>Ga0265297_10001274_pt1 | contig 60919 bp, 67 predicted proteins | sample Munlanlwell13791_FD_192502 | JGI IMG/M metagenome (GOLD analysis project Ga0265297, IMG submission 192502) | Leachate microbial communities from a municipal landfill in Southern Ontario, Canada - Leachate well 137-91 | ecosystem: Engineered > Solid waste > Landfill > Unclassified | place... | reverse complement strand
GCAGTAAATCAAGGCCCTGCGCTTTATCATAATAATCCTCAGCCCCTTTAATCATTTTTTTCTGTTCATCAACGGAATAAACGCTCGCCACAATGACTTTAACCTTTTTATGGAAATTCTGCATAACATCATAAAACATGCTCCCGTAGACCTGCGGCATGTTGATATCAAGGAGTATGATGTCTACGGTCTCATTATTGAGTATATAGGACGCCCGGATAGCATCAGGAGCCTCAATTACGGTATACCCTTCATTCTTAAGCATTGTACTATACATTCTTCTTACCTTTTCTTCGTCTTCAACAATAAGGATTCTTGTCATTTGCGCCTCTTAATTTAGCGGGCGGCTGCAGAGTCAACTTCCACTACAAAACATATCTCCGCAGCCACCCGTATTTTCTTTCTTTCCTTTTGCCATCCGTGACAAATATAACACCGGCCTGGTTAAAGAAGCATTAAAAATAAATTAAAAATTTTAATAATTGGGTGGCTAAGAATAATCCGAAAAGATATCTGTTGATTAAAAAATTGGGAGGGATACGGTAAAGTTTGTTCCTTGTCCGACGCGGCTAGTCACTGAAATTTCGCCCTTATGTAACTCAGCTATTGATTGGGCAATGCTTAGTCCTAGCCCGCTGCTGGGAGAAGTGTCTTTAATCGTTCCATCGATACGGAAAAATTTATCGAAAAGTTTGGGTACGTTTTCTTCCTTAATTCCGATTCCCGTATCAATGATGGAGACGGTGGCTTTTTGATCTTCATACCTTAAATTAATCGTTATGCTGCCGTTTGAGGGGGTAAATTTAATTGCATTATCTATTAAGTTAAAGAATAAGCGCCTCATGTGCAGCTCATCCGCATTAACCATGCCGATTTCTTCGGGAGTGTTTATCTTAACCGCGATATTCTTCTTGGATGCCAGTATTTTTGTCTGTTCATAAATTATGCGGATAAACTGTGTCAAATCAATCTGCTCGAACTTCAAGACATCAGGCTGATAATTCATCTTGGTCAACAGCAGCAGATCTTCGATGATTTTAAGCATTCTTTTGGTCTCTTCTAAACTTACACTGATGACTCTTTTGTATTCTTCTTTCTCCCGCTCCTTCTTTAAAGCGAATTCCGACTCGCCCCTGATGATGGCTATCGGGGTTTTAAGTTCGTGGGCGATATACGAGCTTGAGTCTGTAATATACTCGAATGATTCCCCTAACCGCGAAACCATGTCGTTAAAGGCCTCAATCAAGCGCCCTAACTCCTCATCCACATTCTCTATCTTAACTCTCGGACTCAAATCTTCATGGGTGATATTTTTTACTGTATCGGTCATTTTTTTAATCGGTTTTATGATTCTTGTTATAATCACTTGCCCGATGAAATAGCCGAATAACAAAGTCAAAGGGATAGGGATCAATATGTAAAACAGCTTATTTCTCTGTAATAAATCCGCAGGCATAAAAAACAGCAATCCTACATATATAGACGACACGGCACCCAATACGGATGCGTATAATATACAAACTTTGAATTTAATTGTTCTGGCGCGCATAGTTATTCCCTTAAAACATATCCTTTACCGTGGATGGTATGGATAAGCTGACTTTTATGCCCTTTATCAACCTTATTGCGCAAAAAATTCATATAAACATCAATAACATTCGTAAAGTTGTCGAAATCTTCGTGCCACACGTGTTCAGAAATCATTGTCCTAGTGACGACGTGGGTGGCATTAAGCATAAGGTATTCTAAAAGCGCGAACTCCTTGCTGGTTAGCTGGATCTCCTTTCCCGCTCTTGTAACTTTATGCATTAACTGATCCATCTCTAAATCTCCGGTTTTAATAATGCCGGTTTTATCTGTTTTATCCCGCCGTAATAATGCGCTGATCCTGGCTAACAGTTCCTCAAAAGCAAAGGGTTTGGCCAGATAATCATCAGCGCCGGAATTTAAGCCTAACACCTTATCCCGCACCCTGTCTTTAGAGGTAAGCATTAAAATGGGGATATTTATTTTCTTGCTTCTGAGTTCCCGGCAGACAGTAATACCGTCTTTAACCGGCAGCATAATATCAAGGATGACAAGGTCATACGGATTAATTTCAGCCTGGAATAAAGCCTTTTCGCCGTCATTAGCCACGTCAACCACGTAATCCTCTTCTTTTAAGCCGCGCGCAATAAAGCTGGCCATTTTGATTTCGTCTTCGACTAATAAAATCCGCATTCCCCAGCTCCTCTGCAAAATTATACTAAAACTTTCTTAAAAGACCAATAGATCTTCACTGCTCGCAAGTACTAGAAAAACATCGCCGTCCTCTATAATCGTAACCCCCAGCAAACCTACTGATTAGCGGGAGTAACAACAATGCCGGGACAGTGAATCTATCCAAAATCCTGCTTTATACGGCTCTCACGGATATCAGCACCGCAGCACATAAAAAAATGTTTCAATCTGGAGCATATAAACAAGAGGCTACTTCCTCTTTCTTCCTACTAATTCGTCTATAAATATATCTAACGCATCGGCCAATTTTTGTATCGTTGTGATAGTCAGCTCTTTGGCCATGCCCATTTCAATCTTGACAAGAGTATTATTGGAGATATTGGTAAGCCTAGCTAATTTTTCCTGAGTGAAGCCGTTCTTCTTTCTTATTCGTTTAATATGATCTGCCAGTATATTTTCTTCATGAATAAGGTTATATTTGTAATATTATATATGTAACTTTATATCTATTAACTTAATATAATTATATAACAAAATCTAATTTTTTAAATCAAAATCTGTTCTTTTGTTACTCAGTAAAATTTCATCCTCCCTTCCCAGGCGGTGTACGCAAGAGGCTTTGCTTACCGCGTCCAGGGAGTTTTTAGGAAGTAATAGCGGCAAAAGCGGCCAACCGTTCTTATAAACATAGTTGATTTGGATGCTGCGGCTTTTGGCTCCCGCCGCCTAGCAAAAGCCGCAACAAAGCCAACCACGCACTGCATTGACAAGAAGAACACTGGCCAAGACGCGGCGCATAAACATAAATTTAAATTATTTTAACGGTGGCTGTTGAGGACAGGTTCTAACTTTATCCGGTAAGTACCACAAGAGTGATAGAGTACTGCTTCGAGAATAGACAGAAGATATTTCCGTCGAAAAATTGAGGCGGCGCTCTATCACTCTTGGTGGAGCTGGGGAGAATCGAACTCCCGACCCCCTCGTTGCGAACGAGGTGCTCTCCCAACTGAGCTACAGCCCCAAACTGCCTAATTTATTTTCTTTTAAGCCTAACAGTTAGAAAACGAATAAACCTCAAGGAGTAATGAAAGAGATTTAATTATACCTGTGTTCTTTAATCCAGTAAAGAAAGATTTCAAACCATGGGACAAAGATTCGAACACCAAAACCTACCCTTAAAAAATGCTAAAACTAAAAAAAGAACATCATGCCTAAAACCAAATACCCCAATTGCGGATTGAATAACCCTCCTATTACAATCAAAGGCAACAACCATATCATTATAAACTGAGACTTTTTTATCACTTATTCCTCAACGTTTTAACCGACCAGAGAATAAACCGGATCAAGCTGACCATAGGATAACCAAATACAGATATATTCAGGCCAAAAGACATAATCCTTATATAGGGGGTATAGCCTAACAACGAATATTTCATGTTCTGTATAACTTTGAATTTATCCTCCTGATGGTGCATCAAATAAATATTATTTAAATACCTGCCAATAAAATAAACAGCCAAACCTAAAACTAGAATACCCAAAAGTATCAAGCTTTCTCTGGCTATAATTCTTTTTATACGCATCTTATTGTCCATAAATGACTTATTAAATAAAAGTTAAATTATAATGAATTATAAGGATAGTGAGATAAAAGATTAATTATAAGAGCAACTATTGCAGATTAGTTTAGTCCTGACCTCTACCTGTGGATTTCTTAGGCTGACAGCCGCAGCAGGAGTATAGCGGCCAACCAGATTAACATAAACAGAAGTCCCATTATCAGCTGGTGTCGAATCAAAAGTCATCACCCTAGAGCTTAATGTTTCTCCGGTAAACGAACCGCAGGTCCCTGAACCAGTAGTAGAGCAGCTTACAATCAGGTTATTCCCGGCTCTCCTGTAACGAATCCAAGCTTTATTATTTAAGGAAAAAGGGTTTTGCGGAATATTAAAATCAACACGCACACGGAAGCCTCCCGCAAAAGTCTGAATAGCCTGATTATCCGAAGCTAAATTATTGCCTACACCCTGCTGCACATATTTACCCATATGCTCCAAGGCATAAGAAAGCTCATTTTGCACCTTAGCCCTTCGGTCCGAATTAAGCACCTGATTACGGCTAAAGGTATCAATACTATAAAAACTCAAGATCATTATAGAAACTACCGCAACGCTAATAAGCAATTCGACTAGGCTTACTGATCTATTGTTTTTTCTCATGATTTTTAAGAAGACGGCTCAGTCCAGCTTACCCTCGTAGTCACGCGGCGTAGGTTATCATTAGCATCTCCGGTATTATCGGCAACCAATGAAGTGACGTATGTTGCGGTAAAAGGCCTGTCATTAACCCTACGCTGGGCTGCCGGAGGGCAATTTTTATTTTGGGTATGGCCAACAATACCATCGCAATAGGTAGTCCCTAAAGCAAGGGCGTTTCCCGCTGCGCCAGAATTCCAAGTGCTCCAATTCACATCCATTTGCAGGGGATCAACAAAGAGCTTACCTAATTCAGCGCTGGTCATGCGCTCGCGGGTATGTATAACATGCTTATTCCCCGCGAGAAAAATACTAAGCATCCCTAAAATAACCAGTGAAAGAATTATTGTCGCCACAATTATTTCAACTAGAGTAAATCCCGCTAAAGACAAATCCCAAGGTGCAATCCTAAAGCATCCCTGATCTTTTGCCTTTGGCGGGATAAAAAAAAGTCTCTTAATAATTACGGGCATCCGGCTCCAGAGCAAGAAGGATCTCCCCCGGTAAAAGTCGCAGTCCAAGTCCTGCCGCTACGAGTAGCTGTGGCTGTTTGTGCAGCGGAATTAACAGTATAGGTCCATGCGCTGCTGCTTACAGGCAAACTAAGCCGTAAATTAGCATTTATATTGGCAATATTGCTGGTAGAACCGGCAGGAGAAGGATAATACGGCCCCTCTTCCATTTTATAAATCTTTTCGGCTGCCTGAATAAGCGCAATAGTAGCTTTTGCTTCTCTATCCAGCGCGCGCTCTTTGGTAACTGCGAACTGAGGAGAGGCAAAAGCTACCAATATGCCAATTACAGTTATTACTATAATTAATTCAACAAGCGTAAAACCCTTATGCATAAGTTTTGATTACGGCGTAAATGTGCCTGCCCAAACACCATTTTGGTTTAAGGTTAAAGTTTCCCCGTTGTTAGCGCCACCGACTCTTGTTGCCGTAACGGTAAATGCGCTAGCAGAAGCACCTGAAACCGCATAGTTCCAATCAGCATCAGCATCAACATCAGCCAGTTCTACATAGCTTCCCAAAACCGTATTGGAAGTATCACTCGGCACGTTTATATATGTATCTCTTTCAGCACGATAAAGCTTTTCGCCTTGGGCAATCAATGCCATAGCTGACCTAGCTTTTCCGCCTTTTGCTCTTTCAGTAGCCTTTAAATACTGCGGTACTGCCACTGTGGCCAGAATCCCGATTACGATAACCACAATAATCAACTCAACTAACGTAAAACCTCTCCTGGATAACTTAAACCATTTCCCCATTTTTCCTCCCTGTTAATAAGGATACATGAACAACATTTATACAAGAAAATCTCTGGAATTACGGAGTAAAATTACCGCCCCAAACACCATTTTGGTTTAAGGTTAAAGTTTCCCCGTTGTTAGCGCCTCCATTTCTTGTTGCCGTAAGGGTAAATGCGCTAGCAGTAGCACCTGAAACCACATAACGCCAGTCAGCATCGGCATCAACATCAGCCAGTTCTACATAGTCTCCTAAAACCGTATTAGCTGCACCAGCTGCTACGTTTATATATGTATCTCTTTCAGCACGATAAAGCTTTTCGCCTTGGGCAATCAATGCCATAGCTGACCTAGCTTTTCCGCCTTTTGCTCTTTCAGTAGCCTTTAAATACTGCGGTACTGCCACTGTGGCCAGAATCCCGATTACGATAACCACAATAATCAACTCAACTAACGTAAAACCTCTCCTGGATAACTTAAACCATTTCCCCATTTTTCCTCCCTGTTAATTGTATCCTTATTATTTTATCTTAATGCTAAAAAGTTGTCAATCTTAATTTACGCCCCAATATTAGAAATCTTAAATATAGGCAAGAACATGCCTACTACCATGATTCCTATCAGCGAGCCGATAAAAACCAAAACAAACGGCTCAAACATAGCAACAAACCTAGTAAGGAAGGTTTCACATTGTTCCTGATAAAAAACATTCACCTTCTTAAACATTTGAGGAAGCTCTCCAATCTCTTCGCCGATACTTACCATCTGAATAAACATAGGCTCAAAAAAATTGCTGCGCTCAAGAGACTCCCGGAAGGACTTGCCCTCGCGTACATCCTCCTTAATTTTCCGGATGACTTCAGCCATCACTAAATTATCCACGCTGCGTTCGGCGATTTCTAAAGAATAAAGTATAGGCACCCCTGATTCCAAAAGCGTGGACATCTCCGAAGAAAACTTCTCGATAATTAACGCCAAAAAGAAATCACCGAATACCGGCAGTTTAAATTTAAAGCTCTCAACATTCTTCCTTCCTGCCTTGGTCTTAACATACTTTTTAAACATAAAAATCAGGCCGGCAAAAACTAAAACTAATACGATAAAACTCTTCCTCAAGAAATCACTGATTGTGACAAGAATCTGGGTAAGTAGAGGCAGGGTAATATTGAAACCTTTAAAAATCTCGGCAAATGTCGGAATAATCTTTATAGCCATAAAAAAAAGCGCGCCGACTCCTGCAAAGGTTAAGATGCCAGGGTAAATTAAAGCCGAAATTATCTTTCTTTTAAACTCTGCATTTTTTTCAAGATAAGTCGCAAGACGGCTCAAGACAACCGCCAAATTTCCGCTTGCCTCGCCGCTTTCAACAAGATTGACCCACAAATCGGAAAATATTTTAGGATGCGCGGCCATTGCCTCATGAAAACTTAATCCCGCTTCCATATTTTTATTTAATTCGATGATTACTGAATAAAGTTTCCTGCTTGCTACCTGATTAGAAATAATGTCCAAACTTTTCAGTATGGTAACGCCTGCGCCAATCAAAGTAGATAGCTGACGGCAAAAAAGCATAAGGTCTTCACCGGTGACCCTGCCATGTTTAGGTTTGAGTTTGACTTTTTTTATAGTCCCGTTATTAATACTGCCGGCAGAACCCAAAATTTCGGGAATAATATTAACGAGGACCAGCCCCTTAGATTGAATCTTATTCACTACGTCTTCCTGGCTTACCCCCTCTTCCGTCCCAGTTTCCTTGATTCCCGAACGGTTTCTGGCAATATAATAAAATTTAGGCATTATTCAGCTCCCAAGGTAATAGAAAGAACCTCTTCCAGGGAAGTTATCCCACTTTCAACCTTTTTAATTCCTGACTCATAAAGCGTCTGCATTCCGCCTTTGCGGGCAATCTCACGTATTTTCTGAAAATTAGATCTTTGGTTAATTAAATCCTGTATCTCCATTGTTACCGGCATAACTTCAACAATACAAGTCCTGCCCTTATATCCGGCATTGTTACATTTTGCGCAGCCTTTAGCCTTATAAATCAATTCCGCCTTAATATCCGCGCCTTTAAGCTGGGCTGGTGTAGGCTCATACGCTTCTTTACAGTCCGGGCAAAGTTTGCGAATGAGCCTTTGAGCGATAACAACAAGCAATGAAGGAGCCAGCATATACGGCTCAATACCGATATCCATAAGCCGGCTCACAGCCGATGGAGCATCATTAGTGTGAAGCGTAGTTAAAACCAAATGCCCTGTGAGCGCGGAACGAATACAAATTTGGGCAGTCTCTAAATCTCTGACTTCTCCGACAAGCATAATATCGGGATCCTGGCGCAAAAAACTGCGCAAAGCAGCTGCAAAAGTAAGCCCAACTTCAGGTTTAATCTGCACCTGATTAATCCCGTCCATTTTATATTCTACCGGGTCCTCAACTGTAACAATGTTTTTTGTAGGGCTTTTTATTTCATTTAAAATAGCATAAAGTGAGGTAGATTTACCGCTCCCGGTAGGCCCGGTAATAAAAACCAGCCCGTAGGGAGAGAAGATTGCTTTGCGTACCTGCTCAAGCTGGATTGAATCAAAACCCATGGTGCTCAAATCCAGCATAACCCCGCCCCGGTCTAAAATCCTCAAAACAGCTTTTTCTCCGTAAATAGTCGGAATAATAGAAACTCGGATATCAATGGGCCGTTCGTCAATACGCACTAAAATTGCGCCGTCCTGAGGAAGCCGTTTCTCGGCGATATCAAGCTTAGCTAATATTTTTACGCGCGATACAAGCGGTAAATGCAAGTGCCTTGCCGGCGGCGGTATTTCATAAAGCTTGCCGTCAATCCTATAACGCAACGAGATCCTATCCTTAAAAGGTTCAATATGTATGTCTGAAGCGCGTTCGTTAATTGCCTGGCGGATTATTAAATCTACCAACTTTATGACCGGGGCCTCTTCTGCCCTGGCTATTAATTTATCAAGGCTAAGCTCCTGGCCCATTTCTTCGCGGGTCTGCACCAGCGTGGCATTTATATCGTAACTGGAATCTACGGCATCCTTAAGCATTGAAGTCTTGCCGTAAAATTCCTCAATTGCTTTTATAATATCGCTGCGCGTAGCAATTATGGGGTTGATTTCATTACCGGTAAGTTTTCTAAGGCTATCAATAAGGAGGAGGTCTAACGGATCGCTCATCGCGACAGTCAAAGATTTGAGCATACGCGAAAGAGGTAAAACGGAATTCTTATAGGCAAACTCTTGGGGCACTAAATGCTCAAGACCCTGGTCCTTAGCCGGCTTAAGCATACCAGTGCCAAGAGAGAAATAAGGCATATTTAACTGCTTGCCTAAAGCAGCCACCACCTGGTCTTCTTTGACGATCCCCAGCTTGACCAAAATCTCACCCAACCGGCCGCCTTCCTGTCTTTGGACGCTTATAGCTTTATCAAGTTGGCTGGGAGTGATATAACCTTCTTTAACAAGGAATTCACCAAGTCTTAAATATTTATCTTTTGCCATTAATGTTCTTTTCGAATTTATTCATATTTGAATTTATAATATAATCACGGGCCGTATTAACCGCAACACCTTGCTCTCTTACGGGTAATTGCAGATTTTTAACTTCGCTCAGCCTGCTGATATCCGCCTTTTCCCTGACAATACGCGGAGTAATAAAAACTATCATTTCACGTTCAAGCCCGTCGGGCTGTTCCTTATGCCTAAATAACATTCCAAGAATTGGGATATCCCCTAAAATCGGAAGTTTAGTAATAATAACTTTTTTATCGTGATGAATGAGCCCGCCTAAAACCACCGTTTCTCCGTCTTTAACTTTCACTATTGACCTTGTGCTCCTTACTTCAATATCTGACTGCGGATTGCTTGCGCTGCTTAATTCGCTTATACTTGAAACGCTTGATTTTGGATTAACTACCATGGTGATTTCATTTGTTTCAAGGTTGATCTGCGGGGTTACCCGAAGAAAGATACCCGTTCCTTCTTTCGTAAGCGCAAGGTCCGTGGATCTTTTATATACGCTGGTAGTTGTAGGGGAACCTTGGTCAAAGGTCGTTGTATCTTCCCTGCCCACTATTTCATCTTTGGTAATGGCAATTTCTGCGGTTTCATTATTTAAAGTAAGGAGTTTTGGCCGGGCCAAGAATTTTGTATCGGTTGCAGTCCTTAAATAATCCAGCTGCATCTGATAAGTGCTCCCTGCAGGATTAATCGATAATTCACCGGCACCTTTATCCAAAAGCTTGCCCCAGCTATGATAAGGAAAACCCATACCTGCGGTAGCTCCGGTCACTATTGCCGTAAACGGAGTTTCTCCGAATTCAAACCCGATTTTATCTACCAGGTCTTTGCTGACATCCAGCATTTCAACCTCAAGCATGACTTGAGCCACTGGGACATCCAAAGAAGCAATAACCTGGCTGATCATCTGTATCTTCATAGGAGTATCCGTAACAATAAGGCTGTTGGTACGAAAATCCTCGATTACCGAGCCGTGAGTAGAGAGCAGCTTCCTTACAGAATAAGTAATCCCGCTTTCTTCTTCAACTTTCCATTTTCCCCCAGTGGGGCCTGAGCTGGAAGTAGACGTTGAGGTAGAAGCAGAATCTGAAGAGGAAGAACTCAAACTGCTATCACTTGCATTTTTAGACATATCCGCTTTTAAGGCCGAAGTAGAAACAGAGGCGTTCTTTAAATAAAAAACTTTGGTTATTGTTTGGGTTTCCATCTTGCCCCATTCATTAACCACAAAAATATTAGCCTTGGGATCTAGCTCATAAGAAAGATTGTTGGCGCTAAATATCTTGTCTACGACCTGAGTCAATGGAACTTTGTCAAAATAAAGCGTTACCTTCCTATCCTGAACCGCTTCGGAGGCGATAAAATTCATCCCCGACTGCATGGAAAGCGCCTTTAAAATATCCTTAAGGCTTGCATCTTTAAAATCCATGGAGATAGTCGGCTCTAATGAGCCTGTCAAATCAGGCTTATCTTGCGCATTCAAATGAGCAATGAAAAAAGCAAAGAATAAATAAAAAGCAACGGCGGTAGTTAGGAATATTTTTTTCATTTAACCTCCTTATTATCATAATTATCTTTATTTAAGGCAGTGTTTTTCCCCGGAGCCGGCAAATTGACTATTCCAATAGGAGAACTTAAATTGACCCCTCCCTTATCAATACTTACAATTTCGGAATCTTCAATTTTGTCACCGACAATATAAATTTTGTTATTAATGATTGCCTGAGGGACTTTTGCTCCCCAGATTATTCCTTGTACTATCAATTCGTTAAAATTAGTTTGCGATTTGGGAAGTTCCCCAGACTGCGGCTGCGCTATTGGAATTAATGCCTTATCTTTTATTATATACGTCTGAAACGGATCACGCATGCCGGAAGATTTATATTCAGGAAGCGGACGGTTAGCTATGGGGTCATCCGCAGCCCCCTGCGCCAAAAGAGGCGGGCAGAAACATATTAATCCGCACAAAAAAACCATAAATAGTATCAACCTGTCAGCTCTGTTCATCATTAATAAGATATAGTGCTAACTCTAAGATTAAGGAGCAAATCAGAACCATCTCCTTCCATTGCATAACTAGAATCCGAAGAAGTAATGCTTACTTCTCCTACTAAATATATATCCGTACTTGCCTCGATCTGGCTTATAAAATCACCTAAATAATGATAAGTAGGGGAGCTTACTGTTATCAAAAATGAGGACCTTACATAATCAGAGCTTGTTTCTTCATCAATAGGTTTGATGGAGATAAATTTTACACCGCTAGTTTTAGCAATTTTTGAGATAGCATCAAGGACATAACTTATATCTTTTTTTGTGAAAACTTCTTTATATCTTTGTATTTTAACCTCCAATGCCGCAATCTCATCCGTAGCCTCATTTTTCTTCAGCTCATTGTTTTTGGCATTGTTTAAGGCCTCCACCTGTTCATTGGCCCCTTTATAAAACTGAAAGGCAATAAATAAAGCAACGAAGATAATCCCAAAATTTAGAATTTTGTTTTTGTTTTTCTCCGACAGCTCAATTCTATCCATACTAGTTTCTCTCCGGGGTATTCCTGCAAATTATCGTAAATACCAGCACGCTTTTATCCTGTTCGCTCAAACGGTCAATAGAATTAATATTTATCTCATTGAAGTGTTTGGCAAATACAGGGTCTTTTTTTAAATTCATTGTGAAGACATTAACCGCTTCGACCTCTTTTTCGCTATCTGCTAAATAAACTTTTCCGTTCAGGACAAGCTCGGGTCCGGAGGCACCCTTTTGGTTAAAATTAAAGCTATTAAGCCATACCCCTCTAGGCAAAGCCGGGGGCACTGCATTAAGCGGATAAGTAGCGTACATCTGGTTTTTAACCAAACTGTTTAAGGCTGCGATTTTCTTACTATACTGAGCTCCTATTTCAGAAAGCTGTTCGATACTATCATCCTGGGGCACAGAGGCTATTTTCACACGGCTATTTTTTATACTAGTGATTTCTTCTTTTATCGGACGAATACGCATCAAACCATACCCAAACACAGCTACACATATAAAAATCCCCATAATTATAAACCTAAAATCTAATTTTAATCCCTCGAGCAAAGAAACCTGCGGCCTGCCCGGAACTAAAACTGCTTTAGCCGCTTTCAGCTTTGCCTCAACAAGGTTAATTTTAATCTTTAAAGGAGCTAATTTGAATAATGAGGCGGCAAAACTTTTAACCAGCACTGCAGAATAAACAGTATCTTTACCCAACACTTTCTGGATTTCCACAAATTTAGCGGGGATAGACGATTCTGCAAAAAATCCGCCTAATTCTTGCTGGCTCTCTTTATCAGATACTGCAATGATCTCCTTAATATCCTTCTCTGGGAATTTACGCTTATAATAATCCAGGGAAATCTTAATTTCATTCTTTAATTTCTCCAATCTTTGAATACGGTCACCTTCAGCCATCTGCTCAAAACCTGTAGGTTCACCCGTAAGCATAAAATCGCGGCTAAACAGCGAAAAACCATTTTCAAAAACTGTGAAATTTGCTTCATCTTCATGAGCCAAATCAAAACAAAGGCTTCCCTTTACCCCTCCATCGTTTATACCCGATAGCTTCAAGAAACGTAAAACGCTAAAAGCCGAATATTCTAATACACTGACTTTAAGGTTAAGCTGCTTGAAAATAGAGATATAATTGTTAAGGATTTCCTTTTTGATCCCGACAAAAAGAACTAAACTTGTTTTGTTTTTACTGTTGTATAAAACCTGAAAATCATAATCCAGCTCTTCAAGCTTAAAGGGTATATATTTCTTAACCTCAAAACTGACTACCCCTTTTAATTCATTTTGCGGTATTAACGGTATCTCAAAAGTTCGGATAACTAAATCCTGCCCGGCAATACAAATAGCAGCTTCATCCGCTTTTATTCGATAAGTACGGAAGGTATCTTTCAGAAGAGCGATTAATTTTATATCCGCGGGCACTTTTTCTTCTAATTCAGCCATGCCCGAATTAGTAGGATGAGGAAGGCGGATATTATTTACAATCTTTTTCCCGCTGGTTTCTACAAGATTAATATCCTTGATCCCAAAATAAATACCTAAAGAGTTCATTGGCTATCTCCTGAGGTTGTTTCGCGTTTCTTAGACCTTAACCAATTATCAATATCTTTACGGTCAAACCTCCAAACCCCGCCAACCTTAATCCCGGAGATCTTACGCTGGTTAAGCCAGTTATAGATAGTCTGTTTTTTTAATTTTAAATAATCTGCTAACTCGTCAATATCTATTAGCCTTGACATATGCACCATTTTCCTTATTATCTCGTTATTCTGGGCTACTGTGAATTACTATGTTGTTCATTAAAACATAACCTACTTAATTTGTCAAGTGTTTTTTTATGTATACTTACTTATACTTACTTGATGAGATTGTGCTCGACGGAAAAACGGGATTACGCAAACTATCATTAATTATAATAAACTTACTTGCATTATAATGATTTACTAAACGGGTTTATTACGGTGTGTAGGTATAGATAGCTCTTGCGCTTATCTTGCGGGTATTCGTACCGGGGATTCCTGTATTAATATTAAAAACTGTGATATCAACCCTCTGAATGGAATTAGGCAGGTTTGGTTCATTAATATCGCAACCGCTCCTGCACATTCTTTTGGTATATTGGCCGGTAGCAGGCCAAGAGGCATCATCATTTCTGCGCAGCTTATCTAATGTATAAACAAGCGCGGCTTTAGCGGCATACTGGGCTTGAATACGGCTCACTTGATGATGAGTCAGGCGTGACTGGTGAGATATAATTCTTAACATTACAGTGGCTAAAACCGAAACCACCATAATTATTCCTACGGAGATAAAAAGTATAGACCCCACTTTACTGCGATTAGGCATCTTTTCTAAGAGAAATGCGATAGCCATCCCCTGCTTGAGCCAAAATAACATGCCCTTCGCGGGCCAACCACCCCAGACTCATAAGGATGTTTTCGGGCGTCCGGTCAAGGCTCTTGGTCAAATCACTCAAGCTAACCTCCCCGTGTTGATCCAAAAAATGCCAAATCTCACCAGCAACTATACCGATTTCAATAATCATCATTACCCCCTGTTTGTTTTATTTTATAAACATTCCGAAATATGTCAACTACTTTTTTGCATTCACCCTTATCCATTCAATCCTTTGTTTGACAAAATCTCTTTCCTCGGCTCCCTGCGGGGCAATTCTACTATAGATCTTCAAAGCCTCCTGAAACTCCTCCTTGTCTTCATAAAGTTTGGCAGCCCGTATCAATGAACGCGAAGATAATTCCGGAGACAGGGTACAGAGGTCAGCAGCTAAAAGATACTGCCGAATAGCCGGATCAAACTCACCTCTTGCCTCAAGCACTTCACCAAGGCTAAAACGTATATTGGCAATTTCTTTATCTTCAACCAGATCAAGGCTCTTTGAGTAAAACAATTTTGCATTCGCATAATCCCCGGCTGCATAATAAGCTCCGGCAATCCTGGGAAAAAGCAGCTTGGCTAAATCTGGGTTATCCTTAGCTGTGTCCTGGTATAAAACAAGCGCTTCATCAGCCATACCCTTACGCATATAAATATCTCCTAGAGATATTTTCCCCCGCACCTTCAATTCAGCCCTTCCAGTGTTTATAACTTTTTTAAAATTATCAACAGCTTGCTCGAATTTATCTTCATCGCTAAAACTTAAACCTATAACATAAAACGCATCTACGGCTAGATTGCTATTTGAATAATCCCTGGCCAATGCAGCAAAATACCTGCGCGCAAGATCCAGTTCATTACGCCGATAATGATATTGGCCAAGCCACCAAAGAATATCGGGAGTAAGTTTCGTATCGGGGTACTTAGTCCGAAGAATTTTAAACCTGCTGGCAGCCTCATTCTCCTGGCCAAGCTTATAATAACAATCCGCGATCTGATATTCCGCTTTTTGCAATAATTCAATATCCTGAGGATAAAGCCTGGGGATGTCTTTAAAAATACCCAAAGCTTCATTGACTTTTGCTAAACCAAGATAAGCTTCCCCGAGCATATAATATGCATGGGGACGCAATTGGCTGTCCCGAAATTCATTTTTAAATTTAGCAAAAATCTCGCTGCACTTTGCATAATCCCCTTTTTGAAAATAGGTTACTCCCAGCGAATAAACCGCATCGGGCAAAATTTTTGATTGGGGATATTGTTTAAAAAAAACTTCAAAAGAAAAAACTGCCCTTTCATAATTTCCTTGTTTTAACTGCGATAACCCTATCTGGTATTGCGCATAATCTGCATAAGGTGAACCCGGATAAACCTTTAAAATTTCTGAATAAGATTCTTCTGCTTTGCTATATTCCCCCGCCGCCGCGTAAGCATCGCCAATCTGAAGGAATAAATTTGCCCCTCTCTCCTTGTTGTGTATTTTTCTAACTGACCCCTTGAGTATCCGGGCCCCGGATTCAACTTTACCCTGCTTAATATAGGATAGGCCCAGATTATACTGTAATTTATCAATCAGTTCTTCAGGTATGCCGGACTTTACGCTATTATTTATTTTCTCTAATGCCTCTTCATAGCTAGCCGAGGCCTGGGCATATTCAGCTAAATTATAAAATGCGTCAGCACGGCCCAAATAAGCCTGAATAAGTATTAACGGATCGCCGCTTGTAGCAATAAGCTGATCGTAAAGCTTTTTTGCTTCATATATACGGTTAGTCGTAGAGTTTAACGCAGCCTGCCCCAGTATAAAGATATCCAGGCTTTTTTTATCCAAAAGGTTTTGTTTGATATCGGAAAAAATATCTTCGGCCTCTTTATATTTAGCAAGCTTAAGGTAAGACCAGCCCAAGCCTAACCTCGCCAATGCCTGAACTTTTTGGTCTCCAAATGTCTGCGCGCTCTTAAGATAATTCCTGGCTGCTTCATTAAAATTATTTAAATAATACTCTGACTCTGCAAGATAAAAAAACAGGTAAGGCAGGCGCAGGGTATCATTAGCATAAAGCTTAAAAATAGGATTAACCTTATTCTTTAACTCGGAGTACTCTTTAAGATTATACAGGCACTCGATTAATTTAAATGCTGCGTCTTTACTTTGTGGCTCCTGCGGAAACTTTTCCAGAAGCCTCTTAAAGGCATCTAAGGCATGTTTGTACTGCCCGCTTTGCGAAAAAGACCAGCCAAGCGAATAATACGCCGCCGGGCAATAAGATGACTGAGGAAATTCATCAATTAACTTCTGGTAGAGCCCGGCAGACCTCTGAAAGTTACCGCCCTTAAAATGGACTTCTGCCATCCAGAAATAAACGGCATCCTTAAGGCTTTTGGCTTGCGCATTATTAAGTAGAGTTTCGAAAATATTTAACGCTTCAAGATAACGGCCTTGATTAAAATAACATTGGCCGCTTAATAACCGCGCTTGTGCGAGCTTGGATGAATTTCTAAAATCTTTCTGAAATCTTTCCAGCATCCCAAGGCTTACTTCATAAAAGCCATCTTCATAGGCTTTTTTGGCCATAAAAAGAAGTTCAACTTCTTTGAGGTCTTCAAAAGCAAAACAAAAAGAAGAACAAAATAAAATCAGGATCAAAATAAGTACGGCTGTTTTTTTCATTTAGCTGTCAGGACTGTTTTAAGAAATTTAGCAGTATAAGAACTTTCTATTTTAACAAGTTCCTCCGGGCTGCAGGCAGCAATAACCCTGCCGCCGTTATCTCCTCCCTCAGGGCCCAAATCGACGATATAATCGGCGCACTTAATTACCTCCAAGTTATGCTCAACTACTATAACCGTATTTCCACGCTCGACTAACCTTTGTAATACGGATATTAACTTGGCAACGTCGGCAAAATGTAAACCGGTAGTAGGTTCATCCAAAAGATAAAGCGTCCTGACCCCTGAACGCTTGCATAGTTCGCTTGAAAGCTTGAGCCGCTGCGCCTCCCCGCCTGAAAGAGTAGTCGCGCTCTGGCCCAGCTGAAGATACCCCAAACCAACATCGAATAAATACCCCAAGGTATTCTTTATCCTAGGAATATTATTAAAAAGTTCTAAGGATTCTTCGATGGTCATCTCTAAAACATCAGCGATGGATCTACCCTTATATTTTACTTCCAAAGTAGCTGCATTAAATCTTTGCCCCTTACACACATCACACTTTACATATACATCAGGTAAAAAATGCATCTCAATCTTCTTAATACCATCGCCGCCGCAAGCCTCACAGCGACCGCCTTTAACATTAAACGAAAACCTTCCCGGCTTATAACCACGCACGCCTGACTCCGGAAGCCGCGTAAATATCTCTCTTATATGCGCAAATACTCCTGTATAAGTAGCAGGGTTTGAACGCGGGGTCCTGCCGATAGGAGACTGATCTACCACAATAACATTGTCAATCTCCGAAATACCGCTTATTGATTTAAATAAACCGGGCTTTTCTTTGGAGTTGTATAATTTCTGGGCAATGGCCGGATAAAGAATATCACTTATCAAGCTGGACTTACCGGATCCGGACACTCCGGTTACGCAAATAAATGTGCCCAAAGGAAAACGCAAATCTATATTCTTAAGGTTATGCTCGCTTGCACCTTTTATTTCGATATATTTGTTTTTAAGCCAATTACGCCTCTTTAGCGGCGGCTCAATCGTAAGGTCCCCCCGCAGGTATTTCGCGGTTAAAGAAACGGGGTCTTTTAATAGCTGCTCCCTGGCTCCTGAAAAAACCACCTCTCCTCCGTGCCTGCCTGCTTTTGGGCCTAAATCTACGATATGATCAGCGGCAAGGATCGTAGAAGCATCATGCTCTACAACTATCAAAGTATTGCCTAAATTCCTAAGCGATTTTAATGTAGCAAGCAATTTTTCATTGTCCCGCTGGTGCAGGCCTATGCTAGGCTCATCTAAAACATATAAAACCCCGACTAGGCCTGAACCGACCTGCGTAGCAAGGCGGATCCTCTGGGCTTCTCCTCCGGAAAGACTGGAGCTCTTGCGATCCAAAGTAAGATAATCCAATCCCACATCCGCACAAAATTTCAATTTTTGCGTTATTTCTTTTAACGCCTGATAAGCGATCAATTTTTCTTTCTCGGTGAACTTAAGGTTAGCAAAAAAATCTAACCCGTTTTTTATGGACATCTGTGTAACCTGCCAGATATTTTTATTATTAATTAATACGGATAAACTTTCCGGTTTAAGCCGGGCGCCATTACAAGCCGGGCACCGGAGGCTGGACATAAACTTGCTAATTTCTTCTTTTAAATAATCACTGTCTGTCTGGCGGAATAACCTTTCTAAGTGAGGAATAATACCTTCAAAAGGCTTGTTGCCTATAACTTTGTCCGTACCGTAAAGAATAGCTTTTTGTACATTCTTAGACAGCTTTTTAAAAGGGGTATCCAGCTCAAACTTTAGGCTATAACTCAATTCCCTTATAAGCCAACGATAGTAAAGAATGTAACCTCTGCCTCCGCGTTTCCACGGCGCAATAGCCCCTGCGTTTATACTTTTACCCCTATCCGGAATGATCAGATCCGGATCAAATTCCAGTTTAGTGCCTAAGCCGTTACATTCTGGACATGCGCCAAAAGGAGAATTAAATGAAAAATTACGCGGGCTAACCTCTGGATAACTTATGCCGCAGTTTAAACAAGCATATTGTTCACTAAAAACCTGGTCCTTATCCCCGTGGCGGCTAATGATAACCGTGCCTTTGCCTGCCTTAAGCGCTGTCTCAATAGAATCCGTAAGCCGTTTTTTTATATCCGGATTAATATTTAGACGGTCAACAACAACCTCAATGTTATGAACCTTATATCTGGCCAATTTTATTTTAGGCCCAAGCTCATATAGCTTTCCGTCAACCCGGACGCGGACAAATCCTGATTTCTGGATCTGCGTAAAAATATCTTTATGCTGGCCTTTTTTACCCTGGATAACCGGAGCAAGGATTTGCACATGGCCCTGTGGCATCGAATTTATGATTGCCTCGACTATTTCCTGGGCATTCTGGCTCCGGATCAGTTCGCCGCATTTATAGCAATGCACCTTTCCTATTCTGGCAAATAATAACCTCAAGTAGTCATAAATTTCAGTTTGGGTGGCGACTGTCGAACGAGGATTGCCTCCGGCGGAACGCTGCTCGATAGCAATCGCAGGAGAAAGTCCGGAAATAAAATCAATATCCGGTTTCTGCAGCTGCTCCAGGAATTGCCGGGCATAGCTTGAAAGACTTTCAACAAACCTGCGCTGGCCCTCGGCATAAATAGTATCAAAAGCAAGGCTGGATTTGCCCGAGCCGGAGAGCCCGGTTATAACAATCAATTTATTGCGCGGTAGCTCAAGATTAATATTCTTTAAATTATGCTCGCGAGCCCCGCGGATAATTATATTTTCGCTTTTTGCAATATTCTCGTTCATCTGTTACCTAAGCTTAAAATGTAAAAATAAGGCAGGGAATTCATTATAGCAAAAAAGCAAGCCCCCGTAAACCAATAGAAATTAAATTGATTATACAGGGGCTATACTTTTTAAAAATTGTTCAGTTACCTCTTTTTTTTCTTCTTTCCGCCTCTTTTCATCTTAGCGCAAGAGATATCGCCGCTCTTGTCCAAGAAATAAAGGTACCCTACTTTTCTTTTGATGCCGCATTTGGCTACCTTCTTAGGATTACCTCCCTTTTTAGACCCTCTTGCCATCTTTGCGCAAGATACATCACCCTGCTTGTCTATATAGTAGAGATAACCTTTGTCTCTCTTTACTCCCACTTTCATTACTTTTTCTGCCATCTTTATACTCACCCCCTTTCGCTTTGTTTAATTACGTGCCGATCTTTACCGGCTGTAAAATTTGCTTGAGTACCGCTATCGCGGATAATACCGCCAAAAAACTGGTCTTGGGATTATGCGGATGCAAAATATTCTCGGTGCGCGTAAAAATCTTTGCCGCCTTAGATACAATCAGAATCTCATGAATATTTTTCCTAACCTTGGGGCTGGCGATAATACGTACCTGCGTTTTATCTATACCTATCCCTGCTAGCCCCAAAACTGCAGCAACATTTACATTTTGAGGGAAATATTTCACGGCCAAACTTGCGCTGCCATTAAACAAAACCTTATTTGTCTTTATACCAGAAAGCCTAAAGTTTTTAGTAACATAATCTACGCCTTTAAATGCATTTGGGTGCTTTCGCGTAGTCAGAATGACCTTATTTATTCCTGCGATACTTGCTGCCTTCAATGCATCAACCCCTGAAATCGCGCCGCTTGGAAAATACGCTTGAGTATTATTTTTAGCAGCCAGCACGAATAAGCTATCCAGATGCCCGACTATGCCTCCTACGCTCATAGCCATAACTTTGCACCCTGCGCATACGGATTTACGCACAACGCCCCATGCCGCTTTTGCGGATGAAGCCTCAATTACAAGCTCTGATTTTCTAATCAAGGCATCCAGGCTAGTAACAGATAACTTAGTGCTTTTTACTATCTTACGTGAAAGCGACTCTGCTTTTTCAGGCCTTATATCATACAAAGCCGACAATACTGCGTAAGCACGGAAATTAACGGCTATCTCTTTAGCTAAAGAACTGCCGATTGCCCCGCAGCCGACGATACCTATTTTAAGCTTATTCTTCTTAGGCATAATTAATTACCGTATTATCAATAAGGCGGGTATTTCCAAATCTCACTGCCAAGGCAACTAAACAATCCCGGTTTATTTTCTTAACTTTTTCTAATCTTTCTAAATCCACTATTGAAATGTAGTCGACTTTTGCCTGTTGTTTTTTGTTAATAAGCTTTCTCATCCTGCTTATAATCCGTGCGCTATCGCGAGCCCCGCTTTCAAATAATGACCTGGCCATGGATAATGCCTTAGACAAGACTACTGCATCAGAAGCCTGCTTTTTATCTAAATAGGCATTGCGCGAGCTAAGCGCCAACCCGTTTTTTTGACGCACAGTAGGAATAACCTTTACATCTGTAGGAAAATTCAAGTCCTTAACCATTTTTTTAAGGATAATTGCCTGCTGAGCATCTTTCTGCCCCAAGTAAAGCGCATCGGGGCAAATAATGTTAAGTAACTTAGCTACGATCGTAGCGACCCCGCGGAAATGCCCTGGCCGCGATGCTCCGCAGAGCACAGCGCTTAATCCTTCCACATTGACAAAGGTCGAATAACCTTCCGGATACATCATTTTATCGGAAGGCAGGAAAACAAAATCAACGGCTGATGCTCGGCAAAACGCAAGGTCTTTTTTTAGCTGACGGGGATATTTTTTAAAATCTTCTTTGGGCCCGAACTGCTTTGGATTGACAAAAATACTTACGACAACTATATTATTCTCTTTATTTGCTTTTTTGATTAAACTCAAATGCCCGAGGTGCAAAGCTCCCATTGTCGGGACAAAACCAATACTTCTTCTTTTATGGCGGGTTACTGCGAGGATTTTACTTAATTTTTGAGGATTACGGATAACTCTCATAGCACCTCTTTTAACGGCTTGATCACAAAATCCCGGAGAAACATACGCGGATGCGGAATGGTCAATTTTTTGTTTTTGATAACCTTGTCTGCGTAAAGCAGAATATCTAGATCAATGGTCCTCGGCCCAAACCGCAAAGAAGGACCCCTGCCTAATTCTTTTTCAATTCTTTTAAGCTTCTTAAGCAGGATCAAAGGAGGAACTTTAGTTTGAATTTTCAATACGGAATTAAAATAATTAGGCTGGCCAGCAGGGCCTCCAACAGGCAAAGTTTCAAAAACACTTGATTCTTTTATTATACAGGTATCTTTTAATGCGCCAACCTTTTTAACTGCCAATTTTATATTCTTTCTGCGATTGCCCAAATTCGAGCCAATGCCAAGGTAACAAGTTGCCATTAAGAGATATTTTTTATACGCCCTAAAGCTTCTTTAATTCTTTCCTTAGATACGGTTAAAGCCATGCGGATATAGCCTTCTCCGTATTTACCGAAACCTACGCCGGGAGTTGCAACAATATCAGCCTCTTTTAAGAGCCGCGCCGCAAAATTGATAGAATCTGACTTTAGAGGAATCCTTATCCAAACATAAAATGTTGCCTTTGGTTTTTCTACTTTCCAGCCTAAAGAATTAAGCCCGTTAACTAAAACATCCCGCCTTTCCTGATAAAGCCGGCACATTGATCGTAAATGTTCTTCCGGGCCTTTAAGAGCCGCAACCGAAGCCACCTGTATTGCCGAAAATATCCCTGAATCAATATTAGACTTCACCTTAGCCAAGGCGCCAACCAGTTCAGAATTACCCGCCGCCCAACCGCTGCGCCAGCCGGTCATATTATAAGTTTTAGACAAAGAATGAAACTCAATTACTGACTCCTTTGCGCCCTCAAACTCCAAAAGGCTGCGCGGCTTGTAACCATCATAAGCCATCTCTGAATAAGCTAGGTCTGAAATAATAATAATTTTATTTTTTACGGCAAATTTAATAAGCTGCTTATAGAAATCATCACTGGCACAGGCATTAGTCGGATTATTCGGATAGTTGATAAATATAATCTTTGCTTTTTTAAGCACAGAAGGCGGAATTTTATTTAAATCCGGGAGGTAATGGTTTGATTCCAATAAAGGCATGAGGTAAGGCCTTCCTCCAGCTAAAATTGTTCCGCCTTTATACGGAGGATAGCACGGGTCAGGGACAAGCGACAGATCCCCCTGATTTAAGAAAGCCAAAGGAAAATGTGCAATACCCTCCTTTGAACCTATTAACGGCAATATTTCGATGTCCGGATTTAAATTGACATTAAACCTGCGCTTATACCAACCTGAAATTGCATTCCGTAATACCGGCATACCTTGATCAAGGGCATAACGGTGATTTGCGGCTTCCTTTGCAGCAATATTTAAAGCTTTGATGATAAAATCAGGAGTAGGTTGGTCAGGGTCGCCTATTCCCAGGTCAATGATGTCCCTTCCTTCGGAGCGGGCTTTTCTTTTTGCTTTATCGATCTCTAGAAACAAATATGGGGGCAGTGATTCTAATTTTTTTGAATACTTAAACATATATCTCCTTAATTTCTTCCTATCGGATTTTTGGCTTAATATGCCTTTTAGCTCTTGGCTCTTGGCTCTTAGGTTATAGAAAACACTTTTAATGTACGGTTTCCTAAGAGCTACGACCTAAGAACTAAACAGCACATCCTGCATTGAATATAAGCCAGCAGGCTTTCCAACCACCCATTTAGCCGCCTTTAGCGCTCCTACGGCAAATAAATCGCGCGAATGAGCTTGATGCTTAACTTCAATACGCTCGGAATTCCCGCAGAAAACTACCAGATGGTCTCCAAAAATATCGCCCAAGCGTATAGAGTGCATAGGTATATCTTTTTTAGTAACCTGATTGATAACCTCTGCCAGCCTCTTCGCTGTCCCGCTGGGCGCATCTTTTTTTGCTTTGTGGTGCGCCTCTATAATTTCCACGCTGTAATCCGGACCCAGTTTTCTTGCTATATCCGCAAGAGTCGAGAATAAAATATTCATCCCTATGGACATATTCGGAGAAAAAACAACCGGGATAACCTTAGAAACCTCTCCTACTTTGGTTTTCTGCGCATCGGTCAAACCGGTAGTCCCTAAAACAATGGCCTTTTTGTATTTAGCGGCGTATTCCAAGTGTTCATCGGCGGCCTGCGCATCGGTAAAATCCACCAATACATCAACAAGGAATAAACCATCCAGGTTAGAGGAAACTTTTAACTTTCCAAGTTCGCGACCGATTAAAGGAGTGCCTTTCTTTTCAAGGACCAAAGCAACTTCTATTTCTTTATCAAATCCTGCAAGCTCAAAAATGCGCCTGCCCATTTTCCCGCATGAGCCAGTAATCCCAAGCTTTATCATGAAACTCTCCTTTATTTAAGCAATCCGTAATCTTTCAATGCTTTTTTAAGTTTTTCTAAATTATCGGGCATCATACTGCACATCGGAAGGCGCAGGTCCGGCTCACACATACCTAATAACCCCATAGCAGTTTTAATAGGCACAGGATTGGTCTCCAGAAACACAGCCTTGATTAAAGGCAGTAATTTATAATGTAATTCTTTAGCTTTTTTAAAATCACCTTTTTCATAAGCGGAAACTAAATTTGCAACATCCGCGGGGACTATATTGGAGACTACGGAAATTACCCCTTTACCTCCTATACTTAAAACCGGAAGAGTCAAAGAGTCGTCTCCGGAAATCAATTCAAATTCTTCCGGGCAAAGCTGTTTAATTCTCGACATCTGATCAAGGCTTCCGGAAGCCTCTTTTACCGCAACTATATTTCTGCAGTCATGCGCTAATTTTGCGATTGTATCCGGCTCAATATTCACGCCTGTTCGACCTGCAATATTATAAAGAATGATCGGAATTTTCACCGACTCTGCAATTGCCTTAAAATGTTCATACAGCCCTTTCTGCGTAGGCCGGTTATAATAGGGAGAAACCTGTAAAGATGCGTCAGCTCCGGCTGAGGCCGCCTGCTTAGTAAGCATAATTGCCTCTTCGGTGGAATTTGAACCTGTACCGGCAATTACCGGCACCCTTTTATTGACCTGATCAATAGTAATTTCTATTACTTTTTCGTGTTCATCAAAATTTAAAGTCGCAGACTCTCCGGTTGTCCCGCAAGGCACAATACCAGCCGTCCCGTTTTTTATTTGAAAATCGATAAGCTGGCGTAATTTATTCTCGTCAATTGCTGAATGTCCGCCGGAATTCTTGCCGCTCTTTGCAGCGGAAAAAGGCGTAACTATGGCTGTAATTGAGCCTTTAAACATAATATTCTCCTTTGTAAACTATTTTTGCACCGCCCTCCAGCCAGACATTTTTTAGCAGGCCGTGAATATTTTGAAAATAAACTTTTAAAATTTCCCCGCTTTGCGTAAAGACTTTTACTAAATTATCTGAGTTATTTTTTAAAGCAAAGATTAAAGCTGAGGCGGTGCTTCCTGTACCGCAGGCAAGAGTTTCACCCTCAACCCCTCTTTCATAAGTACGCACTCTAATTAAATTATTCTTCCCTGTTTCAACAAAATTGACATTTGTTCCGGCTGGCGCAAACTCTCTATGAAACCTGATCAGGCGTCCGATTTGCCCTACACTAATATCCTCCAGACCGCTTACAAAAATTACGGCATGCGGAACTCCGGTATTAATAAAATTTACTTTTATCTTTCTTCCGTTTACCATCAAAGGAATGTCGAGTCTTACGCATTTAGGTGAAGTAATACGGATTTTTACGCGGCTGCCTGAAACCTCGGCATCAACGATGCCCGCCAAAGTAAGCATCTTATTTTCTTTCTTGGCGGAAAACAAAGCAGCGCAACGGGCGCCATTACCGCACATTTCCGCCTCAGAGCCATCAGCATTAAAAATGCGCATGCGAAAATCAGCATTTTTGCATTTAGAAAGCAAAAGCAGGCCGTCTGCGCCAATACCGAATTTTCTATCACACATTCTCCTTGCCAATAGGGGTAAATTACCGCTAATTTTATCCTTAATGACAACAAAGTCGTTGCCGGCTGCAACCATTTTGGTAAAATTAATTTTTCTCATTGCGTATTAAATCCGCCAGTGTTTCCCTTTTACGAATTACGGTTGTTTTATTCCCTGAAACCATTACCTCAATAGGCCTGGGCCTTGAATTATAATTACTGGACATGCTGAATCCATAAGCCCCTGCACTCATAACGGCCAGATAATCACCTTTTTTAACTCTGGGAATATTGCGTTCTTTTGCGAAAAAATCACCGCTTTCGCAGATCGGCCCGACAACATCGGCTTTTTCATTGCCTTTCGTTTTTTGTAAAGCCAGAATGTTATGGTAGGCAGAATACAATGAAGGCCTGATCAAATCGTTCATTCCAGCGTCTACGATAATGAATTTTTTCTTAGGCGTAGTTTTTATATAGAGTACTTTAGCAACCAGTATCCCGGCATTACCGGCGATAAACCTGCCAGGCTCCATAATTATTTTTAAGCCGGTTTCCTCCAAAAGCGGGATAATTTTATCGGCGTAGATCTGGGCGGTCTGGGGGGTCTCCCGATCATAAACTATCCCCATTCCGCCGCCGATATTTAAATACTCTAAAACCACTCCTCTATTTTGCAGCCGTCGGATAAAATCAGAAACTTTTTTTATTGCCGCCACAAAAGGAGCACTCTCGGTTATCTGGGAACCAATATGAATATGTAAACCGCAGATATTAAGGTTGCTGAATTTCGGTCCGAGCATCAGGATCTTATATGCGCTATCCAAATCTATACCGAATTTATTGGTAATTTTTCCGGTAGTGATATATTTATGTGTTTTGGCTTCCACATCAGGATTTATCCGGATTGCCACCCGCACTTTTTTGCTAAGCCTTTTTGAAATGCGGTTAATATTTTCTAATTCCGACAAAGATTCGACATTAAAGAAAAGAATGCCTTTTGAGATCGCTGCGGTTATCTCTTCGTCGGTTTTACCTACCGAGGCATAAACGATCCGCTCTGGCGGACACCCTGCCCGAAGCGCGCGGAATAGTTCACCGCCTGAGACAATATCAAGCCCAGCTCCCTTTTCTACCAGAGATCTTAATATCGCAAGGTTAGAGTTAGCTTTAACCGAATAACAGATAAGCGGTGAAATCCTGGCAAACGCGGATTTTAATTTCAAATAATGGTCGATAAGCGTTTTACGGCTATAAACGTAAAGCGGGGTGCCGAACCGCTCGGCTAATTCCGATATTTTTATATTTTCGCAATAAAGCTGGCTACCTTTATATTTAAATTCATGCATTTTTATCCATTCTTGCGGGTCCTGCCTGTCAATCTACGTTAATAAGTTTCTTTCTCCTTTGAATAACTTTTCTTGAAAATGTTTTTTTCTGTGAAATAGCATAACCTGGCTTCATTATTTTCTTAATTAAATTTTTATCGAGTTTCGGATGAAGTTTTCTTAAGTCAACATCAGTTATTCTATTAAGATTACCATTATTCTTTTCAAGCAATTTTATAAATTTTCCAACAGTATCATGCGCTCTTTTAAATGGCATTTTTGCAGTTTTTACAAGATTTTCCGCAATTTCTGTCGCATACAAAGCAACATCTTGATCTAGTATCTTTCTGATGTTTTCTTCATTTAAATTAATTTTTTTAATAAACTTGTTCATAATTTTTAGTTCTTTTTCTATTATCTCTACAGAAAAAAATAAAGGCTCTTTATCCAGTTGCATATCTTTATTATAAGATAACGGTAATCCTTTCATGGTTGTTAAAATCGATACTAAATTACCATATATTTTTCCAGTGTTTCCTCTAACCAATTCAAGAAGATCTGGATTCTTTTTATGAGGCATTAGGCTACTACCTGTACAAAATTCTTCTGGAATTTCCAAGAGATTAAATTCTTTAGTTGAATAAAGAATTAAATCTTCAGCTAAACGAGATAGGTGCATCTGCAAAATAGAAATAATACTTAAGAATTCTATAATGAAATCTCTATCACTTACATTATCGATAGGATCATCAGTTGGTTTTATCTTTCCCTCCCTTTTAGAGGTGAGCTCTTTTATAGCATCATTATAATTACGTCTAGTTAAAGAACTACCGGTTAGTGCACCTGCACCAATGTAAACAAATAAATTTTCTTCAAATCTTTTCAACCTACCTTGATCTCTTAAAAACATCTTATGATAAGCAGATAAATAATTATAAAAATGAATGGCCTGAGCCCGCTGAGTGTGAGTATAACCAATAAATTCTTTTCCTAAATTATCTTGTATAAGTTCTATTAAACTTCCTAAAAAAGTAAGTAATGCTTGCTGAATTTCTAATGATTTTTCTGTACAATAGAATCTTGTGTCAAATACTACCTGATCATTCCTGGATCTTAGGCTGTGAAGCTTTAAAGCAAGCGAACTGAATCTTTTCCCAAGTTTTTTTTCTACTTTATTCTGTATCAAAGAATGAATATCCTCAGCTCCTCTTGTTTTAAATTTATTCTGTTTTAATTCTAAATTAATTTCATTTTCTACTCCTTTAAGCACATTTATTAACTTAATTGCCTCTGGCTTACTTAGAATACCGGCCTTATTTAAGGCACCCACATGAATAATAGAATGAAGAATATCATATTCCATTAACCTATAATCATAAGAAATAGATTTTTGAAATTCAAAGAATTCTTTATCAACTTCTTTCTTAAACCTTCCACCCCATAATTTCTTTCCCATTTTATCTCCCGTTTTCCTACGAGCTAAGAGCTACGAGCTAAGACCTATAAATCTTATCAACTCTAGTCCATAGACTATCGATTATTTTATCTATCGCTTATAGGGCATTCCCCAGAGTTTGATGAACCCTTCCGCCAATTTCTGGTCGAATTTATCTTGCCGGCCGTAAGTGCTTAACTCTTTTTTATAAAGTGAATTAGCTGATTTTCTGGATACTGCTACACAATTTCCCTTGGACAACCTTAACTTTATTGTCCCGCTTACCAGTTTTTGAGTTTTATCTATAAAACCGTCTAAGGCGCCTTTCAAAGAAGAAAACCATAGCCCATAATAAACCAGCTCAGCATATTTAAGGCTGATTATCTCTTTAAAATGGGCCAGCTCCCGGTCTAAAACCAAAGCCTCTAATTCTTTATGGGCTGCATGAAGAATTGTTGCTGCCGGGGCTTCATAAATTTCCCGCGATTTAATTCCTACCAGCCTGTTTTCAACCATGTCGCTTCTTCCTACGCCAAACTGACCCCCGACTTCATTTAAGTAATTAATCAAGTTCCTAGAAGTGAATTTCTTTCCGTCGATTCTTACCGGCACGCCTTTTAAAAAGGTAATTTCAATATATCTCGGATAGCCTGAAGTATGGGTCGGGCTCTTAGTAATCATATAGGCATCTTCAGGCGGTTCAACCTCTAGGTTTTCCAATATTCCGGCTTCGATGCTTATCCCCCAGATATTTCTATCGATACTGTAAGGCTTTTTTTTGGTAACATCTATAGGGATATTATGCTTTAAGGCATACTCTATTTCTTCTTCCCTTGATTTAAATTCCCATTCTCTTACCGGGGCAATAATTTCTAACTTTGGATCAAGTATGCCTACGGCAACTTCAAGCCTTACCTGATCATTGCCCTTTCCTGTGCATCCATGGGCGACTGCGCCGGCTTTTTCTTTATGCGCAATCTGCACCAGGTATTTAGCGATTAATGGCCGCCCTAAGGCTGTTGCCAAAAGATATTTACCCTCATAAACGGCATTAGCCTTTAAAGCAGGCAAAATAAAATCACTGATAAATTCGTCCTGGAGATCGCGGATATAAACCTTGGTAGCTCCCGCGGCCAAAGCCCTCTCTTCAATTGCTTCAAAATCTTCGCCTTGGCCTAATCCCTGCCCAAGATCCGCAACAAAACAAATTACTTCATAACCTCTTTCTTTCAACCAACGGACTATGCAAGAAGTATCTAACCCGCCTGAATACGCCAATACTACTTTTTTCATCGCTTCTCCTAATAATTTAAATAAAATTTATCTTAAATTAAAGGGCAATTTGGTATTTTCATAAATGTGCCAGCGCAAGAAAATACCCAAAACTGGCCCGGTTAATTTTTGCCTAATAATTTCATTAAAATCGCTTTCTGCACATGCATTCTATTTTCCGCCTGATCAAAAACAATTGAATTCTTGCTATCCATAACCTCGTCGGTTATCTCTTCGCCTCTGTGCGCGGGCAAACAATGCATCACCAAAACCTGAGGCGCTGCATGCGCTAAAAGTTTAGCATTAATTTGAAAATCCTTAAAGATAATTTTTCTTTTATTAACCTCTTCTTCCTGCCCCATGCTCGCCCAAACATCGGTATAAACCACATTAGCGCCCTTTACGGCGCTTAGAGGATCTTCCATGATCACTATCCGGCTGCCTGTTTTATCCGCCGAGGCCTGCGCCTGCTTAATTACCTCCTGGCTGGGCGCATATCCAGCAGGGCTAGCCACATTCATACTCATTCCTGTTCTTGCCGCAGCAAGAAGTAAAGAATTACACACATTATTACCGTCACCGACATAAGCTAAAACAACATTTTTTAAATTTTTTAGCTTCTCTTTAACCGTAAACAAATCGGCCAAAGCCTGACAGGGATGCGAATAATCCGAAAGGCCGTTAATAATCGGCACCGTGGCGCTTGAGGCCATATCCAGGCAATTCTTATGCTCATATGTCCTTAAGACTATCCCGTCAACGTAGCGGCAGATAGTTTTGGCTACGTCCTTAATACTCTCTCTTACCCCTATATTAATTTCTGAGGGAGACAGATACAGTGAATTTCCTCCCAACTGGTACATACCTACTTCAAAAGATACCCGCGTTCTGTTTGACGGCTTTTGAAATATTAAAGCAAGGCTGCGACCGGACAAAACTTTAGCAAATTTATTTTTATTTTTCTTAACCTCAAAAGATAGCTTAAAAATAGAATCAATTTCGGCAGAAGTTAAATCTTTAATCGAAAGCAGGTCTTTTTTCATTATGCGCACTCCTTCAAAACAGAATCCATTATTTTTAAAGCTTTATCGATCTCGTTCTTAGTGATATTTAAAGCCGGCATTAATCTTAAAACCTTATCATGGGTGCAATTAATTAATAAACCCCGCTCCATGCATTTAGCTACGATCTGTTTCCCTTCAATACTAAGCTCTAAACCAAACATAAGACCCATACCTCTTATCTCTTTAATAACCGGATGAGTATTTTTTAAGAGGCTTAACTTTTCCCTTAAGTATTCCCCTGTATTTTTGCAATTCTTTAGGATCTGCTCCTTCTCTATTGCCCTAAATACTCCCAGCGCAGCCCTGCAAATTACCGGACCACCGCCAAAAGTAGATGCGTGCATACCCGGGGCCATAAGGTCAGCTATCTCTTTTTTGGCGATTATTGCCCCAATAGGCAGGCCTCCTCCCAAAGATTTAGCCAAAGTCATAATGTCCGGGGTTATACCGTAATTCTGATAACAGAACATTTTCCCGGTCCTGCCGATACCGGTCTGTACTTCATCAATAATTAAAAGGAGTTTTTTCTCATCGCATACTTTTTTTAAGGCCAAAACAAAATCTTTATCTGCTACATTAATTCCACCCTCCCCCTGAATAAGCTCAAGCATAACTGCCACGGTTTTATCACTAATTGCCTGTTTAAACGAGGTAATATCATTAAATTTAACTTGTTTAAAACCCTCCGGGATAGGCTCAAAACCATTCTGATATTTCTTCTGGCCCGTAGCTGCCAGCGTAGCCAAGGTCCTGCCGTGAAAGGCATTTTCAAAAGTTATTATTTCATACCTGCCCTGCCCGAACTTTCTGGCTAACTTTATCGCACCCTCATTTGCCTCCGCTCCTGAATTGGCAAAGAATACTTTACCGGGAAAGCTTTGATAAACCAGCTCTTTGGCCAATTTAGCCTGAAACGGGTGATAATAATTATTAGGTATAAATATTAATTTCGAAACCTGGTCCCTGACCCCCTGCATTACCTTAGGGTGGCAATGGCCTAAATTCCCTGCTCCCCAACCCGGGAAAAAATCAAGATAGGATTTAGAGTTTATGTCCCAAAGCCGCGAGCCTTTTCCTTTAACAAAAATAAGCGGCACCTTATTATAACTGGGCATTATATTATCTTTATAAATCTGAAAGATCTCATCCACATTCATTTACTTTATGATCTCCGTACCAATTCCCTGGTCAGTGAAGATTTCAAGGAGCAGCCCATGCGGAGTGCGCGCATCAATAATATGCGTTTTCTTAACACCGCCTCCTAATGCCTCTACACAGGCAGCAACTTTAGGGACCATTCCCTGCTGAATAATCTTATTCTCAATTAAACCGTTAACCTCGTTAACCGTCAAAGTAGAAATAAAGGAATTAGGGTCTTCGGAATTCCGCATAATCCCTTTAACGTTAGTCAATAAAACCAATTTCTCAGCCTGCATGCTGGAGGCAATGCTACTGGCCACCTCATCGGCATTTATATTATATGTTTTCTTATCTTTTCCCCGGCCCATAGGCAAAACCACAACCACTTTATCTTTTTTTAACTCATCGCTCAATAATTGAATATTGATCTCTTTAATCTGGCCCACCAAGCCGATATCAACCTTTGCCTTCTTTTTCTCAACCTGAATTAAATCATCTTCCTTGCCGTTTAAGCCTACGGCCTTTGCCCCTAATTCATTTAACTCTTTCACAATTAAAGCATTTAATACCAATAGCTCCTCTTCAACAAGCTTTAGCGTTTCCTCGTCTGTAACACGCATACCTTCGACAAACTCAGTTTTCTTGCCTTGAGCGCGCATGCGTTCGCTGATATTCGGCCCTCCTCCATGCACAAGGATCGGCCGCAAACCCATAAAACTCAAGAAAACAATATCCTCTAAAACACCATTACGGATCTTTTCATCTCCAAGGATACTGCCTCCATACTTAATCACAACTACCTTCTTGTGAAATCTTTTTATATAAGGCAATGCCTCTATCAGAACATCGGCTTTTCTAATTGCGTCTTCCATTTAAACCTTTCTTAATTATATGCAGCGTTAATTTTTATATACCCCGGAGTAAGGTCAGAGGTAAAAACCCTACACTTAGCTTTGCCCAAGGATAAACTAACCCGCAAGTCAACATGTTTTTCTTTTAATGGACCAAGCCTTATTTTTAACTGATCTTCTTTAATTCTTAAACCGCTCGCCCCAACCGCAGCGGCTATCCTGCCAAAATTTGGATTTTCCCCGAACACGGCCGTCTTAAAGAGAACGGAATTTGCAATGGCTAAAGCCACCTTTCTTGCCTGATGCCAATCCTTAGCCCCAGCTACATCTATCTTGATAAATTTAGTAGCACCCTCAGCGTCTAAAATCACCATTTTGGCTAGCTCCATACAAACAACTCCTAAAGCTTTGGAGAATTCCTTAAGGTATTTGCCCCCCCGGATAGTCTTATTACCGGCAGCCCCATTAGCTAAAATCAGAACCGTATCGTTGGTGCTCATGCATCCGTCAACGGAAATACAATTAAATGATTTAGTAACGGCAGTATCTAGCGCCTTTTTTAAAACACTTCTATTAATAGAGACATCTGTCATAAGAAAACAAAGCATGGTTGCCATGTCCGGGGCAATCATCCCTGCCCCTTTAGCGATACCGCAGATATGTATTGTTTTTGATCCGATTTTTAAACTTACGCTTATTTCCTTAGCAAAGGTATCCGTAGTCATAATCGCTCTTTTTGCTTTATGAATGCCCTGAGCGGATAATCCTGAAACCAGTCCGGGAATACTCTGCTTGATTTTTACTATGTTAAGCCTTTTACCGATAATCCCCGTAGAATTAACAAGCACGCTGTCCTTTGGGATATTTAACTCTTTGGCGAGGTATTCTGCGGTCAGAGACGCATCTTTAATCCCCGCCTTACCGGTAAAACAATTTGCATTACCGCTATTAACAATTACCGCATGAAAACCTTTTGCGGATTCCAAATGCTTCTTAGAAACCACCAGTGGTGCGGCAATAATGCTATTAGATGTAAACTTCGCGCAAGAAACAGCAGGAACCTTTGAATAAAGCAGGGCTAAATCTGGTTTACCGGATTTCTTTAAGCCGCAAGCTATGCCGCTGGCTTTAAATCCGGCGGGTAGAATTGCCTTTAGAATTTTTTTCATAATAACCCTGTTGTTTCCGGCAAATTATACATGATGTTCATATTCTGCACTGCCTGGCTGGATGCGCCTTTTAGCAAGTTATCAATTACAGAAATAACAATTATCGAGCTGCCGAAATCCTTTACGCCGATATCGCAAAAATTGGTCTTGGCTACATCCTTTATTCTGGGAAAAACTCCAAATGGCTTAACCCTGACGAAAGGTTCATTTTTATAGAATTTTTTATATAATTCAACCAGGTTTTTTGCTTTAAGTTTAGCATTACCTGCTTTTTTAACATAAATAGTGCAAAGTATGCCCCGCTCAATGGGTAAAAGATGCGGCACAAATATTACATTAATCTTCTTTGCCGAAACTTTCGATAACACCTGATTTATCTCCGGGGCATGTTGATGGAGATTAACTTTATACGCCCTGAAATCACTTTGTATTTCAGAAAATAAATATTCCTTTTCCAGCTTCTTTCCTGCCCCGCTTACTCCTGATTTCGCGTCGATAATTATGGAATCTGGATCCGCTAAGCCCAAGGCAACCAACGGAGAAAGGCCCAAGATCGCGCATGTCGGATAACAACCGGGGTTAGCAACAAGCTTCGCAGTTTTAATTTTGGCCCGGTTAAGCTCGGGCAAGCCGTAAACAGCTTCTTTCAAATTTTCTTTATCTTTATGGCTAACCTTATAAAACTTTTCAAAAATCACAGGATTCTTAAGCCGGTAGTCCGCGCTTAAGTCAATAACCTTTTTACCTAGACTTAAAAGCTTGGGCATATAATTCATCGATACAGTATGCGGCAGGGCGAGAAAAACAAGATCGCAATCTTTTTTTATCTCTAAGAAATCCGGTTTTTTGCAAGGCAACTCAAGTCTTTTTTTGAATTTTGGGAATATATCGGAAATAACCTGGGTAGATTTTGGACCTGTTCCACTATTATAAAGATGGGCAATTTTAACATTGGGATGCCCGAGCAAAAGCTCCACCAAAACCTCCCCGGTCTGCCCGGTTGCGCCGATTACTCCTATGTTGATGAACATGTCTGCCTCCGCATTATTGAATCATATTAGAATAAAATTAATCTCCCGTCAAGGATTTTCTCGTCGGGAATAAAACGCCTATAAACAAAAAGTCCCGCTTGGCGAGCGGGACTTTTTCTACAAATTTATTTTAAAGTATATTTCCTCTTACCTCTTTGTCCACTGGAAGCGTTTGCGCGCGCCTTTAAGGCCATATTTCTTGCGTTCCTTCATACGCGGATCGCGTGTTAAATAGCCGTTCTTACGTAATATATCTTTAAAGTTATTATCCGTAGCCAACAATGCCTTGGAAATGGCTAAACGTAAAGCGCCGGCTTGGCCGGTTAGGCCGCCGCCTGCAAGCTTGGCTACGATATTGAATTTACCCGCGTTTTCAGTAAGAGTCAAAGGCTGCATAACAATGATCCTATCAGTTTCACGTATGAAATAATTCTCAAAAGCCCGCCCATTAACTAAAATTTTCCCGGTACCGGGAGAAAGCCGCACTCTGGCGGTCGATTCCTTGCGCCTGCCTAACGATATATGCTTAATTGAATCGCTCATTTACTTTTTAGCCTCCAAAACGATCGGTTTTAAGCCGGTTAGAGTATGCTTGTCACCGGCATAAACCTTTAACTTCTTAATTAAATCCCTGCCTAACGGCCCCGAGGGAAGCATTCTTTGAACTGCTAAATGAATCACCGTAGCCGGCTTCCTCTCTAGCATTACTTCCAATTTTACTTCACGCTGGCCCCCCGGATAACCGGAATACCTGCGGTAAGTCTTCTGCTTAAGCTTCCGGCCGGTAACTTTGATTTGAGAAGCATTGATCACAATTACCCCGTCACCAGTATCTAAATGCGGGGTAAAAATCGGTTTATGCTTACCTCTTAATATAGCGGCAATCCTAGCCGCAAGCCTTCCTAATATCTGGCCCTTGGCATCGGCAATATACCATTTTCTTTTGATCTCACCTGATTTTACAATATAGGTCTTATTCATAGAAAGATAATTATAACAAAGAATTTGAGAAAGTCAAATATTTTTTACTAATATTTTACCTTAACCAGGCACAATCCTTTTGCCGGTAAGGCCGGCCCTGCCAGCTTCCGGTTGCCTGAATGAAGGATTCTGCGCATGCTTCCTTCCGGGAACCTTCCCCTCCCTATCTCTAGCAGTGTCCCGCATATATTTCTTACCATATTATACAAAAAGCTGTCTGCCTCAATATCAACATAAAGTAAATCTTTTTCTTTTTTTACCTTAATCGCCTTAATCCTCCTTATGGGATTTCTCAGCCTCGCCTCGGAGGCCTGAAAAGCCTTAAAATTGTGCCGTCCAAGAAGGACCTTGGACTCCTTGCGCATCAGGCTTACATTAAGGGGATGATGGAAAAAATACACTCTGGAGGCAAGAAGCGCGGATGAATATTTCCGGTTTAGAATCGTGTAGCGGTAAATCTTGGATTTTGCGCTGAACCTGCTGTTAAAATCAAGCGGGACTTTCTTAATCCCTGTTACCTTAATATCTTCAGGTAACAGGCAATTTATAGCCCAACGCAACCTTAAAAGCGGGATCCTTGTTAAGGTTTTGAAATTTGCAACCTGCGAAAGAGCGTGTACGCCGGAATCGGTGCGTCCGGCAACAATAAGTTTAATATCTTCTTGTAAGATTCTTTTAAGAACCTTCTCTAAAATGTACTGGATAGTCCTGTTCGAACGGTAGGTTGTATTTTTGGCGTTCTGCACCTGCCATCCATAATAATGCGTGCCGTCATACTCTATTTCGAGTTTGAGATTAAACATTCGGCAATCTGGACGGCATTGGTCGCGGCCCCTTTGCGTAAATTATCCGCCACCACCCACAACCATAACCCTTTTTTATTGAACGCATCCTGACGGATACGCCCGACAAAAATCTCATCTTTACCTTCAACGTCCTTAGGCATAGGATAGAGATTATTCCTGGGTTCATCAATAAGCACTACTCCCGAAGAACTGGCCAGAATTTTCTTAGCCTGCTGTGCCGTTAAAGGCTTACCAGTTTCAATATAAACTGATTCGGAGTGGCCTGTCCTTACCGGTACGCGGACAGTAGTCGCAGAAATCTTGATTTTAGGCGCATGCATGATTTTGTGGGTTTCTTTAACCAATTTCCACTCTTCATTAGTATAGTCGCCATATACGAAGCTTCCGATATGCGGAAAACAATTATAAGCCAACTGTTGTGGCATAGATTTATTTTGCGCGTTGACATGGACATTCTCGCATCCTCCGCCAACGATTAAGCCTGATTCCTCTTTTAATTGTTCGACCGCGCCTTTTCCCGCACCGCTTGCGGCCTGCAAGGTGGTCACGATTACTTTCTTTATTCCAGCCTTCTTGTGAATAGGATTTAAAGCAACCACCAGTTGAATTGTAGAACAGTTTGGATTAGCGATAATCCCCTTATGTTTTTTTACGTCTCCGGGATTAACTTCAGGAACAACTAAAGGAACGCTTGGGTCCATGCGGAAATCTGCCCCATTATCAATAACCACTGCTCCTCTTTTTACCGCCTCAGCGGCATAAGTAACCGCTGCCCCCTTTTCTCCTTCAGTCCCGGCAAATAGAGCAATATCAATTCCGTTAAAAACTTCCGGAGCAATCGACTGGACTGAGTAAACCTGCCCGTCAACTTTAATATCACGCGCTGAACGCGCAAAAACTTTTAAACTGCCAATAGGAAAATTCCGCTGTTTTAAAACCCTAAGCATTTCAAGCCCTACAACACCTGCACCGATTACCGCTACATTATATCTCTTCATTTAATTGCTCCTCTATTATAAATTTTTTACTACCAAATCGCCTACTTCAGCAGTTGAATAGCCCATTTTCCCTGCGGCCAATGATTTTAGGTCTTTGTTCACTAATTTTATCACCACATCCTCAATATCTTTGGCAGCTTGAGCTTCCCCCAAATTCTCAAGCATCATACTGCAAGCGCATATAGCAGCCAATGGGTTAATTACGTTCTTGCCGGTATATTTTGGAGCGCTTCCTCCAATAGGCTCAAACATGGAAACCCCTTCGGGATTAATATTGCCTCCGGCGGCAATACCCATACCGCCCTGGATCATTGCCCCTAAATCCGTAATGATGTCACCGAATATATTATCCGTAACGATTACATCAAACCATTCCGGATTTTTTACAAACCACATAGTCGTTGCATCGACGTGGGCATAATCCGTAGCAACATCCGGGTATTCCTTAGCTACTTCATTAAAGGTGCGCTGCCAAAGGTCCCAGGCGTATGTCAACACATTAGTTTTACCGCAAAGCGTAAGTTTCTTTCTCTTATTGCGTTTACGCGTATATTCAAAAGCATAGCGGATGCAGCGCTCAACTCCCTTTCGCGTATTATAGGATATTTGAATAGCCACTTCACTGACAGAGCCCTTATCCCTAAACTCACCCATACCTTTATACAGGCCTTCGGAGTTCTCGCGCACTACCACAAAATCAATATCCTCAGGTTTTTTATCTTTTAAGGGACAATAAGCGGAGTTATAAAGCTTAACCGGGCGAAGATTGATATACTGATCAAGGGCGAATCGCAGTTTAAGCAATACTCCGGTTTCAATAATCCCGGGTTTTACTTTCGGATCACCTACCGCACCAAGGTAAATTGCGTTAAACTTTTTTAATTCCGCAACATCAGCGTCATCAACAAGTTTTCCGGTATCTAAATACCTCTGACCGCTAAAATCAAAAAGCTTCGTTTCATATTTAAAACCAAATTTCTTGCTGGCTGCCTGCAAAACTTTTAACCCCTCATTAACCACTTCCGGGCCTGTTCCGTCACCGGGAATTACCGCGATTTTATACATTAAGCACCTACCCTCTTTCTTTCTTTTTAATATACTCAATCAAGCCACCGCAGGAGACAATCTCCTGCAAAAATTCAGGGAATGCCTGCGTTTTATAATTCTTGCTTTGCGTTATATTCTTAATTACACCGCTTGACAAATCAATCTCAATCATATCTCCGTCATTAGTCTTATCCGCGTCGGCCGATTCTAAAAAAGGCAAACCTATATTTATGGCATTTCTGAAGAAAATAGCAGCAAAGCTTTTAGCAATCACCGCGGAAACCCCGCATCCCTTAATTGCCAAAGGCGCATGTTCTCTGCTTGAACCACAACCAAAATTTTTTCCTGCAACAATTATATCTCCGGGACTTACCCTCTGCGAAAATTCCGGATTAATAGTTTCCATACAATGCGCACCCAATTCTTTTGCATCAGTAGAAACTAAATATTTAGCCGCAATAATATCATCGGTGTTTATATCATCCCCAAATTTATGGACTTTACCTTTAATAACCATTAAATTTCCCCCGGATGGGTAATTTTTCCGGTTACAGCCGCCGCAGCCGCTACTGCCGGGTTAGAAAGATACACAAAAGATTTAGGACTGCCCATCCTCCCTAGAAAATTCCTATTCGTCGTTGCAATTGCCACCTCGCCTTCAGCTAAAATCCCCATATGGCCGCCAAGGCACGGACCGCAGGTCGGCGTCGAAAATACACCGCCGGCCTTAACAAAAATTTCGGCCAGTCCCTCTTTTACTGATTCTAGGTATATCTTTTGCGTCGCCGGGAAAACAATTAATTTTACTCTGCTTGCAACCTTTTTACCTTTAAGCAGTTTAGCGGCAATACGCAGGTCAGAGATCCTGCCGTTTGTACATGAACCAATAACCACCTGATCCACCTTTATGCTTTTTAGGCTGCTTACCGGTTTAACATTACTGGGCAAATGCGGACAGGCCACTTGCGGCTCCAATCCTGTAACATCCCATTCATGAATTTTCTCATAAACAGCATCGGCGTCAGAATAATAAAATTTGGGCTTACGTTTAAATCCGGCGACAAATTTTTTAGTAGTTTCATCAGGTTCGATTAATCCCGCCCGGCCGCCTGCTTCAATCGCCATATTTGATATAGAAAAACGATCGTCCATGCCTAATTTTTCAATCACAGGCCCTGCAAACTCCATTACTTTATACAACGCCCCATCAACACCAATCTGGCCAATCGTATAAAGAATAAGGTCCTTACCTCCAGACCATTTATTTAATTTACCCTTAAATACATATTTATGTGTGGCCGGAACTTTTAACCAGCACTTTCCGTCTATATATGCGCGTGCTAAATCCGTTGACCCCATGCCGGTTGCATAAGCACCTAGCGCCCCGTAAGTACAAGTATGAGAATCAGCCCCAATTATCAGGTCTCCGGGTAAAACAATTCCCTGCTCGGGTAAAAGCGCATGTTCAATCCCCATCAAGCCGACTTCAAAATAATTCTTAATCCCCTGCTCTTTGGCAAAGTTTGCAAGCACCTTGCACTGATTGGCACTTTTCAAATCTTTAGCCGGGGCAAAATGGTCCGGCACCAAAACAATTTTATTTTTATTAAATACTTTAGGAAACCCGGATTTTTTAAATTCGGAAATAGCAAGCGGGGCGGTTATATCATTAGCCAAAGCAACATCAACATTAGCTTCGATGAATTCACCCGGCTTAATTGATTTCTTTCCCGAATGCGCCAATAATATTTTTTCCGCAATAGTATAGCCCATATTCTTAAATTTAGGTAGAGACGCAAAAATATTACGCCTACATTATTTTTGGAATTTTTTTACTATCAGAGAAGCGTTGTGTCCACCGAACCCTAACGAGTTTGACATGCAGGCACATGGATTAATTTTACGCGCTACATTAGGTACGTAATCCAAATCACATTCCGGATCAGGATGTTCGTAATTAATGGTAGGAGGAACAACTCCGTCTTTAATTGCCAGGCAACAAACAACAAATTCAACGCCGCCCGCTGCGCCCAATAAGTGTCCGGTCATTGATTTTGTAGAAGAAACCATAACCTTTTTACTATGCTGGCCGAATGCCCTTTTCATAGATAAAGTTTCAATTTTATCGTTAAGTTTAGTGGAAGTGCCATGCGCATTTATATAATCTATATCCTCCGGATTCATCTGCGCGTCTTTTAACGCTGTAGTCATCGCGGCTCCGGCACCCTCGCCGGCGGGATCAGGAGCAGTTATATGATACGCATCGCATGTCATGCCAAATCCTACAATTTCGGCAATAATATTGGCATTTCTCTTCTGGGCATGCTCTAAAGTTTCTAATACCACTAATCCGCTTCCTTCGGCCATTATAAAGCCATCTCGCTCCAAATCAAAAGGCCGGCTGGCTTTATGCGGGTCATTATTCCTTGTAGAAAGCGCCTTGAGAGCGCAAAATCCACCCACAGCAGTAGGAACAATACAACTTTCCGTTCCGCCAGTAAGCATTACATCGGCATCACCATAAAGAATAGTACGATATGCTTCTCCTATGGCATGAGAACCGGATGCACAGGCAGTAGCAACACATGAATTTGGCCCTTTTAACCCGTGGATAATCGCAACCAAGCCGCTTGCCTCATTTACAATAAGCATAGGGATAAGAAACGGGGACAATCTGGAAGGCCCCTTATTAAGGTAAATCTTATGTTCTTCCTCGATTGTATGCAGGCTTCCGATACCGGAACCAATGATTACCCCTATCCGGCTTCTATCTTCTTTGTTTAAGTCAATACCGGAGGATTCAAGCGCCTGTTTTGCCGCGGCTACGGCATATTGCACAAATTTTGCCGTTCTTTTAACATCTTTCAGGGTAATTCCGTAATGGGTAGGATCAAAATTCTTAACCTCTGCCGCAATGCGGGAATCAAAATCTTTAGCGTCAAAGCTGGTAATCGGTCCAAACCCACCCTTACCATCTTTTAAAGATTGCCAAAAACTGGCAACATCATTGCCAACGGGGCTAATTATCCCCAAACCCGTAATTACAACTCTTTTTTTCATTTGTATACTAATATAAATTTACCCCGCTAGACTAAAAATGCGGGGTAAATTATGGATTATTTTTATCTAGAATTATTATTTGGCGGTCTTCTCATCAATATACTTGATGGCATCGCCAACAGTAGCTATCTTTTCTGCATCATCGTCAGGAATTTCAATACCAAATTCCTCTTCTAGCGCCATTACCAACTCTACGGTATCCAAAGAATCTGCGCCTAAATCATCAACAAATGAAGCTTCAGGAGTTACTTCTTCGGGTTTTACGCCTAACTGCTCTGCTATAATTGACTTTACTTTCTCTTGTGATGCCATTCTTTTCCCTCCTTGGGTTATATGCTTTATGCCATGACCATTCCGCCGTCAACCGTAATTATCTGACCGGTTATATAGCTTGATTCATCCGAAGCTAAAAACAAGCATACGTTGGCTACGTCTTGCGGCGTACCTAACTTAGCTAAAGGAATTGCCTCCATCATCTTCTTCTTTATATCCTCTGGAAGCTTGGCCGTCATCTCCGTCTGGATGAATCCCGGAGCCACAGCGTTAGCGTTAATATTGCGGCTTGCTAACTCCTTTGCTACTGTTTTTGTAAGAGCGATTATTCCGGCTTTTGAGGCGGCGTAATTTGCCTGGCCCGGGTTCCCCATTAAACCAATGATCGATGCGATACTAATGATTCTGCCGCTTCGCTGCTTTATCATCGGCCTGGATACGGCTTTAATACAGTTAAAAGTCCCTTTTAAATTGACATTAATTACCGCATCCCAGTCTGCCTGAGACATTCTAAGCAAAAGATTATCCTTAGTAATCCCCGCATTGTTAACTAATATATCAACCTTTCCCATTTTGTCAAGAATTTTGTTTATACCTTCTTCAACCTTTTCATAATTAGTCACATCCATCTCTAAGGCCAAAGCCTTGCGGCCCAAACTTTCGATTTCAGAGGCTGTTTTCTGGGCAATCTCAAGGTTGACATCAGCTACAACAATATCCGCCCCTTCTTTAGCAAAGGCCATCGCTATTGCCTGCCCTATACCCCTGGCTCCGCCAGTAACCAAAGCAACTTTATCTTTTAATCTCACATTCCCCTCCATAAACTTTTACGCAATATCTGCGTTTTTCTCTATATTTAAAACTTGGGCATTATTATCAATGCGCCGCATCAACCCTTTTAACACCTTACCCGGACCAAATTCAATAAAATCGGATATCCCTTTAGAAAGCATTAATCTTACTGAATCTTCCCATAAGACGCTTCCGGAAACCTGCCGAATCAAATTCTCTTTAATCTCTAAAGCGCTTAAAGCCGGCTTTGCAGTAATATTACTAACAACCGGAAATTTAGGAGTATTTATCCGTATATTTTCTAGTTCTTTAGCCAACTTAGCTGAAGCACCCTGCATAAAGGAAGAATGAAACGCTCCGCTAACCTCAAGGACAACCGCTAATTTAGCGCCTTTTTCTTTGGCCAAAACCTGCGCAGCCTGGATTGCTTCGGGAGAACCGGAAATAACTATTTGCCCGGGACAATTAATATTGGCAACCTCGGCTTTGACTTCAGCACAAATCTCCTTGACCTTATTCAACTCCAAACCAATTACCGAAAGCATTTTGCCCGGATGCGCAATCGCTTCCTCCTCCATAAACTTACCGCGACGCCTGACTAGATAAACCGCGTCATCAAAATTAAGCGCACCTGCTGCAACTAAAGCCGAATACTCTCCTAAACTTAAACCCGCCATATATCCATCGATCTGCGGATGCTTAGCGGAATAAACCTGCCAACAGGCAATGGACACTGTCACTATCGCCGGCTGACAATTATTAGTTTTGGTTAATTCTTCAAGCGGGCCGTTAAATATAAGGCTGCTTAATGAAAAACCTAAAACTTTATCCGCCCTGTCAAAAACCGACTTTGCTTCCGGGAAGGAATCAAACAGGTCCTTCCCCATTCCTATATATTGGCTGCCCTGGCCGGCAAAAAGATAACCTACCATTCGATAACACAGGCACCCCAAACCAATCCTGCGCCAAATGCATCAAGCAAAATTATATCGCCTTTTTTAACTTTACCTTCTTCTACAGCCTCGCAAAGCGCAGTAACTGTTGAGGCGCTGGACATATTTCCGCATCTTTCAATATTAAGATAAACACGCTCTTTAGGAATCCCCAATTTCTTTGCTACCGCCATAATGATACGCTCGTTTGCCTGATGAGGAATAATCAAATCTACATCAGAAAAAGTCATCCCTGCCTGCTTTAAAACGGTTTGCGCGGCTTCAGTCATGGTATTAACCGCGATTTTAAACAACTCATTCCCCTGCATCTTCAAGTAATGCTGACGGTTCCTTACGGTCTCGGTAGTCGCCGGATTACGCGAGCCGCCGGCAGGCAAATTTAATATGCCAACTTTAGAGCCATCGCAACCTAAATATGTAGAAATAATTCCGCCCTTCTTTACCTCTGACAAAACCACCGCTCCTGCGCCGTCACCAAATAATACACATGTATTGCGATCCTGCCAGTCGGTTACCGAAGATAATGTTTCTGCACCAATCACTAATGCATTTTTATAAACGGAGCTGGCGATGAATTTTTCTGCTACTGAAATCCCGTACACAAAACCCGCGCAGGCGGCAGAAATATCAAAAGCAGCCGCATGTTTTGCGCCAAGTTTATCTTGGATAATAGCTGCCACCGCAGGAAAAGGCATATCCGGGGTAATTGTGGCAACAAGGATCAAATCTAAATCTTCTGGCTTAAGATTTGCGTTTTTTAATGCCTTTTGTGCGGCGAGAAAAGCTAAATCCGAAGTCGCTTGGCCTTCTTGAACCAAGTGCCTTTCTTTGATCCCGGTACGCGTAGTAATCCACTCATCAGAGGTATCAACTATCTTCTCTAGGTCCGCGTTAGTAAGTATTTTCTCAGGCAGATATTCGCCTAAACCAACAATTCCTACTTTTTTCAAAAGTCATACCTTTCTATTTTATAGCTTCAAGAATTTGCGCGTTAACCTGGCGTTCCACCTCTTCTTTAGCTACCCTTATGGCATTCTTAATCGCTATTTTATTAGAACGGCCGTGGCCGATTATCACTACGCCATTTACCCCCAACAAAAGCGCTCCGCCATACTCGGCATAATCAAGCTCCTTTTTAAAGCGCTTGAGGCTGGGCATCATAAAAACAAGCCCGATTTTACCCCAGATATTACTTAAAAGATGCCTCTTTAAGAATGTCTGCATTGCTTCTACTGCACTCTCTGACACCTTCAAAGCGACATTGCCGACAAAACCATCGCAAACAATAATATCACATTTACCCTTAAAAAGGTCCTTGCCCTCGACATTGCCAATAAAGTTTAATTTACTTTTTTCCAATAAATCATAGGCTTCGCGGATAAACTCTGTGCCCTTTTTCTCTTCTTCTCCGATATTCAATAACCCAACACTAGGGTTGGATTTATTTAAAATATTTTTACAGTAGGCATCGGCCATTATCCCATATTGCAGTAATTGAGTGGCCTTAGGATCAATATTGGCCCCCACATCAATAATCAGAGACACACCTTTTAAGGTAGGGGTAATAATAGCAATGCCCGGCCGTTCAATCCCGGGCAACAACCTTAACTCTAAAGTAGCAGCGCAAACAACCGCACCGGTATTGCCAGCGCTGAAAAAAGCATCGGCGGCGCCTTCCTTCACCAGATTTAAACCAATAACAATAGAGGAATTTCTTTTCCGCCTGACGCTAGTTGCCGCAGATTCGCACATCTCAATAGCTTCGGGGGCATGGCGTATGGTAATTCTATTGCCCTTGTATCTGGCTTTCTTTAAAAGAGCCTCTATTTTCGGCTGATCTCCTACCAGAATAACATCTACATTGTACTCCTTCACTGCCTCAAGGCTACCGGTAATAACTACCTCCGGAGCATGATCGCCGCCCATAGCATCAACAACGATTTTCATATTATATTTTTGTTGATTTTAAAACCAACACTCCTATTATCGTAAAACCGCCTCTTCCCTAAAACAGAAGGCGGCCTATATTAACAACACTTCTCAGTTACCTTTTCTTCTTTTTTTCTTTTACTTTTATTTCGACAACCTGACGGCCGTCATAGTATCCGCAGACCAAGCAAACGCGATGCGCAGATTTTAACTGTTTGCATTGCGGGCAAGGGATTAAGTTAGTTGCTTTAATTTTCCAATGCGTACGGCGTTTTCTGCCGCGCGCTGCTGAATGCCTTCGTTTAGGTAGAGCCACAGTTACATCCTCCTTGGTTTTTGTTTTTACCGCATTGAACACAAAGCCCCTTGCAGTTTGACCGGCACAAAGGCTTAATGGGGTAATCCAATATTACTTCTTCTCTTATATCGTCACTTAAATCAATAAAAACATCCCTGCTCCCTAAAGAATAATTTAACTGCGTATCCTTATTAATCTTCCATTCAAACTCTTCAAGGCAGCGGGAACAATTCGAAAAAAGAACGGCCCTGATATTTAATTCCACGGTTAGCGCATTAGTAATCAGGAAAACGTGCGCATTTAATTTTAAAGGCGTGCGGAACCTGATTAAATCCGTCTCAAGATCAAGCTCTTTAGCGCTAGCTTCTTCTTCTAAATACAGGCCGCCTTGCGGAACCTGATTAATAATTATTTTCACTATTTTCTAAACAGTTTTTTCCGTAAGGCCTTCCCCACAAATTCCGGGACAAAATTGGACAAATCCGCCCCCAAACCAGCTGCTTCTTTAATCAGTTTGGCCGATAAATAGCTATAAGATTCATGCGGCATAAGAAAAATCGTTTCTATATCATTGGAAAGTTTGCGGTTAGTCAAAGCCATCTGAAACTCATACTCAAAATCCGAAAGCATGCGTAAACCGCGCACCAAAACCTTTGCCTTGATCTTATGGGCAAAATCCACAACTAAGCCGTCAAAGTGAGTGATAGTTACTCCGGGCATCCCGGCGGTAGCTTTTTCCAGCATAGCGACTCTTTCAGCCACACTAAAAGTAGGCTTTTTATGGGGATTATGCGCCACAGCCACAACCACCTCACCAAAGATATCATGAGCGCGGCAGATTAAATCGATATGACCGTTAGTTACCGGATCAAATGTACCCGGATATAAAGCTATTTGGCACATTTTTACTCTTTCTTCCTGAAAATTGAAAGCCGGGTATCTCCATACCTGGCTTCTTTGATTAAGTCAAATTTCGGGGATTCTTCTGGCAGTAATTCCGCTTTAGAATGCTGTATAACTATCAAGCCATGAGGGGCTAATATATCATAACCCTCAAGGGTTTGCAAGATTTTTTTTGCCATATCCTTACAATAAGGAGGATCAACAAATACTATATCGAACTGTTTCTTATCTAAAAACAGCAACTTTACTCCTTTTTCTGCCTCAAGATGGAACAGGTTGCATCCGCCGGCTTTAAGCTGCTCAATATTCCTCTTTATAGCCAATACTGCATCCCGGTTACTTTCAATCATAACTAATTCGCTTACCCCACGGGAGAGCGCTTCAAACCCTACTGCGCCTGAACCTGCAAAAAGCTCCAAGAATACCAAACCGCTTACATCTCCTAAGATATCAAAAATTGCCTTACGCACCTTATCTTGAGTAGGGCGGATTCCTCTGGGCACATGTAGTTTACGATTTCTATATTTACCGGTTGTTATTCTCATTTTAATTTAGTGTCTATCGGCTATTTATTTACCCCACAAACATTAACTTCTCATATTCAGGAAACCGCGCAAGCAACTTAGCCTTAATCAACTGGCTATTACGCGATTCCAAGCGAGGGTCCTGACCAAGCAGTTTAATCGCTTCTTCCCGGGCTACTTTAAGCAGCCGCATTTGAATCAAAGGGTCTGCAATCCTTAACTCGGCAAGGCCATGCTGCCTATTACCAAAGAATTCACCCGGGCCCCTGATTTTTAAATCTTCTTCTGCGATATAAAAACCATCTCCGGAGGAAACCATAGCCTTAAGTCTGGCCCTTGCCTCTTCAGTCTGAACGTCGGAAATAAGGATACAAAATGACTGCAGACTCCCTCTACCGATCCTGCCGCGCAGCTGATGCAGCTGGCTTAAGCCAAACCTCTCGGCTGAAGCGATAATCATACAGGTGGCATTCGAGATATCAATACCTACCTCTAATATCGTAGTTGAAACCAAAATATCAAGTTCTTTATTCTTAAACTTAGACATAGCCTCTTCCTGTTCTTTAGGTTTCAATTTGCCGTGAATCAGCCCAAGCCGGAAATCTTTAAACTCACCCATTTTAAGCTTGGTAAACATTTTCTTAGCCCCGGCAATATCTAAAATATACGACTCTTCAATAACAGGATAAATAATGTACGCCTGACGGCCGGCCTTAAGTTCTTCTTTAACGAGAGTATAAACTTTATCCTCATCTTGCCTGCTAAACGACATAGTCTTAATAGGAATGCGCCCGGCAGGAAGCTGGGTGATTACGGAAATATCCAAATCCCCGTAAAGAGTAATCGCCAATGTCCGCGGAATAGGTGTGGCGGTCATAATCAAAACATCCGGGTTATTGCCTTTCTTAGGCAGGAGCGCTCTTTGGCCAACACCAAACTTATGCTGCTCGTCAATTACTATAAAACTTAAACTTTTAAAACTTAATTCTTCCTGTAACAAAGCATGGGTACCGATGACAAGGTCAATTTCTCCCTCAGCCACATCCCGATATATTCTTTCTTTTAGCTTACCTTGGCCGGTCAATAAGCCTACGCGTAATTTACGGCCGGAAAAATTTAACTCGGAAAACTGTAAAGATATTTTCTCATAATGCTGACGGGCAAGTATTTCTGTGGGCGCCATAAAAGCCGCCTGATAGCCGCTCTGAATAGCTATTAAACAGGCTAAGGTAGCTATTACGGTCTTACCCGAACCAACATCCCCCTCTAGGAGCCTTTGCATCGCCTGCGGAGAGGCCATGTTCATCTTTATCTCCGATAAAACCTTCTCCTGAGAATCGGTTAATTTAAAAGGCAGATGTAAAATGAAATCTTCGACTAATCTGCCTTCGGCAGAATGCGCAATTCCCTTTTTCTCTTTTTGGCTGATCTTTCTTAAGACCAGCGGAAGCTGAAACATAAAAAACTCCTCGAAACTTAAACGCGTATGCGCTGATTTTTGCAAAGTCAAATCTTGCGGGAAATGTATGTTCAGAAGGCTTTGCGCCAAATTAAGCAAATTATTCCGGGCGCGTAAATCATAAGGCAGAACATCATTAATCTGTGGCAAAAATTCATCCAAGGCATTTTTAAGCAAGTAACGCATACTACGCTGGCTAAAACCTGTCGGTAAGGTATAAACCGGAACAATCCTCCCGATATTTAAAGAATCCTCAACATCCTTGCCAATAAACTCAAATTCCGGATTATTCATTTGCATCTTGCCGTTATACAGTTCAACTTTTCCGTAAAGGATCATCGAACTACCTACCTTAAGATACTCTTTAAGGTATGGCTGGTTAAACCAGACACAGGAAATCTTTCCGGTATTATCACCGACAAAAGCCTCGGTTATACTAAATGCGCGCCGGCGCCAGGAATTACGCTGGCCTCCGGCTAAAACTTGAGCCTTAATCGTATAAACCTGTCCAGCTTCTAACCCGGATATCCCGGCAAAATTTGTGCGGTCCTCATAGCGGCGCGGAAAATAATATAACAGGTCTTCGATGGTTTCTACCCCACGAATCTGAAAACTTTTTGCGCGCTTTGGACCAATTCCCTTAAGATATTGAACAGGCGTGTTTTGCATCAGAAAATATTCTACCTCCTGCCCTTGAAAATTAAATAATTATATGGCATACTTACTTCGAAGGTGAGAGAAAAACTCAACAAGGAGGTCACTAACGATAGCGAAAGCTATTAGGCCTATCACCTACAAGAAACCCCGGAGCAGCTTTCCCGGGGATTTTTGTTGATATTTAAAAAATGACCCTAAAGCATGTTATGAGGAAGGCTCTTTCCACTCCTCATATCCCAGCTCATCAATTATCCTGGCCAGGATAAAATCATTTTCAGTCAGCCCGTCTGCTGCGTGGGTGGTTAACGTAACCCTTAGCTTATTGTAAACTATCGTTATAACGGGATGATGACCTTGTTCTTCTGTAACAATAGATAAAGTATCCAAAAAATATTTTTCTTCAACGAAATCGGCGAATTTAAACTCTTTAACCAGTTTTTTCCCGTCTACCAGTTCCCAACCGCGCTCTTTGGCCAATAATGTCTCTATTCTCTCTTTTGATAAGGGCAGCACATTGCCTTCGCAAGGTATGCATTTAGAAGGCAACACTCTGCCGTTTGCAGTAAAGGCCGGAGAACTTAATACTTCCTGTAAGCTTTTTAATGCACCCTCATAATCAAGGCTGCTGGTTAATTCGTCGGCTATCTGGATATACCTTACAAAATCATTTTTATCGATGATTAAAACCGATCTTGCCAAAAGGCTCAATTCCTTAATAAGCAAACCGTAGTTTATGCCAAAAGAAGAAAGTTTATAATCGGATAATACTATTTCGTTTTTAATCTCATTGGCAGAGCAAAACCTTTTTTGAGCAAAAGGCAGGTCTTTGCTAATGCCTATTACCACCACATCCGATGAAAACTTGGCAGCCCTCTTGTTGAATTCTTTAACCTGCAGGTCACAGACCGGAGTATCTAAAGAAGGGAAAGACGAGATCACTTTTACCTTATCCTTAAAATCAAAACTGGTAACCTCTTTTAAATCCTGCGAAGTAACTTTAAAATCGGGGGCTAAAGCACCAACCTTTAAAACCCTGCCGACTAAAGTCAGGGGTAAACCTTTAAATTTTATTCTTCTAAGCATTTCGTCTCCTTTTAAAAACAAGCGGCAGCTAAAAATTTAATAACCTGCCACTTAACACTTATTTCTTTTTCTTCTTTGCTTTCTTCTTAGGTTTCTTTGATTTAGATGGCCTGCAACTCATATATGCCTCCTTTTTTATTATTCTAACTTAATTATTTAAAAATTCAAGGAGTAACTATTTTTTTGCGCCCGGGCATAAGTTTTAATGCCTGACGGATAATCTCGGCTATCTCCTGCCTTGTTTTGACACGTGAAGACCTTTCCCTTAAGCGCCGGACCTTGGGCAAACCTTTAGTATACCAGCTATAGAATTTACGAAAGATTATAACACCGTTTCTTTGCCCATAGAAATCAATAGAGGAATCAAGGTGGCTTAGCATGACTTTTGCGATATCTTCTTTTTTAGGCCGGCTGATGGTTTTGCCATTTTTAAGATATTCTTTTATTTCATTAAATATCCAAGGGTTGCCCAATGAACCGCGGGCAACAGCCAGGCCATCGCAACCTGTTTCATCAATCATCTTTTTAGCCAATATTCCAGAGAATATATCACCGCTTGCAATTAAAGGGATGCTTAGGGCCTTCTTAACTAGCCTGATTACGCCGTAGTCAACCTCTCCACTGTAGGCCTGAGTTCTGGTCCTGCCATGAATAAATAAAGCATTTACTCCGCAATCTTCGGCAAGCAAAGCGATATCCCTTGCGTTAACAGAGTCTTTATCCCAGCCTGTACGTATTTTTACGCTCACAGGAAGAATGGAATTCTTAACTATAATTTTTAAGATTTTTTTTAGCTTTTTAGGGTCATTTAGAAGCCCTGACCCTTCTCCTCTGCGTACTACCTTCTTTGCCGGGCACGCCGCATTAAAATCCAGAATATCGAATTTATAATTTTTTAAAACATCAAGCGACTTTAGGATATACTCCTCTTCAGAGCCTAATATCTGCACGCCCAAAGGCTTATCCCCGCGCTCAGTAGTAAGCATCTGTTTTGTCCTTCTGCTCTTAAAGCTGACCGAACGGCAATTAATCATTTCAACAAAAGCAAGTTCTGCACCGAAAGAACGGCAGACCATGCGGTATGGTAAATCCGTTATCCCTGCCATAGGCGCAAGGATCAAATTTGACTTAAGTTTTAATTTTCCGATTTCTAACATATTATAAAAATGGGGTCAGAGCTAATTTATCTGGATGCAAAATAGGATAAATTAGCTCTGACCCCATTTTTTACAGTATATACTTAGGATCTTTAATTAGAAGCTTCTTCTTTATCTCTTCAGCAACGTCTTGGGGGATCCCGGGTTTACCTAACTTGTAATACATATAATTCTTATACCCTTCAACACCCGGCTGGTCAAATGCATTGACATTTAACAACTCACCTTCAAAAGCAGTAGCCATCTCAAAGAAAAATAGCAAAGCTCCCCAATTATAGGCATTAACTTCCGGCATAATAATAGTGCAATTAGGCCTTTCTTGGCTAACTAATGCCCACTCCGTGGCCTCTTGAGCAAGCTGCATAAGCTGGCTAAAACTTTTGCCTGATAAAAAATCGGATTTTTCCGGAATCATTAAATCCGTATTGAATTTTTGGACCCGGATGAATGTGATAACTTTATTATTCTCCCCCTCGACATTATTCTGCTGGATAGAATGCAGATCATTAGTGCCTGCGGCTGAAATCGGCGTGCGACCGCGGCTGAAATATTCTTCTTTATTCGCTATCCAGCTTTCAATGCCGTCTGCGCCTGTTTCGATCAAACGATGATACTTCTTGCCTAAACTTTCCGCTAATAACTGAACATACCAGTCTGCGCTAGACTTAAGAGTTTGAGAAAAAGGCATAAGTATTGCCAATGATTTTGACTTCTTCCGATAAAGAATAACATGCAGTAAAGCATACATATAGGCGGGATTTCTCAAGATGTCATCATGGCTGCACCTTTTAAACATATCCTTTGCACCTAATAATAATTCTTCTATATTTACTCCGATAATCGCAAGATGCAGCAGTCCCATATTAAATTCAGAAAACCTTCCTCCAACCCCTTTTAAAAGCGGCAAAGAGCGGAAACTTAGAAGATCTTTTTTCTGTGCTTCGGTAACCTTTTTACGCAATGCGCCATTTTCCGGGTCGGTAATTGCTAAAACCTGCCTGCCGTATTTTACGCCGAGAGTTTTTTTCAGCCAAGCCTCGACCAAAATAAAAGCTGCCTTGGTCTCGGTAGTTTCACCTGATTTAGAAATAACTACGACAAATGTCTTTTTAGGATCAAGGTTTTTCAGCAAAACATTTAGAGTATCGGGGTCAAGGTTATTACCCTCAAGATAAATGCGCGGGGATTTCTTCCTTAATGATTTAAATTCATTATAATAAGGCGCACACAACGCATCCTGAGCAGCCTTAAGGCCCAAGTAAGAGCCGCCGATACCTAAAAACAGAACGTTCTCGTATTTTCCAGCAATCTGGCGGCCAAGATATTTAATTTCGGCAATCTGTTCCTTGCCCTGTTCAGGGAGCTTAGCCCACTCCAAATTTAGTTTTATCCTTGCGGCAGGATTTGCAATAATCTTTTTTAGGTGGTCTGAAGCCGCATGCGCGCAAGGTAAAATCTCATTAATATCCTGCTGGCTTACTCCGTGTTCACCCACGTTTGAACATAGCATATTATTAAAATCAAATTTTAAATCCATCGCTAACTCCTGTTTATTTTACTTCTGAATGATCTTTACGGTAGTGCGCACCCCATCTCTCCATGGCCAAAGCATAGCAAAAATACAGCCCTGCCCCATGTCCTTGTAATACAAAGTCTGGCCCGGCATAATCCCGCCAAGGTTATCTACTGTTTCCTGTATTTTCTGCTGAAGGCTGCTTTTTGATGGAAAAACCGGCTCTCCAAACAAGTTTTTTAAGCGCAGGTTGAGTTTCTCTATCTCTTCATTAATAATAACCGCTTCAAAAAAATTATCGCAATCAGTCCGCAGAACCTCAAAACTAAGCGTTTTTATATTATCTCTTACCGAGGAAAAGTCCATAACTGCCTTTTGTTTTAACATTATAACACGCTTGGAATTTATTTAAATCAGTTTGAAGTTAAAGAATATTTAAAAGATTGAGCCCGGTCTTTGGGTCAATTTCTTTTTCTGCTTTTAATCCTTTTAATTCCAAAACTACGGCCTCAATAACAAGAAATACTTTTGAATTGCCGCGCAGGCATCCGGTTAAAACTTTGTCATTCTTCCCCATGCTTGCATGAATATGTATCTGCGGGCCCTTAGAATTTGAGAATATTGTTCCAATTCCCATAACCTCCCAGCCGTCTTTAAAGAATTTCTTATTCGGCTTGGGAGGAATAACCGGTTTCTTTGGGCCGGCAACTAAATCGCCTTCCCTAAGCGCGCCGATAAAAATGACGGTTGCCGTTTTGATCCGCTCATCTTTAGCTAAATTGCTTAAGCTTTGAATCAAAATATCATTATTATCAAATTTTAGCAGAAAAACCCTGCCAATTTGCCCCTTGGTATATTTCATATTTTTTTACTACGCTAATTGCGGCTAGTAATTATTTCTTCTGCGGGATCTTTCCTTCTTAATCTTACGCCTATGAGCAACACACAGAAACTCGGCAATAGGGGCAATCTTCTTGCCCTCGTAAGGAAATTCCTTGCAGGTCACCGGCTTTATCGCATAATCAAACTTATGCACCCGGCACAAGCCGTCGGGGTCCAAAAAAACACACGGCTCATCTTCATAACTAGTGCCCACCTTGAACCCGGAAGGAAATGATTTGTCAATCTCTAAGTGGAAAAAATCCCCCTTGATACCATGCTGCAATATTTTTTTAGCTTCCTCCAGATCAATCCAAGCCCCAAGCCTACAGCAATCCGCCTGATTCTTACAACTAAAACAATCAATTTCCGGTTTTTTCTTATTTTTAGTTTTCATTTATTTATTATACATTCCTTTATAGCTAAATTCAAAATATATTTAATTGCTAAAAAAATAGCCTGGCCTCTAACTTAATAGAAGCCAGGCTATCTGTGTACTCTTTCTTACAGTTTGACTACATTTGTAGCCTGTTCGCCTTTAGGTCCTTTTTCGATATTGAACTCTACTTCCTGACCCTCAGCCAAGGATTTATAACCCTCACCCTGAATTGCGCTGTGATGAACAAATACATCGCTGCCGGATTCAGGTGTGATAAACCCGAAACCTTTCTGGTCTGAAAACCACTTTACTTTGCCTTTTGCCATTATTTACTACCCCCTCTCCTCTTAATTTTTTAGTAAATAACGGCAGAAACAAAAAACCGCAAAGGTTAGTTTTTTAAACCTTGCGGCCTACAAACTTCTAATCCTTTATTCACTACTTGGTAAGTTTAACACATTTTTACGATTTGTCCAGTAATATTATGACTATTTAATAGGCATATAATTTATGCCAGCGGCAAGCTAACCAGTATAAATACTACCTAAAGAATGCTGGTTAAGTAATTATTTTACAAAAAGCAGCCACAACTTCGGGGTTAAACAGGGTACCTGCGCCTTCTTTTATTTTGACTACGCCTTCTTCTTTAGTCATCTTTGTATGATATGAACGGGTAGATGTCATCGCGTCATAGGCATCCGCAACCGAAACAATTTGGGGGAAAATACCGGTTTGCTCCGGCTTTAAATTATCAGGATAACCTTTGCCGTCATAACGCTCATGATGCGACCTGATTACAGAAAGCATCTCTTGGTCTAAAAATACCGGCTTTAATATTTCTTCACCAACTACAGGGTGCTTGCGCACAAGGTCGCTCTCTTTAACAGATAAGCCGCTTTTCTTATTTAGTATATCCTCATGAATACCTAATTTCCCGATATCATGCAGTTGCGCCGCCCGTTGCAATAATTGAGCTTTATCCATGGGTATGCCCATTTCAATGGCAATTTTATAAGCATATTCCCCGACTCTTTCTGAATGTCCGCAGGTATAAGAATCTTTTGCCTCAAGGCTGCGCACCATTGACTTAACTACGCGGTAAAAATAATCATGTAATTTTTCACGGGCATCTTTCAAGCTTAAAGACATTTTATTAAAAGATTCAGCAAGCTGGCCGATTTCATCGCTAGAAGGAATCTCCACCTGATACTCTAAGTTGCCTTTAGCGATATTTTTTGTACCACCGATTAGTTTTCTAATGGGGGTAATTATCCTTATTGAGAATATCGCACCTAAACCGAGAGCAAAAATAAAACCCATAAATAGAACAAATACCCCTCTTAAAAATAGCTCCTTTTGAGCCAAATAAACATCGCTTGCATTAATATCTATGCCTAAAATCGCAGCAGGTTCATTATTTTTATCAAGAATAGGCGCATACCCGGAAAGGAATCTTCCCCAGTCATCAGAGGACAAATTAGTATCCACCGTAGGGCCGCTAAAAGATTTAAGCATTTCGGGAAAACGGCTAGCGTCATATTTATCTCCCGGAAAAGATGTGGCATTAGCTTTAACATTGTTTGAGGTAAGCGCATCAGGGTCAACAAGAAATTGCAGAATTCCCGGGCGGTCTGTTTTTGCCATTATATAAATATTCCTAACCAAAGGGTTGGCTTGTTTGATTCTTAGCAATTGAACCGCTATACCCCTAAAAGAAGGAGCATTTATGCCTTCCGAACCTAGAGGGATACTGCCTAGCTGATCGGCATCTATAAAAAGAACTGCAGTGCGGACAATTACCTTAAGCTTATCCCTAAACTCATTAAATTGCGATTTAAGGCTGTACCTAAAAAGAATAAAATTTCCTAAAACAGCGACAAATAACAACGAAAGGACAAAAGAAGCGGCGACTTTAAAATAAAAACTGCGAAAAAAATTATTCCTTGCTTTCATTTTTGTTTTTGATTATTTTAAAACTGTTAAAGCTTTTATCGCTTTTCTTTCCGGAAAACCCAACGCGCACCAAGGACCAGGTATAAATTTCACCGTCCTCAAAAAGAGCTGAATCGATTTTAACCGAAGACAGGCTATCCGGTAAATCTTCTTTATGAATTAAATTATCCTCATACATATTATAACCTTTATAAATCTTAAAGATCATTCCTCGTGTACCCGTTACATCATTCCACCAGCTAAATTCTAGCGGCTGGGTGCTGTTTAGAATAACCGCATCATAAATAGGATTCCTGAGCCTCGGTTCAGGCGGGCTATTATACAGGCCGCCTTCCAAAGTAAAACTAACTGCATGCGCAGGGCTGATCCCAACAAAGCAAAAAATAAAAACAAAGACTATTGCTAGTTTTTTTTGCACAAAATCTCCTAGTTAAAGAAAATCATTTGGAAATGATCATCTGCAATGAAACAAATAACATAAAAATACCAAACATCCTCTTAAGCAGAGGATCGGATAAATAATGCGCAAGATGAGCCCCTATAAGCCCTCCGATAAAAAACCCCAGGCAGACAAACGCAGCTACGGACAGCTTAATATTGCCGCTCTGATAATAACGCATGGCCGCAAGCAGGCCTATGGGCGGCACAAGAACGGCTAAGGTAGTCCCTTGTGCCTGATGCTGCGTAAGCCCGAAGAAAAACACTAATGCCGGAACAATAACTGCCCCTCCCCCAATGCCAAACATGCCTCCGAGGACACCCGCCGCTAAACCAAGAATTAAATATAATATCTGCGCCATATTAGAGCCTCCTTATTACTATTCAGTATTTCCGGGATATACCTCACCAATCCTCACCTTTATTACACCTTTTTTCAAATCCGCTACCTTTAAGAATGCGTTCCGGCATAAATCAATGACCCTTCCGCGCCTAAACAAATAACGCGCAGGACCAAAATCGTTGTGCCTAACTTCCACGCATTTATTATTTTCAAGATTACATACCAGGTAATATTTTCCGAAATCCCTCTTTCTCATGGCACAGGTAAGCTCCTCTTTACGATATTTTTCTCCGGAAGCAGTAAGCCGGGGATTATACCATGTGGCAAGGCCTTCCGCAGGATACGCCCCTTTGACAGGAACATTATCCTGGCAGCCAGAGAGCAGAAAAAAAATATATAGAATAAAAAGCTTCATTTTTATATTATACCTTAACTTCCTGTAGCCCCCAAACAAAAATCCCAAACCCTTTCGAGCTTGGGATTTAGAAATAAACTATAACTGTTTATTTTTTACACTTCACGCAATAATTATCATGCAAACATTTAACAAATGATTTAACAAAAGCAAAAATAATTATTAATAGCACAAACTGACCAAACAATCCCCAGCTCATCATCTTAGGCCCCTATTAGTTTTTTAATATTTTACTGCCCGGCCTTTGACAGGGAGCGAAACATGGCTTCCGGCCAATTTCCACTCTTTACCTTTTTTAACCAAAAAACCGGTTGTACGAACATTATTGATTTTTTTAACCAATTTTCCATCCTTATAGATTTTAGTATCAAATTCCAGGGCAAAATGCGCGGCGCGATTTCCTCCGACAAGGCTTATTTGCTTGCTCTTAACCTTTGTAGTCATGCCTACTCCGGTTTTCCTGATAGATTCAATTCTCGTTAACAAAGCTTTTTTACCTACTATATATTCATCCGCATCTGTTCCTATATGCACGGCTTTCTTATCATCAGCAACCATACCCTTAAGCCCAACAGTATCATATCCTAACCATGTATCTAAATACTCCTTAACAAATCTCTCTACCTTTTCCTTCTCTCCCATCTCGGCCTCCTTTTTAGCTGATTACATCTCTATTTTGCCTTAACTACAAATAAAGGCAAAGAACCTTCTCTTCTTCCATCTATGGCCAAATCTATTGAATACTCGCCATATTTATCAAGCTTAAGCCTTTGAATATTAATAATCAAATTTGCCGAACCTGACCTTTGCCCTTCCGGGATATTTACATTTATAGCCGCATGCGCAGGGTTAAGTATGTCCCTTCCGTCAAAATCAACAAAAGTCACAGTAACTTTATGCTCTCCTTTTTCGATGCTTTCAAACCTTATGCGCATAGCAATCGCACATTGAGGATGCACCGCCGGTAAGTCTTTAGCGGCAATCGTATCAAATGCACCGAGCATATTCAACTTGCCAAAATCATTTGTTGCTGCGTCGCATAAAGCATAAACTTCTATATTCATATCATTCTCCTTGCCCTAAAATATATTCTAAAGGCTTTGAATTTGCCATGAAATTAACCTGCCTTGAATATCCAGATCAAGCAAAATTAACCCTCCCTTAGAATTACGGTAAATACAGGTTTCTTTGATGCCGCCCAGGTTTTCGGACAAACGGCATAAAGTCGCTTCCCCATAAAGAACAGCAATCCTGCGCTTTGATGTTAGCTTTTTTAAACGCATACTATCAATATCACTTTTTAACTTATTGAATAACTTATCCTCTTTATCTAATTCTGCTTGCATTGCTTTCTGGTTAGACTCTAAGCCTTTTACAAACATAACCTCATCGAAATGCGTTATATATACACAGCCAGAAAGAAAAATTGCGGTTAAACTCAAAACAAATGCATATCTATGGAAAATTTTATTTTTTCCCATACCTTAATTATTCTTTCTAAATAAGATTTTCTAAAAACTACGAGCTACAAACTAAACGTAACGTTTATCTATTATTATTTACAGCAGCTGCTTGAACCTCTTACAATCTTCTTGATTACCAGGTTGACGATAAAGCAGGCAAGGGCAAGGAATATAACCAAATTATCAGATAGCGGTAAAACATCAAAGGCCGCCGCCAAAAGCAGCAATATCCCAACTCCCCATAAAATTGAGCTGATTATACAGGTATTTTTATTCTCCATCTAAGTCCTCCTTGTTGTATTATTATACCGCTTTAACCAAAAATCCCAAGCTATTTCACTAGACGTAAAAAAGGCTGAACGCTAAAGTCCAGCCAATAATAAATCCTATAGGTAGACGACTCAAAGAACTGTTCTAATAATTCTACCTAACTATTTTTTTCTGCTTCTTTATCTAAATAACAGCTGATAACTTCTCTTAAAAACTTGAGGTAAACAGGATTTACTAAATCGGTATATTGAATTCCAGTATGAAAAAGATCGGGCTTGGTGCCTTCGGGGTTAGCCTTTTTATTCCAAATTATAACACCATTGCACTGTATAGGTAAAGCCTCTTTGTCAGTGATGAATAGCTGCAGTTCTACCAATGAACCTACCTTGATCTCCTTTTCCAAAATAATTTTCATGCCGCCTTCACTTATATTTTCCGTATAAGCATGAAAGGTATAACACTGGGGGTCTCCTTTTATAACTTGCCCGGAACATTTGACATTTATCTGATACTTAACATTAACTCTGAGAAATTTCCTTCTTTCTTCAAGCATTCTTAATCTCCCATAAATTAGTGATTTCAAGGGTATTCTATCACAAAAATGCGCAGTGTAAATAAAAAAGCCACTACAGTATTTAAACTATAATGGCTTTTTTATTTAAAGGAGCACCGACCTACTCTCACATGTCCTTACGAACACACTACCATCGGCTCTGAGGGGCTTAACGGCCGTATTCGGAATGGGAACGGGTGTTTCCCCCTCGATAAAGGCACTCCAAAATTTTTGCTACGAAAAAATTTTGTACTTTGCGATACAACATTCGAATATCTTCAAACCGTAACATCTAGGTTTGAGCAAAGTACATTTGCTCCTTAAAATACCTTTGGCCCCGGCGCTAAAAGCGCCTGGAGACCTCTTGTATTTTTTTAAAACATCAACAACTACATACAGAATCTAGTGAGCAAAAACTACTCGTCCAAATAACCCAAGTGAAACAAAAATTAAGGACAAGCCGATTGGCCGATTAGTACGTATTAGCTGAAACTCTTACGAGTCTTACACTTTACGCCTATCAAGGTCGTAGTCTACGACCGGCCTACAGAGTCTTGCGACTCAGGGATACTTAGTCTTGGGGGGGGCTTGGCACTTAGATGCTTTCAGCGCTTATCCCTTCCGAACATAGCTACCCGGCCTTTGCCCTTGGCAGGACAACCGGAAAACCATAGGTTCGTTTCTCTAGGTCCTCTCGTACTGAAGAGAACTCCCCTTCAAATATCCTAACGCCCACACCAGATAGAGACCGAACTGTCTCACGACGTTCTGAACCCAGCTCGCGTACCCTTTTAACCGGCGA
>Ga0265297_10001273_pt1 | contig 60987 bp, 46 predicted proteins | sample Munlanlwell13791_FD_192502 | JGI IMG/M metagenome (GOLD analysis project Ga0265297, IMG submission 192502) | Leachate microbial communities from a municipal landfill in Southern Ontario, Canada - Leachate well 137-91 | ecosystem: Engineered > Solid waste > Landfill > Unclassified | place... | reverse complement strand
CTTCGCCTATACTAAGATAGCCGAGGTTGATCTTCATTAAGAACCTGTCTATCTGGGCCTCAGGCAGGGAATATGTGCCCTGATATTCGATAGGATTTTCGGTCGCAACTACCATAAAAGGCCTGTCTAAAACGAACGTGTGGCCGTCCATGGTCACTTTATATTCCTGCATACACTCCAGCAACGCCGACTGCGTGCGGGGTGTAGTACGGTTGATTTCATCCGCCAGCAGGATATTGGTGAACACCGGGCCTTTTTTGGGCTCAAATTCGCCCGTCTTGGGGTTATAGACAAACCCGCCGGTGACATCCGAAGGCAGCAGGTCCGGGGTAAACTGTATGCGCTTAAAATCCGCGCTAATGGACTTGGCCAACGCCAGAGTGAGAATGGTTTTACCCGTCCCGGGGACATCTTCGATTAAAATATGGCCGTTTGTTAACAGCCCGGTGATCAGGAGCTTTATGGTCTCCTGTTTTCCCACGATGACTTTCTCTATGTTTTCTATCAGGCGTTTTAAATCGCTGTTGTCCATATTTACCTCTCCTCTCTAGCTATACTTATATCGATTTGATCAACGAACAATAGAGCGTTTGCGTATTTTTTGCCATGTCGTGCCTGCTGTATGCGCTGCCGAGCGATTCTCTTGCGCGCTGCCCCATCTTTTTTCGTAAAGATGCGTCTTCTGAAAGCATAAGCAGTTTCCGGAAGGCATCATTTACATCTCCCGCATGCACCAGAAAACCGGTCTCGCCTTCGATGACAACCTCCCTTATGCCTCCCGTATCGGTAGCAATGACCGGACGGGAAGCCGCCATGGCCTCCAGGACTGCGATAGGCATGCCTTCCCACAAAGAAGTCAATACGAACACATCAATAGCCTCAAGCAGCCGTGCGATATCCCTGCGCCAGCCCGTTAAAATAAACTGTTTCTTAAGGCCCAGGACTGAAATCTGTCTTTCAATATTTTCACGCAGGGCGCCGTCGCCGATCAACAAAAATACGGCCCCGGGAGAAACCTTGCTGAACACAGAAGCGAGCCTGACGTAATCAAGAGGCGATTTCTGCGGTTTGAAGCAGGAAACCATGCCGACCACTAGCGCCTCGTCGCTGATCCCGAATTCCCCCCTGGCTCCGGGATTTGCCCGGCTGAATTCCGCCTGGTCTATTCCGTAACGGATAACGGTATATTGCTTGGGCCTCCCGATCTTATTGGACAAGCCGGTGGTCCTGTCAAAATCAGAAACCACGATCAGCTTATCGCAAAACCCGGCCGCGAGCCTCTCCAGCCGGATAAATAAATTACGGCGGAGCCGGGATTGTCCGCAGTTAAAACTCCACCCGTGAACGGTATGGATAATGATTTTTACGCCGGCAAGCTTAGCCGCTATCCGCCCCAGCAGGCCGGCCTTAGAGCTGTGGGTATGCACTATCCCGATATTGTTTCTTCTTATAAACCGGAATATTTCCCACAGCGCCAGGATGTCCTTGCCGAGGTTTATGGGCCTTTCCAGCGCCCTGCTGGTCCGTAAATTTAACCCTTTTATGCCCCGGGCGTCGCCAACGAGCAGCCCTTGCTCTGCGGTAAACAAAAATGGGGTAAATCTTTCCTTATCTAAATGGGCGATAAGGCTTAATAATTGCTTCTGAGCGCCGCCCAGTTCCAGCTTTGTGATAATGTAAAGGATATTGCTTTTTTGCATCAAATATATTTTATATTATATCCTTATCCTTTAGGAAATTCAATAGTTAAGAAAAATGCTTTATCCTTCCCTTCTAACAAATACGCGGCAAATGCTCGCCTGAAAGCATGTCCAGGATACGCCGTGTCCCAAGCAGAGTGCTAAGGATAACCCTGCCCTTTGCCTGCTTTGTCACGCTCCCGATAATCCGCGCATTTTTACCCAGGGGATGCTTTTTTATCCGGGCTAAAATACCTTTTGCTGACCCGCTTTTGACTATCAGGATCGCCCTGCCTTCATTTGCCATGTATAAAGGGTCCATCCCCAGCAGTTCTGAGGCCGCCCTGACTTCTTTGGCTACCGGGATTTGCTTTTCTTCTACGCCGATGCCGACACCCGCGCCCTGGGCGATCTCATTTAAGGTTGTAGCGACCCCGCCCCTCGTCGGGTCGCGCATAAATTTAATATCGTTGGTTCTTTTGACCAGGGGGATGATCAGATCGGCCAAGGCAGCGCAGTCGCTCTTAATAACAAAACCCGCATCGATTTTGCCCCTGCCGGAAAATACCGCGAACCCATGCCTGCCGATGTCTCCCGTGATGATGATCTTATCCCCGTCCTCGATCCTGGAAAGCGATAATTTCCTTCTCTCAATGACCCTGCCGATGCCTGAGGTACAAATGAATATTTTGTCGCATGCACCCTTTTCTACGACCTTAAAGTCCCCGCAGACAACCTTGACGCAAGCAAGCCGTGCGGCCTTAGATACTGAATCGATAATTGATTCCAACAAGCCGTAATCCAGCCCTTCTTCTATTATCAGCGCGAGCGAAAGGTATTCCGGGACTGCCGCAGCCATTACCAGGTCGTTCACTGTCCCGCAGACCGCGAGTTTCCCGATATCCCCTCCGTTGAATTTCAAAGGGCTCACCACAAAGGAATCGGTAGTAAAAGCGATCCTTTCTTTATAGTTTATGGTTGCGCTGTCGGAAAGCTCTTTTAAAATTGGGTTGTTTAACTTAGGAAGGAAAAGTTCTTTGATCAGGCGGTGCATAAGGCTGCCGCCGTTTCCGTGGGCAAGGAGTATCTTTTTATTTGACATGGGCGGATTGTCCGATATCAACACCGCAGGACTTAAGGTCAGCCTTCAGCTGCTCGACGCCACAAAAAACAAACCCTCTTATGCCTAATTTCTTTGCTTCCGTGACCAGCTCCGGCCTGTCATCGGTATAGAACGCAGTCTCCGGAATGGCGCCTAAAACCTGGAGCGCCTTGGCATAGATAGACGGTTCCGGCTTCCTTAGCTTTAGCTCGCATGAAGCCAGGACTTCATGAAAAAATGAAAAAAACGGGTATTTGCTTTTTATATACTCAAGGTGCAGGATATTTATATTGGAGAGGATCGCTGTCTTGTACCCGGACCACAGCTCCCTGGCCAATCCCTGGACCTGCCTGTTCTTATCGCTTAAGAAGAATATCTCATTCCACATCGGCACAAACGCTTCATAATCAAGGTCAAGGTTAAGCATGTTTTTTATCCGTGAAAAGAACTCTTCTGCGGACATCTTGCCTTCTTCAAAATCTCCCGTCACTCCGGAATCAAAAATGAGCCTGTAAATTTCATCCATAGACTTATCGCTTGAGCGCCGGATCTTTTCGGCCGCGATGTTATGGTCGAAGTCCAGGAGCACGTTGCCCAGATCAAAGATTATTGTATTTACAGCTGCCGTTTCCACTATTAATTATTGTTTTCTTTTTTCTTCTGGAACAGATCAAGGAACCGGTCCTCGTATTCCTTATACACGTTCCATTTGTCCAGTTCTGATTTAAGCTCATTGGCCTTATTCAGGTCCTGCTGTGCCTCCCTAAAGAGCTGCTCGATCTTCTCTTTCACGGAAATCGGCAGTTTGGTAAGCTGGCCTAATACTTTTTTTATCTTCTCGATCTCCTCTTGCTCTATCGGACCGGCTACCTGCGGGCTCAATTTAAGGTAATCCAGAAGCTTGTTGATCTCTTCTTCCATCGCCTGCGTCTGGCTGATAAGACTGGAAAAATCCAGCTTGATCCCGATTATGGTGCAGAGCGTTTCAAGTACCGCGTGCACTGCCTTAGGGTTTTCTATCTGGATGGTGTAAAGAGGGATTTCTCCCAAAAGACAAAATCCCTGGAAGCCGTGGCTTTTCGCTATCCCCAGGAATAATCCGTTCATGCCGCTGATAGAACCTTCCGACAAAAGGTTAATGCCGAGCTTGGCGATTTCCCCGCTCAGCTCTTTGGAGGTTGCCGTAAACCAAACATTGGGCGCGTGGGTATGGTCCACCGGCTGAGGCATAGCTGCTATGCTTATTATCGTCTTTACCTTAAAGCCTTTTGCCAGAGAAATGATCTTTTCGCAGTAATTCTGCGCCTTCGCCAAGTCAGGCTGGGCCTCGCTTAAGAAAACAATCAGGTCCCGCTTGCCGGCCTTATTCCTGTAATGATAGAATTTGCCTGTGGGCAGTTGAGGCAGGTTCAACAGCCCTTCTTTAACCGTGCTGGAAGACAGATAAAAAAAATCATCCGGCGAAAGCTCAGCGAATTCCTCGGCGGGCAGCTTCTCAACCAGGTAACTGGCTGCCTTAAACGCCACTTCCCCCATCCCGGGCCAGGCTACGATCAGGTATGGACTCCTCAGCCTCGGCTTCTTGATAATTTTGATGCCTTCCATCATATTCACCTCTCGAATTTGTAGTTTTTTAAGAACTCTTCCAATACCTGCGCGCCCTTGAACAGGTTGCTGATCTTAACGAATTCATCCGGGGCATGAGCGCATCCCTGCACCCCGAAACCGGTGGCAACCGAAGGTATGTTGAGTTTTTGAAAAAAAGAGATGGTGGTAGCGCCTTCGGAACCGCAGATAACAGGACTGATGTTTTTTCCCCGCATCGCCCTCTTCAAACATTGCACCAACGGATGCCTGACCTCAATTTCAAAGGGCTGCTGGATGCCCTCCACTTCAATCTTAAACTGCCGGCAATTTCTCCCGACGATTTCTTTTATCCTCCCAAGCAGCCTTTCTACCGGTTCTCCGGGAAGGAATCGGATATCTATTTCAACCTCGCACCAGTCAGCCACTACGTTAACCTTGTCACCGCCCTTTATGGTGCCGATATTGATCGTCGGCCCTTTAAGAAAGGGGTATCTCCGGCGGGAAAATTCATAGGCCTTTATTGCGTTGATTGCCTTTATTGCCTCATCAATCGCGTTCCGGCCCAGCCACGGGTAAGCGCCGTGGGCACGCTTCCCCTTAACCTTTATTTTAAGATGCAGAAGCCCCTTCTGGGCGACTATTATGTTGAAATCATCGGAATCCAAAACCAGCGCGGAATCGCAAGCGATTATTTTTTTGTCTAACAGAGGCTCCAGCCCGAACAGGGAACCGCTTTCCTCATCGGCAGTTGCCGCGAAGATCAGATCATAATCCAGGGTGCGCCTTTCTTCCAGGAGGCTATTGACCGCCTCCAGGCCCACGGCAAGGTTACCCTTGCAATCGGAAGCGCCCAGGCCATAGATCCTGTCCCCGGATATCTTTGCCGCAAACGGCGCGAAGTGCCAATTTTTTCCCCTGGGCACGGTATCTAAATGCGGGGTAATAAGAAGGCTCCTTCGGGCATGCCTGCCTTTTAAAACGCAGACGACATTAGACCTTTCTTTTGCGAACTCATGGATCTTCGGCCGCAGCCCGAGCCTTGTAAGATAATCTTTAACGAATCGGGCAATGTTAAATTCCGTCCCGCAGGGGTTCTCGGAGTTTATCCGGATCAAATGTTGCGTAAGCTTAATCAGCCTTTTTTTATTTATCATGATTTTTTGGTTAAAAGCTGTAATTAAGGCTGAATGTTACGGCGTCAGTGTCAAAGCTTGAACCTTCGAGGTTGATCCAGACCCGTTCCGTCAACTCAAGATCGAGCCCGTAAATCAGGCCGATGCCCCTTGTGCCGTCGGACATCCTGCGCTTCCTCTGGTCTCCGACCCAATGGATATAATCCAGCCTTGACCACCTCGTGCCTAGGTAAGGGGTGATCTTCCTGAAGCTGTAAGAACCCAGCAGCGACCACTGCCAGTCGTCAAGTATTGCCCTGTTCTTGACGTTTCCTAAGTGCGTACTCTTGGGGTGCACGCTGATATGCTGGAATCCCAGCACCGCCTTTATATTTTTTTTATCGAAGAGTTTTACGCGTAAGCCATACCCGCCGGCGAAACCGGTGTTATAATCCACCTCGTCGCTGTCAACGGGCCGTTGTTTAATATTGCCTGCGCCGGCCTTTAGATCTATTGAAAGCCAGTCGAACACACCGTAGGACATACCGTAAAATTGCTGCTGGCTGCGCACCTTTCCGTAATTATCCTCAAGATACCTTTTAAAAATAGTATACGATTCGAGGCTTGCAAAGAATTTATTTCTTGCCGGCATCCTTGTGCCGTAACCAGGAGAGGCATAAGAGACAGAAAGAAAACAAAGGAAGGACAGGATAAGGAATAATATTTTGCGCATCACGACCCATTCTCCTTGATATTAGAGGCTATCGCCGCGATTACCGCAGCGCCCCTTCCGGAACCGTCTTTTGACAACACTATGTTGATGCGTGACGATTTTTTGCCGAATATTTCTCTTAAGGCTGAACGCATATTTATTGAGAAGCCCGGGTGTTTTTCATACAAACTCCCGTCCACCGCTATCGTGTGCTCATCTGAAAGCCCGGGGTCTATCTTTGTAACCACGGCGGCAACAGCAGCTGCGCTTATGCGGCTTGCCCTTCTGGATACAACATTACATGCATCCTGTATCAGCCTCCTGTCCTGCAAGGAAGAGTTTCCGGCCCCGAATCTCTTAAGGACGGAGCCCACTGAAGATAAATTTAAGGACGAATCGGCTTCGATGATGGAAAGATCCTCGCTCGTAAATCCGTTTGAACGCTTAAACGCACGAAGGCCGCGATGAACAGAGATAGCGCCCCTGCTCACGAGGCCTGTGATAACAATCCCGGCGACCTCGGAAAGATACATACCGGAAACCATCTTTTCCAGGACCTGCTCTCCGGGATTGGAGGAACTCGCGTCTAATAACCTGTCGTATTCTGTTCTGCGCAGTTTATTAAAATTACCCCATTCAATGTTGACGATCATCCATTTCCCGACGGAGCCCTTACCGCGCCATTTGGTTATCCTGCTTGTCCTTTCGCGGTAGCAGGCATTGGTACCTGTGCCCAGGATCACTCCTATATCACAACGGGGGTCGGCATATGCAGCCGCGGCAAGCGTGCCTACCGTATCATTGACAAGGGCGCTTATTTTAAAATTTTCAAGCCCTTGGCGCATGAGCGCCTCCTGAAGAAGTTTAACAACGTCCCTGCCGATAACCCCCCGGGTAGAAAATTCCTTGGTCCAGCTTAACAACCTGCCCTGGGCTACTCCCAGCTGCCTGACCGGAAAAGAAAAAGTAAAGCCCATGCTAACTGTTTTCTTTACGTCAAATTTTTGCTCTTCGCAAAACCTTTTTATTGCCGAAGCAATAAAATCAAATAACTCCCTCGAACTGCCGGCGGTATGGGCCTTCCTTAAAATAAATCCTTTTTCTCTCCGGACAGAAATCCTTCCGCGTCTCTTTAGCTTGATCAATAACACCCGCAGGTTGGTCCCACCCAGGTCCAAGGCGATGAATTCGCCTGATTCCCTGCCCGTAGGCTTATCCACGAAGCCCGGTATCATTTTCAACGAGCTTCTCTTTCCGCTTAACCCCTTTACCATCTCGGAGTGAAAATCTTTTATAATCGAGCGCATCTGCCCTAAAGGGACTTTAAATGCCTCGATAATATCCGCGGGCAGCTTATCGGTTAATGGTCTTATTTTTGAAGTTTTTGTTTTAAGGGGCATATTCCGCACTTCGGTTTGTTTTTAAGGCAGAGCTCTTTGCCCAGCCTGACCAGGAGGGCGTGGAATTCATTAAAGACCCGGGCATCTTTTTTTAGACCCGATAAGAAAAGGCCCTGCATCTGGTCGTAAGATGCCCTATCGTTTATGATCCCGTGCCTTAAAAGCACCCTCTTGGTATAGGCATCTATCACAAATACCGGCTTATTTAAGGCGTAGAGCATTATGGAATCCGCGGTCTCCGGTCCTATGCCGTGGACCGAAAGCAATTCCTCGCGCAAAAAATGCGCGGGGACAGAAGACATCTTTTTTAGTTCCCCGCCGTAATTTCCGAAAAAAAACCTTAAAAACTCCTTTAAACGCCTTGCCTTGATATTGTAATAGCCCGCCGGCCTTATGAAAACCGCTAATTTTTCTAAAGGCAGCTTATTAAGCCTGACGGGGTCCAACAAGCCGTTTTTTTTTAAGTTCAGGATTGCTTTTTCTACATTGCCCCACGAAGTGTTTTGCGTGAGTATAGCTCCTACGATGACCTCAAAGGGGCTCTCGGCAGGCCACCAATGCTGCTTGCCGAAACGCTCAAGCAGCACGTTGTACATCGAAGCAAAAGCCGGCTTCATTTATTTAAGCTCTAAGGGATTGAATTTATAATACGCGAATAACGTATAAACGGTGCCGGCGACCGAACCGGTTGATTTTCCCTTAGGTGTAATCCAGCCATGCCCGGTATCGACAAAATCCTGAGATGCGTACGGCAGGCAACTCGCTCCTTGTCCGGAAGGAGAAGGGCTGGATATGATCATATTACTGAGTGAAGAAAGATACTCGTCGGCCTTTAGCTCGTAATTACGGGCCTTCTCTGTTAATCCCTTTTTGTAGTAAAAATCCGCCATTATGTCAAAGGCCAGGACCATCTGCGCCGTCCATTCGGTAGAGACAACGCCGCCCCTGCCTAAATGTGCCTGCGGAGCGAAATCAAACCCTTTGATCTTTACTATCTGGCCGTCCGGCCGGACAAAATCTACCTCGACTCCGCAATTTTTTTCCGCAAAATCCATGATCTTGTCGGGGTCAAGTCCGGATTCCTGCAGTTTCTCCGGGCCGACTGCGGCAATCGACCAGGCATATGTGTCTGTCGCGATGGTAGCGTCTCCCATGCCGCGTTTGACGGGAATGCCCGATTTATCATAAGTATGCGTGACCAGCCAGCTTAATATCTTGTCGCGGGATTGCAGATATGCCTCTTTCCCGGTTACGGCATAGAGCATGCTGAAAAGCGCGTATGCGTCGAGGTTATGCTCCGTGGAATACCAGTTGAGGTCCGGCCCGCCGCAGATACCTCCGCCCTTGCCTTGCTTCTGCATGATCATGGCGCATCGCCCTATCTCTTCGGCAACCCTCAAGTAAGAGCGGTCATGGCTTTTTTTAGTGTATTGCAAAATAGCTATCCCCATCCAGATATTGGGCCCGTTATGCACAACGAACTCCGCGGGAGACCCGTCATTGACATAATAGGCATTGACAAAAAGGCTGTTTATTCGCCTTGCCTTAAAGGTAAAGAAATCGAATATCTTCTTTGCCCTGGAAAAATCCGAGAAGTGTGTAAAGGCGATAGCTGCCAACGCCTGGTCATAAGTAAATCCCCAATCAGTAAGGTCTTTATCTCCCTCGAAGCTCAACACCAGGCCCGTGCGGGGATTCTGATGGACCTTTAACCATTGATACATCTTTTCCAGGTTTGCCTTTTCAAGGACCATCCTTTTTTCATGCAAACGCAGCAATTCCTGCGTAATAACGCTTTCTTTGCTCTGCACCTCAGAAAGCTTCTCTTTAAGCTCCGTCGTCTCTTTGCTGATCTTCGCGGAAATCCCCTTGATCTCTTCGGCCCGTTTACCCGTATCTTTTTCTTCCGTCTCGACCTGCTCTCCGAGTTTCTTTTGCTCCTGTTCGATAGTTTCCATCTGCGTCTTAAGCGATTGCATCTGCAGCTGCAGATTCTCTTTTTCCCTGTTTATATCCTTCACCTGCTGCTTAGCTGAGCTTGATTCTCCCGCCACCTGAATAAGCTGCCCCACAAGCGCTTTATTCTTTTTGATCAAGGTCACGTTCAGATATGTGCCGAAGAGGAATGCTGCCGCCAGCAGCCCTATCACCGAGAGCGCTACGGGAGCGAATAACTTTTTTGTCCTGGCAATCTGCAGTATGCGCTTTGCATCCCGCGGCATGATATCCTCGTAGCTCAAACCAACGAGGTGTTTCGTCGGCTCTCCGGCTATCTCTTTAAACCAGGCGATACGGGCAACCGCTCTTATTGCCGCGCCCCGCAAAGGCATCTCTATGCCTAAAGACAATTTAACCTCTCCTGATTGTATCTTTTTTGCCAGATCCGGCTTTAAATTATTTATCTCAAGGCATATACCGCCTTTGCTGATATCGCTGGTGAAACCCTGCAGCCAGTCTGATAAGAGGGTCTTGCCATCGAGGCTTAGAATCCGGAATTCTACAGGGAACACTGAATCTAATCTAAGGTACCTTCTGCGTTCAGCTGCCGAATCTTTTTTGTTTTGCATCATCGCGTCTTCTCCAAGATTATCCTCTGCTTTAATTTTTTAGCCAGGCCCTCAAAGAAGGCTTTAAAAGCAGGGTATTCCTTTGCCTCGACCAAATTTCTTTTTAATTCCGACTTTTGTTTTAAATATACCTTGCCCCTGCCTGAAGAGTATTCCGCCTTAAAACCAAACCAGGGGCTGTCTTCTGAAATGCTCTCAGGTATATATTTTACAACAAAATCGGTAGGTATTGCAATCTCAAATATCATTTCTTTGCTTTCCAGCACGCCGAAATCAATTGGGAAGCGCCTGGCCTCTTTAGCCACGAGGGAAGTATCCAGGCTCGCCAATTGCGGCATTATCCTCAACCTCCCGGCCTCGGTAAAATATTCCGGACCGGAAAACCAGAACTTCAGGACGACAGGCGTATTAAGGTCGTCCAGATTCTTGATCTCATAATCCTTAAGTTTCCCTCCGATAGAAATCTCCTGGATCTTCTGCTTTAAGGTTTCTCCTATCAATTCCGGGGTAGTATAGCGCAGCCAATAGCGCTGGGACTGGTCGTATAAACCGAAGGTGAGGATCGTTTTATCTGCGCTAAGCGTTTCATCCGCGTTTGTATTTATATTCAAGACTTGCTTCAGGAGATTGTGCCCCGGAGAGAAAAGAGGCGTGGTTTTTATCGCGTAGCCGTCGTTTTTGAATACCAATACCCGCCTTTGCTGGTCATCAGCCGGTAAATCGCCAAAAGCGCACGTCTCGGCCGTTGCGTCCATAAAGACGGATTCTTCCCCCAGATCTACGATGGCGATGGCGTGATTAAAGAGCATGGAAGGAAAATCTTCGCGTAAATTGTAATAACTTTTTGTGGATATAAGCACCGGGCTTGCGCTAAAACCCGCCTCCCTTAACATCGTGACTAAAAGTATGGCTTTATCTTTGCAATCCCCGTATTTATTCTTAAAAGTGTCTTGGGCCGCGTGCGGCTCATATCCTGCCTGCCCGTATTCCACGGCGACATAGCGTATTTCCTGTGCGCAGAAATTATAAATTGCCCTGATCTTTTCTTCCGGCGTCCCCTTCCCGTTAAGCAGGGCCCTGATCTTCTCCTTGATCGGGCCGTCAGCCTTTATTTTGTCTTTAGCAAGGTTCCACCACCAGGCATACAAATCCTGCCAGCCGGAAAAAGACGACAGGACTATGGTGGGATTCACTTCAATATCCGGCGGCATCTTCGTTTCCGGGATGATCTGAGGTATGTCCCTAAAACCCCAGCTGTAAACTATGCCCGTGGAGTCTTTTTGGACTTTCGGCTCCAGGACCGCGGAGAAATTATTATATTCCCTGTTAAGGAAATCAATATGCAGCTTCGTCTCCGGCGGGGTTTTTAAACGGAATTCCGCCCTGGCAATAGGCTCTGACGCCTGCACCGGGTAACTTAGGACGAAATCTTTTTTATTGATCAGCTGGTTACGGATTATTTTAAAACGGTACTCGATGACCGCCCCCTCGCTGATATCCGGAAAGGAAATGATATAAACGTGGGCGTTGCTGTAAATAGGGAAGTTGAGGTATTTGGACACATCCCTTATGTGGCGCGAGCCTACGTCCGTGACCCTGCCCTGGGGGCTGATCGTGCGCGCATAACCCAGCTCGACTTTTTCATACGTAGAGTCGTAATCGATAGCGGTTTCGGAAAACTTTTCTTTTCCGCGCTCGTTCAGGATCTTTATGATATAGTGCATGTCCGCTACCTGTTTGCCGTCGGGAGTAATTTCGAATTTTTCATCGGCCAACAGCACGATTGCCCCGGCCTGCGGATATTCACTTTCCGATGCGCTTGCGCCTATGATCTTTGAGGCCTCCGGGTCAATGTCCTTTATGTCCCCCGGACTCGCCTGTCTTTCAATCGCGTCAATCCGCATCCGTGCCCGGTCCTTAAAATTCCCCGCGCCGATCTTTCTGTAAATCCCAAGCGCCTTGTCAAAAAGGTTCAGCCTCTCCGCGGTAAGCCCGTAATAATATGAAGATTCGTCCTCGGAAGGCTCATTCCTGCTGAATATTTCAAAGGCATCGGTCCAGTTTCCCGTGCGGAAATAAGATATAGCCAGGTACTTTTGACTCATCGGGTTTTTGGACTTCTTAAATGCGTCTATCGCCTTCTCGAACTCTCCGTGGCTGAAATATAAGGAACCCAGCTCAAAGTAAAGCCTGTCCAGGTCCCGGCCCTTGCTGATCAACCCCTTATACTGTTTTATGGCGCTCTCGTAAAAGGATTGGCTTTGCCTGATATCCTCTTTTGCCTGATCCTGTTCGGATTTAAAGTTACAGCCCGCGCCGAGCGTCACAGCTAAAAGGCAAATAAGCAAGATTGGAACACCCAAAGAGAAGTCTTTGCTTTTCGGCTTCGGCTTTGAACTATGAACTTTGAACTTTGAACTCTTAACTGTATTTATAATACGCATTACACACTCCTTCTTGAGAGACCATGCATGGTCCGAAAGGATTTTCCGGTGTGCATTTTTTTTTAAACAAAGCGCATTCATCCGGCCGTGCCTTACCTTTCAGTATCTGCGCGCATTTGCACCCGGAAGCCGCCTGCGGTCTTCGGGAAGCCTTTCTTAGGGGATGGCATACTTTCGCTGCGTCAAAATGAGAAAAAGCGTCTCTGATCTTAAGACCGCTTCTTTTTATCACGCCTAAACCGCGCCAGGAGGCATCGGTTACGCAAAAACATTCCCGCATAATTCTTTGCGCCGCGGAATTTCCTGATTTAGTAACAGCGCGTATATACTGGTTCTGGGCCGACGCCTTCTTTGAGGCTATCTGCCGAATAAGCATATGAATGCCTTTTAAAATATCCAGCGGCTCAAAGCCTGCAACACAACAGGGTATCGCATACCTTGAGGCTATTGATATATACGGTCTCATGCCTATTATGCTGGAAACATGCCCCGGGCAGAGAAACCCGTCTATGTTGAGACTGCGGTCCTCTGCCAGATATGTAATTGCGGGAGGGATCAATTTTAACGAGGTAAGGAAAGAAAGATTGTTCATTTTCTCTTTCTTGGCCGCGAAGATCGCCAAAGCGATAGCCGAGGCCGTGGTTTCAAAGCCAACAGCCAGGAATATGACGTTATTGGCCGGGTTGCGGCGGGCAATTTCAAGGGAATCCAGGGGCGAATAGACCACTTGTATATTCCCCCATTTTGCCCTCTCTTCCTCCAGGCTGGATGAACTGCCCGGCACCTTCAACATATCGCCGAACGTGGTTATTATCGTGCCGGGGGCTGAGCTTAAATTTATTGCCGTATCTATATAATCCCGGCAGCTTACGCAGACAGGGCAGCCCGGACCCGAAATCAGGCGCAAATTACCGGGAAGGAGCTTGTCCAGGCCGAATTTAAAAAAATTGTGCGTATGTGTCCCGCAGACCTCCATGATCCTGACGCTGCGGCGAGGCATTATTCTTCTGATCTCCTCCGAGATTTTCCCGGCTAACCTTTCGTCGCGAAATTCGTCAATATATCTCATTTAATATTTTGAGCGACTCCCGCGCTTTCCTGGCGTCAACTTTCTGGATCGCAAACCCCGCGTGGACAAGGCAATAATCCCCTTTTTTTATGCCGGGCAGCATCTGAATATTCACTCTGCGAAGGATTGTCCCGGTCTGTACCTGGGCAAACGCGCCTTCGATCTCTTTCACTTTCATCGGTATTGCCAGGCACATATTACCGGCCCTCCCGGAAATTACCCACCGCCATTTGCCCCAAAGAAATACCCGAATCATTGCAGGATATTTTCTTGTGCATAAAAACCCGGAAACCTTCCTTGCTTAACAATCCAAGCGACTTATCGGCAATGATCCTGTTCTGAAAAACTCCTCCCGATAGAATTATTTTATTCAATCCGGTCTTTCTCCTGGCCTTAAGGCAAATTGCCGAGATCATCCCGGCTACCGTCGCGTGGAAGCGGTAAGCGATCCTTTCTTTGTGCTCTTTATCGATCAGGTCCCTGACAATGCCTTTGAATATGGGGCGCGGGTCTATGACAGAGCACATCCCGTCTTTACTGACCGTAAAATTATAGCATCTTGCCATGTTTTTTTCAAAAGCGAACTTCCCGGCAAGCTTTTCTAATTTTATCGCTAACTCCGCCTCGAAATGCGCCTGTTTTTCCCGGGTAATAAGACAGGCGGCCGCGTCAAAAAGCCTGCCCGCGCTGTTGGAGAGTGGCGAATTAAAGCCGCATTCCTGCATCTTTTTTAATACGCGCCATTTTTTCTTGTTTAGGTTCCTTGTAAATTCCAGGTCCAGCTCGAGAAATTTTTCTCCGTAAGCCGCATCCAGCCAGGCAGCTGTCAGCCTCCAGGGTTCCCTTATGGCCTTTTCTCCGGCGGGCAGCGGGACCGGCTTTACACAGGCGAAACGGACAAAGTCCTTATAATCACAGATGAAAAATTCTGCGCCCCAAAAGGTACCGTCGTTCCCCAGGCCGGTGCCGTCAAAAGCCACGCCGATGACCTTTTGATTTTTAAGCCCGTTATCGACCATGCAGGAGGCTATGTGTGCGTGGTGATGTTGTATGGCAGCCAACTTATAACTTCCGGGGCATAAAGCAACGAACCTGCTTGAACTGTATTCCGGATGTAAATCGGCGGCAACGACACGGGGCGATCTTTTTAAAAAATGCCTGGCCCGTCTTTCAAATCCGGACAGATCTACCGGGTCATCCAGGTCATTATGGACGGGGCTCAAAAAGGCAGAATCACCATGCGCGAAACAAAGGGTATTCTTCGTTTGAGCCCCCAGGGCCAGGACCGGCCTTTTAACGCAAAAGGGCAATTTTATGATTTTATTTTCCATGGGCAATAAGCAGGCGGCGATAGTCTTTCATTAGTGATCTCGTTATAGCGCCCGCAGCTCCCCCGTTAACCGCGCGGCCTTCCAGAGAAACAAGCGGCATGATACCCATGAGCGAATTGGTTAAGAATGCCTCTTGCGCCCCGGAAACATCCTGCACGATGAATTTCCCCTCATATATCTTAAGGCCATGCTGCCTGGAGAGATCAAAAACAATACTCCTGGTTATGCCGCCCAGGCAACCGGTAACCAGGGAAGGGGTATAGATCGCTTTATCCTGTACGAAAAAAATATTGCTCCTTGAGCATTCGGCGACATAACCGCTTTTGTTCAGAATAACCGCTTCGTCAAGCCCCTTCGTCCTGGCTTCATTAAATGACAGCTCATATAAAACCCTGCTTGTAGTTTTCAGCCCAGAGAGAAAAGAGCTTTCATCCTGCCTAAGGCTTGAGATACAAACCTTAAAGCCGTTTCTGTATTTTAAAGCAGCCGGCGGATCGTACTTCTGCGCTATGATCAGGGTATCGGTACCCAATGCGCCTTTACTAAGGATTATCCTGACGCGCGCATCGCTTGAGCCGCTTAAACCGACCGCCTGCCCGATCACAGCCCTTAGCCTGGACCCGGGATATCGCGGCTCCAGGCCGAGCAATTTTGCCGAATCTGCCATGCGCCGCAGATGACGGCCCAGGCGGACAATCGTCCCGTTATATGAACGCATGGTCTCAAAAAGAGCGAAGCCCTGTAAAAAGCCGGGGCTTAATGCCGGTATTTTTGCTTCTTCCTGCGCCAAGAATCCGCCGTTTAAGAAAATAACGGTTTTTGATCTTGAATTTCGCATCTTGAATTTTCGATTTCTACGATATCGCCGCGATCATGGCCTTTGCTTTCGCAAGCGTCTCTCCGTATTCCGCTTCAGGGTCAGAATCGGCGACAATGCCGCCGCCGACGCCAAAAGAAACTTTACTTCCCTGCTTTAATACGGTGCGGATAAGTATATTAAAATCCATATTTCCCGAGAAACTCAGGTAACCTAGGGCGCCGGTATAAATCGACCTCCTGTCCGGTTCCAGCTCTTCAATGATCTCCATGGCCCGTATCTTCGGGCATCCGGTGATGGAGCCTCCGGGGAAACAGGCACGCAAAAGATCTATCCTGTCTTTACCTTCGTATAGCCGGCCTTCGATATTCGCCGTAGTCTGAAAAACGGTGCTGTATTTCTCCAGCTTTCTTAAGGAAGTCACTTCGATAGAATCATAGCTGCAGACCTTGCCCAAATCATTCCTTTCTAAATCAACTATCATCGTCAATTCTGCCCTGTCTTTTGCGCTCCCCAAGAGTTGTTTTTGAAAAAAAACATCCTCGCCTTTACTGGCCCCTCTTGGCCTGGTCCCTTTCATCGGACGGGTGGCCACCTTATCCTTTTTAAGGCTTAAGAACCTTTCAGGCGAGGAGCTCAGTATTTGAAAATCTCCGGCATCGAAATATGCGCCGAAACAGGAAGGGCTCAGCCTGCGCAGGTTAAAGTAGATCTCTTGCCCCGAAAGGCCCGTCGAGGAACAAAGGCTTTGCGAGAGGTTCACCTGGTATATATCACCGCGGCGGATATATTCCTTGGCCTTTTTTACGGCGGAAATATATTCTTCCTTTCTAAAATTGGACCTCATTTTGGCGCTGCCGGAAGAACCGTTCCTGTGCGCCTTGCCGCTATAGGCGAATTGGGCCGCCTTGCAAAGCACGCTGTGCATCCGCCTGAAATTTGTCTCAGCCAGGGCCCTGGCAAGGCTGTGTTTGCGTTCCGGAAAACCGCAGGAAAAAATGAGTAGTCTTTTCTTAAGCCGGTCTATTATGATCGCCGTGTTGTAGAAAGAAAAAATACTGTCGGGAATTTCGGGCTTTTTCTTTTTTCTCCTGCTTATTTTCTCCTCCATAGCTAAACCGGCATCATAGGCCAGATATCCTATCGCTCCCCCCAGAAAAGGAGGCGCACCGGAAGGCATGGAAATGCTGTATTCCGCCAGCGCCTTGCGCAACGCGGGGAATATATCACTGCCTCTGCCCTTTAGCTTGAGGAACGGCTCAAAACCTAAAAAAGAATACCTTCCGCTGTTTCGCTCATTCAGGCTCGAATCGAGGAAAAAACAATTCTCAAATTTATTCAGCGCCTCAAAGACCTGAAAAGCCGGAAGGTTGAGTTTATATGATTTCAAGATGCAGTATGCCATCTATCCTGAAGGTACGTTCTTCTTGCTTAAGGCAACAAAACCCCACCAGATAACTATGCCGGTTGTCCTGTTTAATTTCTTTCGGGACCACCTCTCTTTCGGAGACTTCCGCCCCCGAAGAAGAAAGGTATCTTATTTTGAGTTTTACTTTTAAATCGATGGCCTCCTGGATACGCGAGATCTTTTGCTGCGCGAGGCTTTCCAAAATCTGAGTATTTATAGAGAAAAGGTGGGAGAAATTTGCGAAGTCAAAGATCCCTTTTGAGTCTAAGATAGCCTTTAATCTTTGAAAAAGCGCATAGGTAAGCTCCACATCGGATAAGGCGCGGTGTTTCTGTATAGACCTGATGTCCAGGCTATCGGCGACAAACCAGAGGGCGTAACGCGCAAGTCCCGGAAGCATGCGCCTGGCCATCTTCAAAATATCCACCACCACATAACCATCCAGTTCTTCCCTTCCCATGAGCCTCAGCTCATTGTTAAGGAATGCCAGGTCAAAGCCCGCGTTATAGGAACAAAGACAGCTTCCCATGATGAAATCCAGGAATTTCGGCATAACCTCTTTCGCTGGCGGAGCTCCGGAAAGCATACGCTCGTCTATGTGGTTAACCGCAAACGCGGCGGGTGAAACCGGCCTCTCGGGATTTACAAGGGACTCAAAGGTAGCGATCCTTTCCCCGCCCTTGAATCTGAGCGCGGCGATTTCCACGATCCTGTCGCCTGATTCAGGCTCAAGGCCCGTAGTTTCGGTGTCAAAAATTGTGAACTCTACTTCGTTAATCTGCCTGTGCATAGCATTAATTTCGGTCTTTCCTTTTGACTATATACGAAGGGATAAGCCTTGCGGGCCGGTAAGAAAATTTTACCCTCTTTAGATTTTCCAGCCCCGAGTCGTCCATAATATTGATATACCGATAGGAAGAGAGCTCGCGGCAGAATTCCCTGAAAATGAACTGCGCCAGCCCCCTGATGGTCAGGTCGGTTACTTCATATAAGATACAAAATGTTTCCGGGTTCAAGCTAAAACCGAACGTGAACGCCTTGACCTCGCCATCAACCCTGACTATACGCCCTGTACAATCGAAATGGGCATAGTCACCTAGAAGGACCTTAAGCGCCTCGTGGGTATCCTGCAGCATCCCCCGGTATAAACTGTCTTCGCTTGCGCTGCGGCGCTGCTTAGCCCAAAACTCGAACAATCGAAGGCAGGCATCTCTCTCCTCATCCCGATAGGGCAAATAACTAAAGGTGTGGTTTTTGACGAACTGGTTCAGGCTTGCGCGCTTAGACTTAAATGTATTACCTCTCAACTGCGCTAAGTCACTTCCCAGGCACACAAAATCAACCGACTTCTGGATAAAGGCGTATCCTTCCCGCGCGTAAACTTCCAGGTACGGCTCTTCAACGTTTTCGATGCGGGAAACCTCTTTGTTGCGGTTTAAGCCGTCTAAAACCTTAAAAGCATGCGCGATAACCGGCCCTTGCAGTTGCCGGGCGAGGGGCGAAAGATACAGGAAGGAGCCTATCTTATCGGTGAAGAACACGCACAGGCTCTCCCCGATTATAGACCAGCGTATATCAAAAAGCCCTTTCCAGATATAAATACTTTCAAACGAATAAACTGAAAGTTCGTGCCTTGATAAATCCAGATATTCTTTAAATATCCCTTTGTCTTTCAGGGAAAGGCTATTTAATTTCATCTGAAACTTTTAATTCAATGATCTCGGAAACCTCTTCGTAGGCCTGGATTATCTGAGGATTCTCTTTCAACATCTTAATCTGTTCCGGGGCGTTAAGAAAGGCGGTCAAATATTCTGCGTATTCCTTAAATTCCCTGCTCTTCAGGTTTTCCCTGATAAATGGGCAATTCAGGTCAACCGTTAAAATAACCTTTTTGTCGCGCAGGTTAATGAGGAACGGGTAAAGCTGGCATTCAAACGGCCTGAAGGAATAAATCTTGCACCGGTTATCCTGGGCGCCCAGAAAGGCGCAAATGAAGCCTTCGCCTGCGGGGTCAGGTATCGGCTTGATCCTTCTGTCCGCAGAGATATATGCCGCGGGCAGGGTCTTATCCAAAAGCAACTGCACCTCTTCGTCCAAAAGGCAGGGCGACCAGACGGAATTCTCTTCTTTAAAACGGCAGCAACCCTTGCATTTCAAACAGAATTCTTGCGGGACCAGCTGTTTGATCATTTCACGATACTCCCCGCTTTCACTTTCCTGTCTAGGGTAACGACCGATATGCCTGCCTCATCGGATGCCGCCAGAAGCATGCCCTGGCTTTCAACACCCCTTAGCAAAGCGGGCTCCAGATTATCTATGACAACAACCTGTTTGCCTATAAGGTCTTCTTTTTGATAGGAATTCCTGATGCCTGCCACGATCTGCTTTGTTTTATCACCGAAATCAACCACGATTATATACAGCCGGTCGGCATTAGGATGCTCTGTAACTTCTTTGATTTCAGCTACTTTTAACTCTAATTTTTTAAAATCCTCGTAACTTACCATAAACCCTCCTTGAGTATATATACAATAGCACGAGTAAGGGCAAAAGGCAAGGCTATATGACGCCGGCAAACTTCTTCAGGAATTTTTCTCTATTGATCTCCTGGAACCTCTTCATACCGTTCTTTATGTCGGTGCCTGCGCTGCTGCCTTCCCTGTGCAAGACGACACAATCGGGGGTATAAATTGTCTGGATACCATTCTTGTGCAGGTTGTATTGCCAGGCGGAATCCTCGTAATACATCGGAGAGAAATCCTCATCAAGCGCGCCGAACCTCTCTATCATGTCCCGGCGCATATATAAGAGGCAGCCTGATACATACCCGACGTACCTGGGGAAATTGTAATCGGCCTTGTCAGCCGGCTCTCCCCTTCCTATGTTGATGCCGGTAGCGTCGCTGTGCAGCTCGGCCCCGGCTTCCGATATCTTCCCGGAAGGGTCAAGGATCTTACCTCCGGCAGCTCCCACCTTGTTTGAGGTATATGCCGCGTCATGCAGGTTCATCAGCCAGTCATCAGCAAGGATCTCTATATCATTGTTAACCAGGACGATGTCGGACCTTTTATATTTATTTATTACATAATTGTTTGGCCTGACGAAATATTCGTTTTCCCTGTTGTACTTAAGGTCTATGAGCCCGGGGTACTTCTTGAGATAATCCCGCATCATCTCTAGCGAACCGTCTTTGCACCCGTTTAAAACCACGGCTATCTTATAATCGGGATATTTGGTTTTGGTAATTATTGAATCGAGGCAGTTTGCCAGAAGCGCTTTTGCGTTATGGCTGACCATACTGATGACTACCGGTTTATAGATAAAAGAGGAGACTATGCTGCCTGATACGACTTTCTCTCCGGTCACGCTCAATAACTTCTTTAAGGCATTGTTTCTCAGTTTCTTAAGGTCGACCTTCCCGGCAAAAACCAGTCTTAGGCGGGCAACGAATTCGTCCGTGTTGCCGGCGATCAGCGCTTCTCCCATGTCTTTCAGGTTGAGCCCTTCATTACCGACGTCATTTGTGATAACGGGCAGACCGCTTGCTATCGCATGGCATATCTTTCCCTTGATGCCTGCCCCGTACCTTAGCGGCGCGATCATGGCTTTAGACTTATCGTAATATGGCCTCAGGTCTTTGACATAACCGGTTACTACCGTTTTCTCTCCGTCGTGTAATGCCTTTATCCGTTCTGTCGGGTAGCTGCCGACTATATAATAAACAAAATCTACCCCTGACTCCTGCCTGAATCTGCGGCAGATCTCATAGCCCCAAAGCGCCGCGCTCTCATTCGGCGGATGTTTGAACGAACCGACAAATATTACGCCTTTTCCTTTCGGACGGGGCGATGAGAACATCCTGCTTCTATGGTGGATATTGGATACTATTCTCGTCTTGGAACCGGGCAGCTCCTGCAATATGGCTACCCTATCTGCTTCCGTAACCGCCCATATAAGGTCCGCCTTGGCGTAGATTTCCTTTTCAGTTGCCTTATCATTCAGGACCTCAGGCAGCCCCTGGGCGCACAATTCCGACCTGAGGGCCCTTAACTGCCTTACCCAATGCACATCCACGGAATCAACGATGATCTTTGCCCTCGGCAACATCGTCCTGATTAAATTCATATATTTCTTGGCGCAATGCCACCAGGACAAAATGCAGACAGTAAAGCCTCCGTCTTCCAGCATCGACAACAGCTCGTCCGGGTCTTTAATTATCCTGATTCCTCCCTTTTTAAGCGCCCTGATATATTTCCTGTTCTCTTGTGAATCATAATAATTCTCGCTGAAAAAACTCACCCGGAATTTAAGCTTTCTGATGAGTTTCAACAGCTCAAACAGCCTGTTCCCTCCGCTTTCTTTGTCGAAAAAAGGGTAAGTGGGCGCCAGATAAAGGATCTTCGCATCTTTCGCCCGGGAGAGCGCGTAAGTATTCCTTTTCTCTCTTTTGACCGGCTCAAGAGGGGGGTTTCTGACTTCAAAATCAAATTCTTCTCCCGGGATGCCTATATCGTCCAACCAAAAACACCGCTCCCGCAGAACATTGATCTTAGCTTTATATCTGCCGTCGGTCAGGCCCAGCTTATTGATCAAGAAGTCGAACTCCCTTGCCCCTCCCGGAAGGATGGAGCGCCGGTCGAACATGAACCTCTCTTCAATGACAGGAACGGGTTCCCCTTCCCTAAAAACCTTCATCCCCATTTTAACCGCGAGGTCATCGGGTTCCGAGAAGGTATCCCACGGCCGGTCTCCGGTATTTTCTACCGTGCCCTTGATCCTGAAAAGGAAGCTCTGGTTCAGGAGCGGGAAAGCGTCAAAGACAAATTTTCTGCCGTAAGACGGGACATTGCCATTTATTTCAAAAAATAAGGTCTCGGGAGGTATTCCCAGGTCCTGCAGCCAGAAACAATGTTCTTTCAGGATGTTGATCTGGAGCCTGTATCTTCCGGCCGGGAATTTGATCACCGGGATGAAAAACTTGAAATTTAAACAGCTCCCGGGAGAAACATATTCTTTATTAAAATAAAACCTTGCTTCCTTTATCTGGGAATTGTCCTGGCCATAGATCTTCAGCCCTACCCTGAAGTTGCTGTCTTCTGGCCCGCTGATATTGTCCCAGGCGAATCTCCCGGTATTTTTCACGTGGCCCTTGATTATCAAGACCTCGTTGTCCTTTATAATCAAGGGCTCGAAGGAAAACTCCCTGTCAAAATCCTTCTCCGAGCCCTGGTTCAGGTGAGGCGCGCTCGTATTGTACCAGAAGGGCGGGAAAGGATAACCCTGGCTGATAAAATCCTCAAGCCTGTATGAATAAAAGGCAAAAACCGGCACCCTTGTCTCCGCCGAGGCCAGATAGGCCTTATTGAACACCTCAATGAGCTCATTCCTGTCTATCAGAGAATGGTGTTCTTTTTTAAGAAAATCGATATATTTTTCTACCGGCATATTCTCCATCCCCTGGCAGACAACGGAAACATGGGGCGGCGTCCTACCTTTTTTGAGTTGACCGGCCAGATAGATCAATCCGGGGAGTTCTTTGTAATTCCTTTTCATAAGCACAAAGGAAAGAGAAAGATAAAAATCGGCCTTTTTCCGGAAGGCGTATTCGATCAGGAAATCTATGTTCTCCAACAGCTGTTTAAAATCAACATTCCCCCTTATAGACTCAACCGTCTCTTGAGTCGCTCCGTCTACACTTACATTCAAATATTTCACTATATTCTTATCAATCAGGAATCTTGCGTTATCAGGTTTTAAGAGGATGCCGTTGGTTGAAATGTCGAATTTCACGCCGTTTTTTTCAAGTAGCCCGGCAACCTCTCTCCAATTATCATAGAGGAATAATTCCGAACCGTTCATGAAAAAAGAAATCATATCTTCGGGCTGGAAGAAACAGTTATCTATAGGATGCTTCTCTGGGGCGCGGCTTTCGAAGATCTCTCCCTTATAAAACCCCAGGCAATGGATACAGCGGGCATTGCAGGCAGAAATTAAATTCACCTGTCTGAAAGGCGCCACCTTTTCCGGCAGGCAATCTTTTTTAAGATATGAGCAGGCGATCTGCCCGATGGTCTCCAGCTTCGAAAGGGCCTGGCCGCAAACCAGCGAGGCTGACCCGGAGGCCTTTGTCTTTAGTTTCCTCACTTCGAACAGGTAATCCTGGGCGATATTTAACGGATGGGCGGGTCTTGTCTTGCTCTGGAATAATCCCCTAATGACATCCAATTCGCCGCAATCCAGTTTAAGGTGGTCCCGGACGATGTCTCTGTAGTGCTGAAAGACAACCCTGAGCTCATCTTCCAGCGACCTTGCGGTGCCGTTGCTATAGCACATCCTGCAGTTAGCGTCCGGGAAGGCGCCGCGCGCTATTTCTTCCCTGAATTTACGGAACGGTTCACCATTCCAAATGTCCTTCAACGCCTGCTCGTGCCAATTACCCAGAATGACCGGGCTCCTGCAACAGGCCTTTACCCAGCCGTCCCTGTATAAAACGCTTTCAACCCACGGCGCCGCGCAATGATCGATCATGCTTCAACCACCCCTATAGCAGGTCTTTTATTTGTTTATAGATTATTTCTGCCGCTACCTTGTGGCCCTCATCGTTGAAATGAGAGTCATTAGCGAATAATTCTTTTTTGCCTTTAAAGAGCGAATAGAGGTCCACTACCTGCAGATTTTTATCTTTGGAGGCCTTAATCACCAAATCATTATATTCGGGGGTAAAATTCATCCACAACGATTCGTTGTCAGGTGCCCAAAAATCTATGAAAGGCCGCGTTAATAATACCACCCTGATATTGTTCTTCCGGGAGAGGGATATTATTTTGTTCAGATAATCCGCGAATTCATCCGGCCCGACCCTGGGGGTAAGTAGGCATTTGTTATCCGTCTTTCTGCTCAGCAACAAACGGTCCTGGGCCATGAAAAAAAACTGGGAAAGCCTCAGGCTTGCTGCTTTAGATGAAAAATATTTCTTCGTTGAAACGTATTCCCGGTCCGGGATTATCACTCTCAGGGCGTCGTTGGAGCAGCAGCTGAGCAAGATTATGTCCGGGCTATATTTTAAAACTTCCTTGAATCTCCTGTAGCACTGGAAAGACGTATAACCCCAGACCCCGGCATTCACAAGCTTTGCCTCGGGCCGGACATTCTTTATCAGCCCTGACAGATAGTCTACCCAGCCCGGCGCAGAGTCAGGCCCGAGGGTGTTGGAATCGCCAAACGCAAATATATATAAATCTCCCGGCCTCTTTTTTATATTAATCTCCGGGCCGCGAAACCCCTGGGAATTAAATATTTTAAAATTATTTTTCGGCCGCCAGATAAGATGAGGGTCAAAAACAAAATAGCTCTGCACGGGGTGCTCCTGCCTGTAATCACCCTTGAGCCCGCAGATCTCCTTTTCTTTCCCCATCATCTTCAGCCTGAGAGGGACGTATGAAAAACCTAAAATCCGTAAACCTATCTCGGCGAACAATAGGGTTGATACTGCGATTATCGCTATTACTCCCAATTTTGCGCTGACGAGCCTGCATTTATCGCTCATCCGGACTGCTCGGGGATAATTTGCGGGCATACACCTAAGAAATGGCGGCCTCGGTAGTATAACATTTAGACCCCTTCTCCCGGAACCAGAACCTGTCTTCATTCACCATGTCAAAAGCAAAAACGTACTTCCCGGGCCGCACGCCTTTTGAGTCAATGTCCATTTCAACTTCCACGATCTCTTCCGGCTTAACCGCCGAAGGCAGGAGGGCGCGGGATTCCTTTATGGGGGTCTTGCCTGGCGCGTACGGGATTTCGTACATCCGGCAGCCGGCCCAGATTTTTTCCTTTTTTTCCGAAGGGTCCCAGGGTATTTTCCCGGCGTTTTTTATCTTGAGCCTCGCCCGGCAGGGCCTGCCCGCTGGAATAGTCTTGGGCAGGTCCACCTCTAAGACCTCGGACGCGTAGGCGTTCTTTAAGATCTTAAGCCTTAATAAGAGCGCTGAAGCGCCTTTATCTTCAAACCAGAATTCCTTTTCTTTGAGCAGATCCAGCTTCAGGGAATAATAACCAGCCTCCAGGCCGTTCGTATCTATTTTAATCTCAAAATCAAAGGCCTCTCCGGGAGCGATATCGCCGGCAGCGAGAGGCGACCTAAAATCCCTTAAAGGATCCCTCTCCTCCCCGAAATAGAGGATCCTGGCCCCCACGCAAAAATCCTGCCCTGCCCTTGCACTGTTGGTCCAGGTACAAGTGCCGGTATTTTTTATCCTGCCTTTCAAAATCAGGACATCATTCTGACCGACTTCAAATGTATCTGCGGGGATATCGGCACTATAACTGAATTCGTTGAATTTGATCCGCGTGTCCGCACCGCTGTGTATCCCGGTTATTTTATTCAGGAACTTAAGCTCTGCGTCGGAATATCTCGCCTGATACCCTTCATTATCCAACCCGCACCAAGGGAGCACGGAAAAAGGGATTTTGTGGCGGCGGAGCCATTTTTTATATTCGGGGGCCAGAAAAAGCTGCAGAGGATGGCCAACGTAATTGACAAATACGTTAATGCCGTTGTTTTTAAGATACAGCAGCGAGCCCAGGAAAAGCTCACGGTTGAAGCCTCTTGCCGTAGGATGCATGCTTGCCACGAAAAACTTCAACCCGGCCCTGGATTTGGATTTCTTATTCAGAACTCCTGCCCTTGCCAGTTTCATGGCGTTTAAGCTTAAATTAGTGGTGACATTTATCGCGAATTTATCAGACAGCATATCCATGATGGGAAGGGTGGCTCTGGAAAGGAAGGGCTCACCGCCGCTTATGCTCACTATCCCGAACTCATAACTCTTGTAGATCTGGTCCCATATTCCAATCCACTCTTCCAACTTAAGCTCGGGATGCGAGGAAGGAAAATCCTTATAAATATTGTGCGAACCTCCGGCGCAGCCGCAATAGTGGCAGTCGTAATTGCAGACGAGCGACGGCGCCCAGAGGATATGCACCTTGTCCCTGAGCGGATGCTCCATTGTCTGCTCCGCCCAAAACCCCCTGTTAGACGGCTCCATATTGGCGCACTGCGCCTTGATCGTCTGAACAAGATTTCCTTTATCGTCCGATATCCACCGGGTAGCCGAATCGATATCGCAACCCGCATAGCAGGAATCGTGCTTACACAAAAGAGGATGCTCTATCTTTTTCCAGCCGTCTTTCGCGTTGAACAGCGCCGGAAATTTTGCGTTATAATCGGCCATGCACCTGTACACGTCGCCGTTTGGATATAAAAGCAGGTGGCTTATCCCTGCCGAACAATACACCCTTTTTTTGTTACCGCGGTCTGCCATTATTATTCAGTTCCTTCAGTATGGAGAAAATGTTTGCCCCTACGCTGTCCCATGTGTAATGCTGCAACACCTTCCTTTGTCCGTTTAAACCCAGCCCCCGGGAAAGCCCCTGATCGGACAAGAGAAGCTCGATCTTCTCCCGTAGAGCTACGGTATTCCCGTAGTCGCTCGTAAACCCGCAATCCTTGATCAATTTCGGCATTGTCCCGGAGTTGGTCCCGATCACCGGCTTTGCGCATACCCAGGCCTCCAGGAACACGATGCCGAAGGCCTCGAATTTTGAAGGCAGCGCCAGAAGGTCACATAGATGCAGCAGATTAACCTTTTCCTGGTGGGTCACCACTCCCAGGTTTATGATCTTCTTCTTTTCTTCCGGTGAGAGGCGTGAATAAAATTCATCGAACCAGGGATAATCCGGCCCGACGAGAAACAGCCTGAAATCAGCTTTTATCCCCTTCACTGCCTCTATTAAAACATCCACTCCTTTATAATCAACCTTTCTGCCGACGAAGAGGATTTTTTTCGTTTCTTCTTTCATCCCATATTTCTCAAATAGTTTCATTTTAAACTGGGACAGGTCCTTAGGCTCGTAGTCTTTCGGGTCTATGGCATTATAGATCGTGAATATCTTTGCCGATTTTAACCCTTTTTCGGCGAGATATTCTTTCTCGTAATTGCTTACGGCAAATACCGAATCGCAATTCTTCATCAGCCAATAATTCCTGCTCCTTTCGTAAAAGGGGTGGCCGGGGTGGAAATGCGGCGTGATCACGATCTTTTTCCCGAAATGCCTGCCTATAAAATAACCGAAAAAATTATGAGGGTAGGGCATCGTGTGCAGATGCACTATGTCGGCCTCCTGCACTTCCCTGAAAAGCCTTAGATACATTTCTATCGAATGCGGCCCGTAAAAATAAATCTTGAGTTTCCTATCAACGATGAACTTAAAGAAAGAAAACGCTAAAGGCCCGATCTTCGTCCTTTTGTATCTTTTCACAAGGACTCCGTTGTCATATTCTATACGCCCGAGCCTTGCGGTACAATTATCAAGCGGAGGGTCAACCCAGTATTCGTCTTCGTTGAATACGTCCATGGTCAGGACCTTGACATCCACTCCCTGCCCGGACAGGTATCTGGCAATACCCTGGCACCAGGTTTCCGAACCGCCTATCGCCGGGTGGTATCTCTGAATAATATTTACAACCTTCATTTTAAGAGTTTTTGGAATATTTCCAGCCTGTCTTTGCAGACATCGGATTCATCGTAGAGCCCGGCCCGTAAGACATAATGCTGTTCACGCGGTTCATTATCGTTCGTCCAGAATTCATCGGGCCCGAATTTATCTCCGTTTGTCGAAAGAGAAATGCTTCTCTTCCAGTCATACTCGATCTTCATTTCGGTTGACAGCTTCGGCTCAAGCGATAACCTTTTTACTATCGAGGCGTGCCTTTCCTCCGATAGCTCGTCAAAAGAACAGATGTCGATTACGACCTTGCCGCTCCTTTTTGCCCCGGAATGATTTGTTACCCTTAAATAATATTGGTTGCTCTTCTCATAGTGGGCGGTATTCAGATTGGTCACAAAGGAACCCAGGCATAACGTAATTTCTTCTTTTTTCAGCGAATGGTTTATGAATTTAAGCATCCTCACTGCCTTCTTAAGGCTGTCTGTTACCAAAAATGCCTTGTTCCGGCTTTTCTCCGTTACCTGCCTGCCGCGCAATACGAACACCGGCCTTAAAAGGCTTTTCTTTATGTTTTTAAAAAACCGCGCGGCCGCCCATAAGGGCCGCACGAAGAAAATGAATGTTTCGGAAGAATAAAATGCGGCGATGTCTTTTTTCAGGCTGGCTATCTCAGTTTGTTTTATCGCGATATCCCTTTCTTTTTGTTCGACGGCGCACTTAAGCCCCTTTATCTCCGCTTCCCTCTTGTCAAGTTCCCTGTCCCGCTCTGCGAGCAGGATAACATCCGCGTCAAGCTCGGACTTCCTTAATTCAAGTGTCTTGACGGCATCGCTCAGTTTCGCCTTCCCCTGCCTGAGCTCTTCTTCCTTCATGGCGAGTTGGTTGTCCTTTTCTGCCAAACGGATAAGGCCGGCTTTAAGCTCAATATCTTTTTCTTTTATCAAGGCCTCTTTCTGGCCTAAAGATAAGCGGCTTGCATTATTTTCCTTTTCTAATAAACGCAGTTCATCATTTTTCCCCGATAACTCACCGTGTAATTGCGCCAGCTGCACGTCTTTCTCGGAGATCACGGCATCTTTGCCTGCCAGCAGATCGCTGTTTTTTCTGATCTCAAGGCCCAGCAATTCAAGCTGCCCCTCTGATTGCCTGAGGCGAATCTCTTTTTCCGCCAGCAATGCCTCCTTGCCTTCTAAAAGTAAGCTTTTTTGCTTAAGCGCGTCCTCTATTGACGTAAGTTTATAGGCCGAATCTATTTCTTTTTCTTCGAAGGCAACCCTGAGTTGTTCTAATTGTGACTGTGTCATGCGGGATTCTTCTGTTTTCTTATTAAGCCTATCCTGGAATGCCTCAATACTCGTTGACAGCCGATGCCTTTCGAGGTTGGCTATTTTCCGTAATCCGGAAAAAATATCGCTCAGGTGGCCGCAAAACGAATCTTTATGGTGCTTGAGCAGTTTTGATAAGACCTGCGGCAAAATGCAGTATATATCATCCCCCTTAAAATTATCCCACTTGGCAAAATAACCGCTCCCCATCAGCGATTTCCCCAGATGTTCCGGGAAATGCCTTGCAACAAGCAATAACCTGTTCCTCTCGATGTATGAAACCGTCAGTTCATCCGAAGCGGTGCCGTGAAAATTATGGTAGACGACGCTCTTGGGGCAGTAGAAAGTCTTCAACCCCATAGCTTTAAGCCGCAGCCCGATCTCTACATCTTCCAGGTACATATTGAAATCTTCGTCGAAAAGCCCTGCTGCTTGCAGGCTTTTCTTCCTGTACAAAGTCGAGGCGCCGCAAGTGCTCCCGACTTCCGCGATTTTATCGTATTGTCCGTGGTCTTCTTCCTTAAACCCCAGGTCAGCCCAATAATAATCCGGGAACGCACAATGCGCCACGCTATTTATCCTGCCGTTCATAAATAAAATTTTGCTTCCCACGGCAGCTATTGTTTTGTCTGTCTCTATCACTTTTATTAACTCCATCAGCCAGGGCTTTTCAACCTTTGTATCGTTATTCAATGTCGCGATATATTTTCCCCGGGCAGCCTTTATACCTTTATTCAAGGCTCGGCAATAGTTGTTAAGCCCATTGTTGATAATCTTTATTTGAGGGTACCTTTCTTTGACGAACTTCACGGAGCCGTCTTCTGAACAATTATCCACAAAAATCAGCTCCAGACGGCTCATCGGGTAGTTGATCGAACACAGAGAATCAAAACAAGGGGACAGGAATTTTTTCCCGTTATGGTTGACGACGATGACTGAGACTAAGGGGCTGGATTCATCCATAAGTATCAGGGCAGCTTGAGGCTCCATTTATGCTTCAAATAAACTATCCCGTGTTCTTTGCGGTTAAAGACAATTTTTATACCATAGGCGGCGTGGTGCAATACGGCAAACCTTAGATTTTTTTTATCCCATATCCCCAGGGAAAATGAATAATCCCCGGGCAGGAAACAAAAGGAATCAAAGGCAATCTCGATTTTACCTCCGGGGGTTTCTTCTGTTATAGTCTGGCATAAGACTTTGTCCCGGGTATAAATTCCCGCCCAGAAGCAATGTTCCTTTTCTCTCAACGGAGATATTTCAGCTGTTAACCTCAGGGGCTCACCGGTAAAAAATATTGTCTTGTCCTGCCCCCGGGTATCGACGAACCTCACGGAGCCAATTTTGACATTGCCCTGGGAAAAGATCTTTCCCCACATGTCTTTTAACTGCTCATTTTCGGCAATACACAGTTTCCGCGCTTTCTTCCTGAACGGCCCAAGACCGAAAGCCGCCTTTCTTGCTCTATAAGGGATATCCGCCAACTCCCTGTTCTTATTTTCCCCCCTGACCGATAATTTATAACACCCGCAGTGGTAGGCAAATGGGAGGTATTCGTCCCTGTCCATAATACCAACACTCACCCGGTATTCTCCCGGTGCTAAAAGCAATTGACGGTAATGCAGCTCGAATGAACCGGCCCCGCGGTCAATGCGCGGGATCATGATGCCATCGCAACCGGTGTTCGGTCCGTAAGCATAAACGCCGTCGGGACGGATAAAAGCTACGCCGAAATGGACTTCCTTGAGGGGGTTTTTTGTCCTGAATTTTACTTTTATATTCAGTGGTTCTCCCGTTTTAAACTGACCGCGTTTAAAACTATATTTATCGAGAAAATCCACCGAATCTATGACCGCTTCGTGCGAACCAAGCCTGTTGCCCCAGTTGGCCGTATCGTCGGCCCATTTCTTGGACTCTTCTACCGGGGGAATGCCGTTTTTTTCTGGCCCCACAAAGAATTCCTCGTTGTTAAGGAGTTCTCTGTATTTGTTTACCGTTGTCTTTGCGTCGGCGTAGGCCACGACCTTGCCGTGGTCCAGGAGCACGGCCTTCTCGCAAAGCCTTTCTATCAATTCCATGCCCTGGGAAGTGATCACCATTGTCTTGCCTGAGCGCTTGTGATCCAGCAGGGCTTCGAGGCACTTGTTCTGGAAAAGCACGTCCCCCACGGCCAAAACCTCGTCGATGATCATGATCTCGAAATCCAGGTTAATTATTATGCTAAACCCCAGCCGCAGCCTCATTCCCTGGGAATAGGTCCCCAGCGGCATATCTATAAAACTGCCGAGCTCGGAAAAGCTGATTATGTAGTCCAGCTTGCTTTCAATCTCCTTTTTGGATGCCCCCAATATGGAGCCGTTTAAGAAAATGTTCTCTCTCCCGCTCAATTCATCAAGGAACCCTGTTCCGAGGTTAAAAAGCCCCAACACCCTTCCTTTTGTGAATAATTCTCCTGCCGTGGGTGACAATGTCCCGCCGATTATGTTTAAAAGAGTTGATTTACCCGCGCCGTTCCTTCCTATGACCCCTAAGACTTCTCCTCGGGATACGTCCAGGGATATGCCCTTTAAGGCCCAAAATTCCTCATTGCTCAGGCGGCTGCCGGCATATTCTGTTTTTCTGCGGAACTGGAACTTTTTCCCGATATCTTTTAGTTCTATGGATTTTTCCTGCAAGGCCCGCTTGCAGACGCTGTCAGTATGAGAGGTAATCATTGATCTTATCTTTCTGATTTTCATAAAGCCAGAGGCTAAAAGATGCGACAAAGAGCCCGAAAATAAACGGCACAACTGCCATGTTTACGAAGGTGACGTCTGCTGCGATAAAAGCACGGAACCCTTTTAAAATGATCGTTCTGTAAAAATTCAGGATCCCGACGAAGGGATTGTAAATATAAGCCGCGAAAAGCGGCTTCGGGAAGGCCTCCTTCACTAAACGCAGAGAATAAAATGCCGGCGTAAAATAGAACAGCAGGGTCAATATCAGGTCCAAGGCATATTTAATATCCCTGCACCTGACGTAGGCTATAGAAAATATGACTGAGAAGCCGATTGTTATTATCAAATGGGAAAACAGGGCTACCGGCAGCCAAACTATCGTTAAAGGGAGCCCTTTGAGGACGAAGAATGAAGACGCCGTTAATATGATGAGGCTGGGCAGGAAAACGATGGCGTTAGCCAAAACAATCGAAAGCGGTATCAGATAGTGGGGAAAACCGGATTCCCTGATGAGGCCTTTATTATTGACCAGGCTTGTAGCGGATGAGGCAACCGAATCTGCGAAGAAACTCCAGGTAAATACCGCGCTCATCAGATACAAAAAGAACGGCGCCTCTTCGATCCTGCCCTTTAATATGCACGAAAACACGACATAAAAGATAATGACCAGAAGAAAAGGCGAAAGGAAGGCCCAGAAAAATCCCAGCATCGGCCTGGAATAACGTATCTTCAGATCCTTAAGCACAAGCTCTCTGATCAAATCCCTTCTTGAAGCGATCTCTTTAATGAAATGTATCATCGCCCTGCTCTATCGTATTTTATTTTCAGAGCCGCGTTGCTCAGCGGATATTTGATTATGGAAGCTAATTTCTTTGCTTCTTCGCCGTCTAAATCAGAGGCGCTTTTAAAAAAATAGAAGCGGGAGGCCGCCTCAATCCCGAATATACCGTCTCCCCATTCTATTGTGTTAAGGTATAACTCCAGAATCCTCAATTTCGGCAGCTCCCGCTCTATCCTCCATGCAAGAATGACTTCTTTGATCTTGCGTGAAATGCTTTTTTGGGGGGCCAAATAAATGTTCCTGGCCAGCTGCTGAGAGATGGTACTGGCGCCGTATTTATATCCGCGGGACCGGATATTCCTTTTCGCGGCCCTAATGATGCCTTTTAAAATATAGCCTTTGTTTGACCAGAAAGAATTGTCTTCTTTTCCAACGACAGCGTTTATGGCTTCGGGCGAGATCTCGGTAATCGGCAGCCAGATATACTCTATCCGCACAGGCCTGCCTTGCTTCTGCCATTGCTTGACCCGGAAATCAATAAAACCCGTTGTCCCGGGGTTTTCCTTCTTTAACCTTGATACATCCACAAAGAACGCGTAATAAAGGAAGCCTTTCGTTGAGACAAGAACTAATATAACAACGGCCAATAAGATGGTTTTGTGCTGCCAACGTGTTTTTTTAAAAACCATTTAGGATTGTTTGCTTGCGTAGAATTCAAAATTATAGGAGTGATTATATATTATACTATTTTAAGCTGGCGCGCGCAAGCCTAATGAATACGGGCCGGACGTTTCTGGCCGGATTTAGGAAGGAGACGATTATAATAGATAGAATGATGATAATATCCTGAGCAAACTCGCTATAAGTAACAGGATGATCCCTATGAATAAGAGGCTCAATGACTTTAAAACCAAAGGGAATATTATTTCTTTTGCTTGTCCCAAATATGGAAATCCTTTATTTTCCGCGTTCCATCATGGGGCGCCGCTGCTCCCGCTGCTTGGGTCACCACCGCCATCGCCAATAGTGTGGCGTTCTTCCGAGAAATTGCCCGCTATACTTAAACTCAGGTAATAGCCATTCGGGTAACCAACGGGATTTTTCCCCCCGCTTTCGCATCTCAACGCGTAACAAGTGCCTGTGCCCCCATTACAGAAATACTGGAAGTAAAAAGTCCGGTCTGTAGTTGTATATGCACAGGCGTAATCACTGCCTCCGGGCAGGCCGGATTTTATGACACTGAATGGGGCGAACTGCCCGCCATGCTCCAGGCTGTAAGCGATTTCGGCTTGCCTTAACAGCCCCAGGTTAGACCGTGCCTCCGCGGAACGGCCTTTCTCCAGCGCGTTCATATACTGGACCCAGCCTACCGTAACCAATACGCCTATCATTACTATGACAATTATTAATTCAAGGATCGTAAAACCCTTCTTCATGGTCTCTTCCTTTTGATTTATTGTATCACTTTTGGCCTTAAGATTGCAAATTATTTCATTCTGTCTTTCTCCGGATCACGCAGGAAATCTACCGCTTCTTTTAAAATGATCTTTGTGTTCTCTATATCCCTTAAATCATGCCCTTCATTTTCAAAGACGCGGAATGCCGCTTTGTTGCCCGCTTCCCGCTGCAATTTTATTTGCCTGATCTTTCTTTCGTTGTCAACAATTGCGTCGTTTGCGGACAGAAAAACCTTTAATGGCGGCAGGCCCTTGATCTCAACGTCTAAATATCCCGTTGCTACTCCGACATATTCTATCGCCCGGGAAAAAAGAGCAGGATTATCCTTAATTAACTTCTCAAGGTAAAAAGCGGCGCTGCTTACTCCGATAACGTATATCCTGGAGGCATCTATATCCTGCCTATTTGTAAGATACTCATGCAGATTTACTATATCCCGGCTGTCCCTGAAGTTCGGGGCAAATACAAAAAAACCTGAATTGGCCAGATATTGAGTGTATATGTGCCAGCGGGGGGAAAACTCATTACTTCCTCCATGCAGCCATATCACTGCGGGGTATCTCCTGCCTTTTTCGTAACCGGCAGGCGCGAAAGAATATACATGCGCTCCGGAAACATCGCTTGGCAGTTGCAATCTGACCGCCGGGATTATGTCTTCCTGCGCTACCGTATCCAGTTTAATCAGCCTTTTAAGGCTGTTGTCCTTGAAAGAAAACGAAAAGATGGTACAAGGGTTATCGGAGTCGGAGAATAAGAATATCAAACCTTCTGGCGTACTTAACAGGCTGCCCCCATAGACCACTCCTTCTTCCGGGCCGACCCGGCTGTCTTCCCCGGTCTTATTATCGAGCAGATGCAGAAGATAATTATCATTCTCCCTCTTGACGTAAACCATCCTTTCTCCGTCCAAATGTAAAGGGAAGATTTTGCGGCCGGGGCCCCGCGTCAACTGTTTTATGGCCCCGGTTAAAATTTCCAGCTCAAAGAGCTGCGACTCCGCGTCATTTTGCTCGGCAACAAAGACCAAGCGCTCTCCGTTTTTCGAGAAATTAAGCATCTTTATCTTATATCCGGCTTGGGAAAAGATCTTTCTATTCTCCTTCTTGACAATATCATAGATAAATATGGTATCTTCGCCTGCCACGTAAGCGACCTTTGCGGAATCGGGGCTCCAGGACAGGCTATCTTTCCTGCCGTGGTCTGTTGTCAGCCTTGTCTCGGAACCCGCCTGGTTAACAAGAAAGAGATCGCTCCCTTCTTTTTTATCCCTTAAAATATATGCGGCCTCTGAGCCTGCTGGCGAGATCTCATATTCAGCCGCATCTTCTTTTTTTTTCAGGCATTTAGTAAGCTGCCTTGCCTCTTTTTTGTCAGTATCCCAATAATAAATATTGTAGTTGTAATCCCCTTTATTATCGGAAACAAAAAACACCTTACCGCCGGCGGCACAGATCCTGAGGCGGAAGGGGTCCAGATGACGGAATTTTGTTACCTGCGAGATATCCCCCGTAATTAAGTGGACCGACCAAAGGTCATACCTGCCGTTAAGATTAGTTGAGAAATATAACTTGCCGCTTGCGGCGTCAAAAGCCAGTGATTTATTAAATTCCGGGGTCTTTGATATTCTTTCCAGTGTGCCGCTAAGCGTTTGCGGCCGCCCCTCACGCGTGAGGGCAGCTATTTTTCTTTCTATTTCTTTTTTCATCGGAAAAGTGTCATTCATGATATAAAGCGAGACCTGCGAAAGCCTGGCTATTACCGCTTCCAGCTCTTGCCTTGCGAGTTTATACTGGGTAAGCGCAGCTTCTCTTTCCCCCAGCCCGGACAACGTGTCTGCATAGACATAGCGCATCGAATGTCCCTTTTGCCTTGCGCTAAAGTAATCTTCGCATATTCTTTTCGCCTGAGTCAAATTGCCCAGCCTATATTCTGCGAGGGCATTAAAATAGACCGCGTCATAGTAATCCGGCGCCAGACGCCTGGCCTTCTGTGACCAGAATAGGGCCTTTTTGAAATCCTGCGCTTCGTTCATGCATTTCCTTGCGAGGGTCACGTAAATATTCCTGTAATAACCGCCATAATAAGCCCTTATGAAAAACTCCGCCGCTCTGTCACGTTTCAATCGCCCCTCTGCGGGCTTATCATTAATCCGGGCAAGAAAACCGATAGACGGAAAACCTTTGGCTGATCCATGTTCCGTAAATCCTGGTTCTGAAAGAGAGTGATAGCGGATGACCCGGTCGGTTACCGCAACCTCGGCGAGCCGGTAGTGGAAAAAGGCAGATAACGCCAAAGACGCTGAAATAAATACCGCGCACAGCGCAAAAATGTTTTTATTGAAAAACAATTTCTGTTTTTTCTCCTCCAGGCAATTAAGGATTATCAGCATAAAAAATAATTTAGTCAGACCGATATAATATAAATAATTATAATCGTGCGAGAGCGCGAAGGGCAACACGGCAAGCAGGGCAGCTTTCATATAGAGGGCTGAATTGGACATATAATTCTTATTCTGCCAGATTTTTAACAAAAATAACAGGAATGGAAGAAGCCCCAGGAGCCCGATCTCCGTAGCCAGCCTCAAAAACAAGTTTAGAGGCCCGTAGCCGTATGCCGAATTGATGTCTTTAATAAAATAGCTGCTGTATAACGGGAATACGTCCTTCCAATTATTTATCCCCACCCCCAGGATCAGGTGATCTTTCAGCAACGCAAGAGAATTTATCCAGATTATGACCCTGTTGTAAACCGAGCCTTTCTCCAGGCTGAAGGCGCTCTTGACGACCATGGGCAGCGCCAGCTGGTTCCTCGCCAGCAATAGCTGATTGTAAAAATAGGACAAAATAAACAGTGATACGAAACCCGCTATTATTACGATCCTGTCGCGCCTGTAATACCCGGGATTAACCTTGAAATCTGCCAGAATTGCCCTGGAAAAGACTGCGAAAGAAAGGATGACGCCCAGCCAAACTGCCCTGGACTTCCCGACGACAATAAAGAGCAGGGCGGCAAAAAAAGCCAGCCAATACAAGAACCTTTTAATGTCGTTTTTTGTCGAATGGATGCGGTAAATTGATAAAAAAAGCGGCAGCGTCAAGAATTCCGAAGTGGCGTTCCTTGACTGGAGCAATAGCGGCTCTCCCGGATAATGGGCCTGAATGTAATAACTGGCTACCGCAATAATCAGGCCCTGGATAATGAAAATGTCCAGCAATGCCTCTATCTTGTTATCCGAATCAATGAACAGGGGGGCCATGAAATAAAGACAAATCAGCTGGAACCAGCCAATACCTTCATAAAGCGCCCCCAGCTTATTTTTCGCCCAGGCTATTGAAAGGAGGATGAATAATAAGGAGGCTGCCAGAAAAATGTCCTGTTTATAATTTACCGGGTAAGCAATAAATCTATCCCTTTTTAAGGAAAGGACGTAGAAAACAAGAACGGAGCTTATCAGGCAGATCTGGGAGGTTATAAGGAATGACTTTATGGGCGTATATAGATCCGGCCACCTTATAAATAACAGGTAAGGGATAGTAAAAAGGCCTGCGAACAGAATAAAACTTAATCTTTTGAATTGCTCTGTTTTCTCCATTATGTTTTTCTGCCTTGAGATCGATTATATATTCTTTGGCGCGGGGCTTCAAGGTTTTTATGGGGTAGTTTGCGACCCTGAAGAAGTAATTGAACTTTCGTTCAAGTAGAAGTATAATTTTAATGATAAGAAGGTGTTGCAATAATCCGCAAAAAAGCATACGCCTTATTTTTCTGTGCCACAGCTTAACCGCAGACAATGTCTAATAGAATAAACCTTTTCATCCTTCCTTTGATATTCCTGTCGGTGTTTACGGTCAACGCCGGGAATCCTCTTACCACCTCCTGGGACTCCAGCTGGACGGTCCATACCTCAGCCAGTTTATTCAAGCAAGGTAACGCGGATATAGATGAATATGTTATCTCTGATAGAAGGATAAGGTGGCTGCAAGGCAACTGGACGATAAAAAAGGCCGGGGGCCATTACTATACGATATTCCCGTTAGGCGTCTCGGTTGTTGCCGCTCCGTTCGTGTATATTTTTAATAACTTCCTGGATTTAGACATCGTAAAGGACTGGCAGCAGATAGAAAGGCTGTCCGCCTCATGCATCGTTGCCATTTGTGCGATGTTTATATACCTTATAGCGGGTAAATTCTTAAATAAACCGCGGTCCCTTCTTGTCACTTTTATATTCGCCTTTTGCACATCCGCCTGGTCAATAGCGACCAGGGCCCTCTGGCAGCACTGCCCTTCCATGCTGATGCTGACGATAACGCTATACTTTCTTATCTTGGCAAGAAAGAAACCTTACCTCATCCAGTTTGCCGGCCTTTCCCTGGCCTTCGCATACCTGGTAAGGCCGCTCAACATCCTTTCCGCAGCCGGCCTTTCGCTCTACGTGTTGATTTTTTACCGGAAATATTTCTTGTATTATATTTTTTGGTTCCTCCTTATCATAACCCCATTTCTTTTCCATAATTTATCCGTTTATGGCTCCCTTCTGCCTTCCTATTTTGTGCGCAGGACGTGGGGCATCCACATAAGTATTTTTGAAAGGCTCATCGGCAACCTGATAAGCCCTTCAAGAGGGTTTTTTACCTTTTCTCCGGTGCTGCTTTTCTCGCTGTGGGGGGTTTTCCTTAAGGTCTCCCGGAAGAAGCTTGAGAAATTCGATATCTTTCTGTTGGCCGTAATAACCCTGCACTGGACAGCTATATCGCTGATACCTTACTGGTGCGGGGCAGCCTCGTTCGGGACGAGATATTTTTCCGATATGGTGCCGTATTTTGTCTATTTTCTGATCCCGGCTATCCCGGGGGTAACAAAGGTTGCGGGTATGGCACGAAGGCCTGCCAGCTATGTATTCCTGGTTTTTGTGGTCGTGAGTTTCTTTATACATTACCGGGGAGCGACAAAAGAAGAAACCTGGTATTGGAATATAGAGCCGCTGGACATCAAATACTGCCAGGAAAGGGCATGGAATTTCAAGGATCTGCAATTCTTAAGAGGGACAAAAACACAGGACTACTTAAGAAGCTATAGCGCTTTTTTTAATAAAGAGCTTAAGACCTATAAAATAAATGAGCAAGTATCTATAGGAAATAACGATACGCTGTTCTTTGCTGAAGGCTGGTCATACCCTGAACCGATTCACAGATGGAGTGAAAGAAATTACGCCAGTCTTGTGCTAAAGCTGGGAGATGCGGGCAACGATTGCGCAAAATATCAATTTCGCCTTACCGCCAAAACCTTAATGAAACAGGAAATAGATATTTTTGTCAATGGCTCCTTTGCAGGAAAGCTGCAATTTGAATACAAACGTCAAAGCAAAACCATGGAGTTAGACAGTAAATTACTTAGGTTTAATGACATAAACACCATAGGGCTCTATGTCCCTTTTATAAAGAAACCGGGCAACGGAGACAGGCGAATTTTAGGAATAGCCCTATTTGATTTCAGCATAAATAAGATGTGACCCGCGGCGGATGCGCCCGTGGAATAAGTAATATAAGTTATCCTATTATGCAGAGAGTTTTATTAATCAATCCCGAACAGATCTACTACAAAAAAACCTATAGGTCATCGGGACAGGGTACGGTAGGGCTGCCCCTGGGCCTTCTTTATGTAGCTGGCGCCTTGGAAAATAAAGGGTGCCTGGTAAAAATAGTAGATTCGATGCTGCCCGGTGAATCAAAAAGAACAAGATCAAGCGCGTGGGTTAGATATGGGCTATCAAGCGAATCCCTGCAAAACTGCATAAAGGAATTCAAGCCGGATATTGTTGGGATAAGCAGTCAATTTTCTTCCCAGGAAGACGGTGTCTTCAGGACTGCCGCGCTTATCAAAAATTTAAGCGGATCTATATCCGTGCTCGTGGGAGGCGCGAATGTCGGCTGCAGGATCAACGCCTTCATGGCTGATGAAAATATTGACATTGCCGTTAAGAATGAGGCTGAGGATACTGTGGGAGAGCTTGCCGATTATTTTAGAGGCGAAAAAAGGCTGGAAGAAATTAAAGGGATCGCCTACCGGAAAGGCGCTCAAATATACGAATCAGTAAATAATAATTTTATTGCGGAATTAGATAAATTGCCTCTTCCCGCCTATCACCTGATAGATATGGAAAAATACTTGACCCTCTATAAGAATGGTGTTTATGTCAGGGACCGTGATGTAAAGCGCAACATCTCCATGATTACCAGCAGGGGCTGCCCTCATGGCTGCATATTCTGTTCTGTTGCGCTGGGGATGGGTAAATCCTGGCGCGCGCACTCAGCGCCTTATATCGCGAACCACATAAAATATCTCTCAAAGGAATACCGGGTAAAACATATCCATTTTGAAGACGATAACCTGCTCTTTGATATCAAGCGGTTTTTGGGCTTTTTAGAAACATTATGGGAAGAAGATATCTCCTGGGATACCCCCAACGGCATAAGAGTGGATTTGTCCATAGACGAGAAGATACTGCTGCAGATGCGCGCTTCAGGATGTAAATCTTTAACTATTGCGGTGGAATCCGGCGATGAACGCGTTCTTAATAATATTATAAAGAAGGCCCTAGACCTAAGAGAAGTAGAGGAGTTTGCCAGAAGGTGCAAGAAAACAAGGGTTCCTTTACGGGCTTTTTTCGTCTTAGGTTTTCCCGGAGAGACGAAAAAATCTATGCAGAAAACCTACGATTTTTCTTTGCTTCTGGCAAGGAAGTATGAGGTAGAGATCATCAACCTCATTGCCACCCCTCTGTTTGGGACTGAGCTTTATAAAATCTGCCGAGAGAGGAAATACCTCACTGAAGAATTGACTCCGAAGGCCCTGTCCGAATCCACTGTTTCAGACGGCAGGTGCCTGATAGCAACTGAAGATTTCTCAGCCTGTGACGTTGAGGAAATAAGTAAGAGGCTCACATCCGCTGCTTACTTGACTATCCTGTTAAAAAGGGCGCTGTTGCATCCTGTTCAATTATTCAAAAGAGTAGGTAATTTTTATACCTTTGTAAGGACTGTGCGCAGGATCCTTCTTCAAGATTAGGCTTAAAATAAATAACCATGATAAATGTTTCCAAAAATAAACCTGATTTCTCAATCATTATTGCGACATACAATAGGCCCCAAAAACTTAACGAATGCATTTTCCAACTGTGCGAACAGGCTAAAGGCAGCGGTCGCCTGGAAATTGTTTTAGTGAACGACGGCGGAGCGCACATACCGCAAGGCGAGCGTTCTTCATCCTCCCGGAACGTAACAATAAAATATTTTGAATTAAAACACTCCGGGCCGGCGGTCGCGCGTAACTTATGCATCAAAGAAGCGGCCGGGGATATACTCATTTTTCTGGATGACGATGCCATTCCTGAGAAAAACTGGCTGGCGTGCCTGAAGCGTGCCTGGCATGATTATCCGGAACTCGACGGAATCGGCGGGTACACTATTTGCGGCCCGCAAGACAGCATCTGTTCACAAGCCAACTCCCGTCTCTTCAACTGGTATCTTTCAGAATCAATTAACGGCTCAGACAGGTATTTCTTATCAAGCTGCAACGCATCTTACAAAAAATCTTCTTTGCTCAAAATTGGGGGTTTTGACGCCGAATTCAAAAATGCCTCCGGAGAAGACCGTGATTTGAATATAAGGTTGCTGCGTAGCGGCGGCCGGCTCAGGCTGGACAACCGCATATTGGTGCGCCACGATAAAGACCTTTCCTTTGCGGAATTCGTCAGAAAACACTTTAGCTACGGCAGGACAGCCCATAAAATATACGAAAGGCACCCCGGCTTTGAGCCGATGACAATAAAATCATACTTCAATCTTTTCAAAAATATACCCGGGGAAAACAAAGGGGCGCTAAATAATTCTTTATTGCTTTCGTTGCTGGTTATCTGCCAGTTAGCTACCATACTTGGATATCTTTGCGGTATCAAATTCAAAAAGGCCGAAAATGGAAGAACTGCCGTTGACAAAAAGGCTTGATGCCAATTTAGGTTATTCATGTAACAATAATTGCCTTTTCTGCTATTTTTCTGAACGAAAAAATAAGCCTGGAAATATGTCGTTTAAATCGGCAAAGGGTTTATTTTCGCTTATACGCAAATGCGGGATAGATACGCTGGAAATTACGGGCGGCGAAGCAACATTGAGAAGTGACATCTTTGCCTTGGTCTCTTTTGCGAAAAACGAATTGGGTTTCAGGAACATCTGTATAATCAGCAACGGCAGCGGGTTTTCGGAATACAATTTTGCCAGAGTAGCAAAAAAAGCTGGGCTTAACGAGGTGCTGATTTCACTGCACGGCCACACCGGATCCCTGCATGATACCCTCGTAGGGAGAAAAGGGGCATTCGCGGGGATACTGGATTCCATATCCAATATTCAGGAAGCGGGAATGTCCTGCAGGACAAATACCGTCATCACAAAATTGAACTACGAATATGCCTCAGACATCTCCGCCCTGATCAATTCTCTGGGAGTCAAAATGATAAACTACATATTCTTCTCTCCCCTTGATGACGCGGCAGCGATAAATAAGGAAATTTGGCCGACATATTCCGAATCAGCGCCTTTTATTAAAAGGATGATCGATGACTTCGCGCATAAGTTTGAACTGATTTCAATAAAAGTGATCCCTTTTTGCTTTATGCAGGGATACGAAAAATACATAACTGATTTATTCCAGAATATTTACGACCCGTATGAATGGAATTTTCCGGCCAGGATAAGAATACGCAGGGGCAAAATCGTCCATTTTCTTGCCTATCTCTACGGTATGGCCCTTTTTGCGGATGTCAAAAGAATGTTCCGCGGCAATTGCCGTAGTTTATCGGCTGAAAGTTTCGTCCGGCTCCAGGCCCATAGAGAATGTGTAAAAAACCGCAGCTGCCAATACTGTAAATACGACCGCATTTGCCCGGGGGTATGGAAAGGGTACGCGAAGAAATTCTCCCTGAATGAATTAAAGGCTGCCAGAGGCGAAAAAATTGAAGATGTGCGTTATTATATGAACGATAGGTTTCGGGATCTCTAAGGATCGGTAAGACAATCTGGATTATTGAGGTTTCAACTGGGACATGTTCAATAACAAAAAGATTTCCCTTGTCATCCCCTGTTATAATGAAGAAAAAGGAATTGAAAATATCCTTTCCGCGAAACCCTGGTTTATTGACGAAGTGATTGTTGTTGACAACGGCTCCACCGATAATACGGCTGAGGTAGCGCGAAGGCGCGGCGCCATAATCGTTCATGAAAGGATAAGGGGATACGGCCGGGCGCTGCAATCGGGTTTCTCTAAGGCGAGCGGTGATATCATCATTTCGTTGGACGGAGATAACACCTACCCCGTGCAGGAAACGCAAAAGTTGATTTCCTGCATGAAAGATAAGCGCTATGATTTCGTTGTCGGCTACCGTTATCCGCTTATCAATAAAAAGGCGCAATTTGCTGTTAACAGGGCCGCCAATTACTTTATCTCATTCCTGGTAAAGGTTTTTTTTAAAATCCCCCTTTCTGATTCGCAATCGGGCATGATGGCGTTTGAAAAAAGCATCCTGGATAAAATCAAAAGCGGGAATACCGGCATGGGTTTTTCCCAAGAAATCAAGATCAATGCCTTTCTGAATAGAGATCTGCGTTGCGGAGAGGTCCATATCCCTTATTCTTCCAGGATAGGCAAAGTTAAATTCAGGATGAAAGACGCGATAGGCAATTTATATTCTGTGATCCGCCTCTATTTACAGCTAAAATTCAAGAAAACCTAAAACAGGGCCAAATGTCCACTGTCATACTGGTTTTAAATCTATTGATTTTCTTGCTGATCTTCTATGCCCGGGGCTCAAGCCGCGGCGTTTCTGCTTGCTGGCGTGACTCTTTTCTTTCTGCGGCCGTTACCTGGGCACTGATTTCCTTGTCTATTACGGAATTCCTAAGCCTTTTTTCCCTGATTACGTTCAACGGCATACTATTTTCCTGGGGCGCGGTATTCATCGCGGGCGTATTTATTTTATTGAAACTCCCGCACAGAAAGCCTGCGTTTATGTTCTCCTCTAATACGCGGTTTTCTAATCTTGAGGTTTTGTCGCTTTTTGCAATAGGCTGCATTATTCTCACAGTCGGCTTAATCGCGCTGGTAGCGCCCCCTAATAATTGGGATTCTCTGGCATACCATATGAGCCGTGTTTTTTACTGGACCCAAAATCACAATGTAAACTATTATCCTACGCATGTCCCCAGGCAGATCACATTTTCCCCCGGCGCGGAATACATGATCCTCCAGCTTCAGGCACTTGCAGGCAATGACCGTTTCGCAAATCTCATCCAGTGGTTCTCCATGATCGGGTGCATTGTCGGAGTTTCGCTTATCGCCAAAAAACTGGGGGCAGACAGGAACAGCCAGATATTTTCTGCCCTTATTTGCGCAACCATACCCATGGGAATATTGCAAGGCTCGAGTACCCAAAATGATTATGCGGCCGCTTTCTGGATAATCTGCTTTATTAATTTTTCCCTGGCTCTGTTTGCATCCGGCCCGTCCCCTGGCCTTATATTCTTTTCCGGCTCAAGCCTCGGGCTCGCCCTCTTTACCAAAGGGACTGCCTATCTTTACACTCTACCTTTCTTAGCATGGTTGATCTTGGCGATTTTAAAAAACCGGCACAGGAATAAATTATTGATGCTCGCCGGCTTGATAGCCATTCCGCTTTTCATTAATATCCCTCATTACGCGCGTAATTTTGATCTATACCGCTACCCTTTCGCAAAAATAAACACTACGCCTACAGGAATGAACCCCGGTCTTTTGATTTCCAATCTACTGCGCAACATGTCTTCCCATATGGGGAGCCCTTCGGAACTGATTAATAATACCATTTACCGCCTGATAGAAACAATACACGCCTTTTTAGGGGTCAGCATCAACGATCCGCGCATCACATGGGAAAATTACAGCTTTTTAGTCAATTTTACACTGCACGAAGATACAACCGGCAATCCAACGCATTTCCTTCTGGCTGTCGTTTCTGTGTTCGTTTTTGTCTTCTCCTCAAAATTAAAGAAACAGAAGAACCTCCTTTCTTATTTAATTGCCGCTGCTGCCTCTGCTGTGCTGCTGTCAATATTTATCCAATGGAACCGCTGGGGCACCCGCTATCATCTTCCCTTTTTTGTGATCTTCGCTCCTTTGATCGCGATGGTATTAGCAAAAACCGATGACTCTTTTGAAAAAAACCGGTTCTTGCTGATATTGGCCGGCTTTCTCCTGTGCTGGACTGTCCTGGAATGTGCGCGCCTTTATCTGGGGATAACCCCGGCTTCTTATCGGGGATGGTTTTTAGCTATTGCCCTCTATCTTTCTCTGTGCCTATTACTGCTTTACAGGCTTAAGAGCGCTATGACCGCGGTAAGCATAATTCTTATCGTATCGTCACTGCCCTGGATTCTATTAAACCGCACAAGGAGCATGATCGGAGGAAAAAATATCTTCGCAGTAAAACGTATTGAACAATACTTTGCCAATGCAGAATCGCGTAAAAAAACGTATGGCGGGGCAGTCGATTATGCGCTTTCTTTGCCATGCACGGATATCGGTTTAATTGTTGGCAAAGGCGACTGGGACTATCCTTTCATCGCTATTTTGCGGGATAGGAATGTTTCGCAATTCCGCATTGAGCATGTCAATGTAAGTAACTCTTCTGCAAGATATAACACCGGGGCATTCAAACAATTTTCCCCCTGCGCGATAATTACCACTAAATCAGGGGGCTTAGACAAAATCACCTGTAACGGCGTTCTTTACAAAAAACAGTATTCTAATGAAGAGGTCGCTGTGTTTCGCAGAGATGCCGAGGCAAAACTTAACTGAATCATCTATAAGCGGTGACTTTAAGGAAACGCCAAACCAATATGAATTCGCCTAAAAAAAAGCTAACCGGAGTAATTACATATATTCTCACAATATCTATTGCGCTTGAGCTCTTATCTAGGCTGATCCTTGGAAGCCCATTCGGGAGGGATTTAATGTGGCGCCTGGCGCTTTCCGGAGCGCGGTGCGATTCCAGCTCGCGTATCATATGGATCTATCAACATTCCAGCATCCGCAAAAACTCAAGATATAACCCAAACTATAAATACATTGTCCATAACGCCTCAAGAGGATATGCCATAAAGCCCGGCTTAACTGACGCCGCCTATTTTGGGGACAAAACATTGAGCGCAAATTCAAGGGGCCTAAGGGGAAAAATTGAATATCAATACGCTAAGCCGCCCGAGAAAAAGAGAATCGTTGTCCTGGGGGATTCATTTACGTTCGGAGAGGAAGTAAGCGACGAAGAAACCTATCCTTATTACCTGCAGCAATTATTGCCTCTATCGGAAGTTATTAACTTCGGCGTAACAGGCTACGCGCACGACCAAATGCTGATATACCTTAAGGAGGAGGGGATCAAATATGGTCCGGATATTGTTATTCTGGGTTTCACCGATTGCGACATAAACAGAAATATTCTCGCATTCAGAGATTATGCCAAGCCAAGATTTTTCCTCCATAACGGCAAGATGGTATTGAAAGGATGTCCTATTCCTTCTCCTGAGGACATTATCAAGGAAGAGCCGTATAGATCAAAGTTCTTGGACTTGGTAAATATCGCGTATCAATCACTGCGCTGGAAATCAGGGTTAAACCAAAAGGAGGCAAAGGACATAACGGCTGCGATATTGGACGAAATGGTAAAAACGATTAAGTCCGCAGGGGCTATACCTCTTTTCGTCCATTTGCCCACAGGAACCGACATTTCCGATCCTAGAGAAAAAAAATTCTTATTCAACTACTGCGAAGCCCGTGGTATCCTGTATTTATCAATCCATCCATATTTTTATTCCCGGATACAGAAAGGCGCCAATCTAAAGACCGATAACCATTGGTCGTCACAAGAACATAGGATAGCGGCTGAAGCGATCAAGGCTTACCTGATTAAGAAAGGGATTTTTTAAAAAATAATATTAAAAAATGGGTCTTTTAAAATATAATATCAAGCGGGTCATTTCAAAGAAAAACAAGTTTGCTTATTTATTGTTTTATTCCGCAAGATTTCTCCCCTCCCCCTTATTTCTGATAGCGCATATCACTTTGCAATGCAATAAAAAATGCCCCTGGTGTTATCAGAAGCAAGATCGTTTTTTTTCACGGTATAATGAACACATGAAAATAGAAGAATTTGAAAGGATGTTGATTTCCGGCAAGCGCTCTTTGCTAAAACCCCACATTCATTTATACGGCGGAGAACCGTTAAGCCACCCTCAATTCCCCTTATTCTTGGAATGCTGCAGAAAACACGGGTATTCGCCGACCCTTTCCACAAACGGGGCTAATCTCACCGGATACGCCGATGACATTATCTCAAGCAGCCTTACGCAGATAAACATAACCGTAAACGATATGCTCGGTAGCGACGGGCATGTTAATCCGCACAATCTACCGGGCTTAAAATATTTTCTGCGCTCCAACAAAAGAAGGAAAATCGTAAATTTGAATTTCGTTATAGATCTTGAGAATTTCAAATATATCGACAAGGTGATAGGTTATTTACGCAGTGAGCATAAAAATGACGGCATCTCTTCATTTGTCTGCCAACACCTGATGTCCAATAATGGATTTAAAATAAATGGCGCCCCCTTTGAAGCCGGCGTTCTGTCTCAAAGAATAAAACAATTGAAACAAGAGCGCCTTGGCTTTGAACTGCTTTTTATGCCGGATATTAAACCGCAAGACCTGGATAAATTTTATTTCTCTGATTCTCCGTTTATAAATAAATGTTACGTCCCATGGGCCGGCTTAAGCATTTACCCAGACCTAACCGTATCGCCCGGCGGCAGCATTATGACTTGTAATAAGATTATAGGGGATCTAAGCACCCAGTCCATTAATGAGCTATGGCGCGGGGAGAATCTCTCTTCTTTCCGTCAGAACCTGCTTAGGGGCGGACTGCCCAAATCATGCAATCGCTGTTGTCAAAAAATATATTATTAAGATAACAAAACCCTGGATAATAAGATATGGTTTTAACAAGGAAAGATACTAATAAGAGGCTCGGGATCACAATCCCACGGAGTTACCGCACAGATTTTAATCCGGGACTGCTTCGCCTTGAGCTTCTCAGATTGATCTTACGCAATGTCAAAGTTTACATGGGAAGCCTGGCCGGGAAAAAAATCGCCTTCATCGGAGGAGGGATCGGGCGCGAGATAGTCCATCTTAAAGAAAAGAACGATTTTTTCGCCGTGAATATGGATATTAACCTCAAGCTTCTGGGGACAGGGATGCTCTATTATAAAAACGCTAATTTGCAATGCGCGGTCGTTGCCGGAGATGGAATGCGCCTGCCATTTAAAGACGATGCGTTTGATATTGTGGTCTTATACGAGTCGCTCCACCACATGGACGAGCTGATAACTTGTTTATCAGAGTCTTTTAGGATCGGCAAAACCTTATTCATTGCAGACCGCAGGAAATGTTTTGTTTCAAAGCTAGGCAGGTCCTTGAAGCTTATCAAGCCGGAGGAAGACGGGTTTTTCGCAAACGAGCTGGACTTGGGCTGGTTTGGAGGCTGGATAAACACCCTTCCCGGCACGCGTGTAAAACACATAAAGCGCCACTTCCTGTATCTGCTTGTCATAAATAAGCCTATTCATGATTTCATAATAAAAAGCCGGCTCCTCTGCCGCCTTGATATAGTCTGCGTCAGGTTATTTAACGCCTTATTCGGATATTTCGGCAATGGCGTTATTATCGCTGCAGGGAAGAAGCCCTATATTTAAATGGACAGTCTAAAGTTTGTCAATTATGCTTTCACGGTAGCTCAAAAAGACGCGTTGATCTCCTTTGGAAAATATATCCAGAGATGCCTCAATCCCCCATATCTTGTATATTTTTCTGTGACATACCGATGCAACGCCAGATGCACGACTTGTTTAAGATGGCAGAATACGGATACCTCCGGTGAGTTATCACTGGACGAATGCAAGAGCCTGGCTTCGGAGCTGCACAGGTGGGCCGGACCCTGCAATATATCCTTTACCGGAGGAGAACCGTTTAAGAAGCAAGATTTCTTTGAATTATTACGATATGTTAACTCTCTAGGCTTATGCACCAACGTAAGCTCAAATGGTATTGTATTTGATACCGGCGCCTGTGAAAGGATAATAGAGTCCGGGCTTGATTCAATCGTCTTTTCCTTAAACAGCATAGAACCCGAATTACATAACCGGTACAAAGGAACTCCCGGCTTACATCAGAAAATCACTGCGGCAATCGCTTATCTTAATAAAAAAAAGAAACGGCCGCGTATCGGCGTCCTTTGCTTAATTACCAATGAAAATTACAGATCCCTGGATGATTTCGCGCAGTGGGCTCAAGCCTTAGGAGTTGATAGCATTGATTTCCAGCCGATCCTCGGCATTCATCCTGCGAACCCGGATCTTTCTTTACCTACGCAGGATTCTTTTTTTAATACCCCGCTTGCGCAAATCGAAGACCTTGAGGCGTTGGACAAACAAATAGATTTATTGGTCCAAAGGAAAAAGGCGGGATGCCCCATAGTCCTTCCGATAAAATATTTGCTACGCATAAAATCATTTTTCAGGAAGAGCAGCCAATTATGTCTGCATCGCGGATGCACGGTAGGATTCCGTAATCTCTATATAGCGCATAAAGGCGATGTACAGCTGTGCCCGTGGCTGCCTCCTATAGGAAACATTCGTAAACGCGCCTTAAGGGATATCTGGTTCTCAAAAGAAGCGGCTCAGCAACGCTCCAATATGCTATCTTGCTCGCTGCCATGCATGGGGGGATGCATGCGTGAATACGGTTTTCCGGAGAAGCTATCTCACTTTTTGTTCTTAATTAAACGGAGAATATGAATAAAAAACTTATAGGGTATTCCTTTTCGGTCATTAAGAACGACGTCTTGCGCAGATACGGTGTATTTACCAAACGCTGCGTTAATACCCCATATATTCTCTCTTTTGCCGTCACAGAACGCTGCAATGCCCGTTGCTCTACCTGTGACTTATGGAAAAACCAGAACCAACATGAACTTTCTACACATGAATGCCTGTCTTTAATACGCCAATTGCATGAATGGTCGCCGCGGACGGCAATTAACTTTACCGGAGGGGAACCGTTCGTAAGAAGGGATTTCGGCGGGCTACTCAAGCTTGCTAATTCCTTGGGGCTCTATACTACCGTCATCACCAACGGCATTGCTTTTAACCGGCAGGAGTGCGACCGTATCATTGCTACCGGAGTAGATTATATCAATTTCTCAATTAACAGTATCTCTGCCGAAATCCATGATCGCTATAAAGGCATTGAGGGCTTGCACGAAAAGATCATTTCAGCGACGAAATACATAAAAACAAAGGATAAGCGCATAAAGATTTGTTATTCCCCGGTCATAACGGCGGATACGTATAAGACCCTTGATGATTTTGCCTTCTGGGCGCTTGAGTCCGGAGCCGATATCATTGATTTTATCCCTATTCTCTCCAGCTTCGGGCATAATGTGCGCGTTGACGGGCCACTGCCGGCTTCAAGCTCGCATCCTTTGATGCAGATAGAAGACCTTCAAATATTGGATAAACAGCTGGATCTGTTAATTGAGAAGAAAAAGAAGGGGTTTCCGATTGTAACGCCGATAGCTTACTTGAAAAAAATGAAACTGTATTACAGGAACCCTGATAGCGTGCCTCCAAAGCGCCCCTGCCAACTCGGCTTTAGGAACTTGCATATTTTACCGAACGGCGACGCTAAATTATGTTATTTTTATCCTCCGGCAGGAAACGTTAAAAACCAAACTATCAAGGACATCTGGTCCTCTAAGAAGGCCGCAACTCAAAGGCTTGAACTGCTCAAATGTAACCGTCCTTGCATGTGTTCCGCGTTCAGAGAATACGGATTTTCCGATAAAATATCGATCTTTTTAATGCGCTCCGGATTGAACCGCAAGGTTTTTTCTTTTCTTTATTGAAGCCCCCACCTGAACCAAAAACGTATTATGCCGGTTAAAAACCTCAGGCAGGACCCTAAAGAGCCGGTATTTTTCAGTTTGTTAATGAAGGAAAATAAATAGCGGGGGTTTAGATAACATTCTACATGCATGCTGCGCTGCAGCTTAAGCAATTCTTTGAATGTCAAGTTAGGCAGTCTCAACTCGCAGGTTGTTAAATTGGGGTGCCTTAGGACAGGATCGCGCTTTTGAGGATTACGGATTTCCTCCCAATCTCTCGGCTTCAGCATCCCGCGGCTGTATAAATCCTTATAAGCGTCGGTGCCGGGATAAGGATAGAATATCCTGGCGACCACATAGGTCGCACCGAGCCCTTTTGCAAATTTTATAGTTTTACGGATAGTTTCCCTGGTTTCATTGGGGGCGCCGAGCATAAACATAGCCACAGAATTTATGCCGAACTCATTCATTAACCGAAAGGCTTCCTTTATTTGCTCAACCGATACCCCCTTCTCCCACTCCTGCAGGATATCCGGATTTCCGGATTCGCAGCCAATCTCAAGGACTCTGCAGCCGGCGGCAGCAAGCATTGAGAGATTTTCCCGGTTTATTGAGTCGGCCCTTGCTTTGGCTCCCCAAAAAAAACCCTTACCTTCTATCGCGCTACAGAATTCTCCCAGCCGTTTTTTATCCATAGTGAATACCGGAGCGTCATCGGCAATGCTGATGAATTTAACTTTATAGACGCCCAGCAGCATATTGATTTCTTCAACTATATTCCCGATACTTCTTAAGCGGACCTGGTGTCCGGCTACGGTATGCGAAGCGCAGAACCTGCACTTAAAAGGACAACCCCTACTCGTCACGATGGATGCAAAAGGGCTGCCGTGCAACTCATAAAAGGGCCGATGGTAATTTGAGGGGGCATAGAAATGCCTGGAAGGGAAAGGCAATGCATCAAGGTCCTGGATAAGCGGGCGCGGGTCATTAACCTTCACCTCTCCTTTATCCCGGTAAGCAATGCCTTTGATTTCCCGCAGAGATACGCCTTTGGATAATTCCAACATCGTATATTCGCCTTCGCCTATAACAATGATATCTATCCATGGTATCTCTTTTAAGGCCTGATTGAAAACAGTTGATACATACGGGCCTCCAAACACTATTGTAATATCGGCAAAAACGGATTTGATTTGCTTCGCCAGTTCAACGCTTACTCCGAACGCTGCCGCCGTAGAGGTAATGCCGATTATGTCCGGTTGATAAGCCTGGATCTCTTTTTTTATTTCCTTAAAACTTAGATTGCTGCCCCAGGCATCCAGTATTTTTACCGGCGACCCGTCATTCTCCAGCATGGCCGCTACATAGGCTACCCCCAAAAAAGGCAAAGTGGCCGGCACTTTTCTGGCCACGTCTCTATAAAGCTTGCTTTTGTAAGGGGTGGTGATAAAAAGGGTCTTCATCTCAATAATATGTGCCTATTTTTGGCTGCATAATGTGTATTCTTAAGGATTACAGATAATATTTGAGGTACTGGTATCCGTATCTGGCTAACTTAAATTTGTGTTCAAAAAAGATTCCTAAGCGGTAACCCAATGGCTCAGAGCATGTTGTGTTCTCAGGGTTTCCCGCGTTAATGCCATTAGCCTGCACACAATTTCTGCAATCCAAGGGCGGAAAATTGGTATTTATGCTCCGCCTGAGTTTTTTGTACTTGCCGCTGTTCCAGAGATGACGAAAGCCCGTCTTTTTTATATTCCCCATTATCTCGCCTGAACCACAGCAAGGCGCCACATCGCCGTTTGCCCTTATGACAATTTTTTCCCAGGGGGCGAAACATCTCATCGGGAAACGGTATCCTGTGCCTCTAGGCTCTTTCTTCGCCCTCTCTTCATAAAGGCTGACCTCTAAATTCAAACCGAGCTCATCGGCTTTCTTCTTCGCCAGCATAAAATAATGATTCGCCAGCTGTTTGTCGTATCTGAGGGATTCTCTTCGCATTGATAAATCTTGGATGGAAAAGTTAAAGTGTTGGACCTTCAGGGAGGCTATATTTAATTCCTTCGCAAACGAGACCAGCCCGGGAAGCTCTGAGATATTGCTCTTAAGCGCCACAAAAACTAAAGAGATAGAAGACCCGGATCCTTTGTATTCTGCTTCCTTTAGCCTGTTAAACAACCTTATCCCTTCAATTACTTCCTGCAAATTGGCCCCTCTTCTGATCTTCTGAAAGGTCTCTTCGCGTGCCCCGTCTAGCGATATCCAGAAACGTATCCCGTGTTCAAGGAACTTTCTGATCCATTTTTCTTTCAAGAGCATTCCGTTGGTTGAAAGCGAGATGTTTATATTATTTTCTACCGCCTCATCAAAAAGATATTCAAGATTTTTTGCCAGCATAGGTTCTCCGAAATCGTGCAAATTAAGAAACCGCAGATAGGGGAACATTTCGGCCTTAACTATTCTCATAACTTCGTCCTCTAAGTCCTTCCCTTTAAAAAAAGGAAGATAAGTCCTGGGGCAAGTGGTGCATTTAAGGTTGCAGCGCGAGGTGCTTTCCAGCCACATAATAATCGGCATTGAGTTACATACCGCCAATCCGGATTTTTTTTCAATTTCCAGAAGCTCTAAATTACTGTCCACTTTATTCATAAAACCCAGACCTCTTATTGTCTTTAACGGATTATTTACTTCCGCTTGAGCAGCCTTTGAATTTATACCGCATTTTGAAAATTAACATCTAGAGGGCTATATCCATTTTCTTCTCGGCAAATATAAATCTTTAAATAAATTAACTGAGAAAAACTTAATCCTATTCTTTAAATCATAATGATAGATTTCCCTGTTCGTGAGCCAGTCGCCTGATTTTTTCATTATCTTATAGTAAATGCAATCGCTGCACAAGATCGTGCTCTTTGGTGCTTTCTTGCCTAAAAGCATGTCCTTGGCATATGTTATTTCCTGGCTTTCCAAAGCCTCCGTTAAGTTGTTTTCAAAAACATTTTTCCCAAAATCATCCCAATAATTTACACAACATCCGAGCAATCGGCCATCCCAGTTTATCTGAGGGGAATTCCAAAGCTGAGAACAGATGGCCTTCTGTGTATTAATGACCCCTTTCTTGCTAAAAAATTCCTCTCGCGAGGAAAATGCGCCTCGCGTCTGTCTTCTGATTGAATCCCTGTTCTTAACCGGAGAATATATACTGCTAAAATTAAGTTGCAGCATGAATCTCATCCCTAGGCTCAGGGCGATTTTCCTTGCCCCGGAGATTTCATCCTCATTGTGTCCAAATACAGTAAATTTCCAGACTAAAACAGGAAAGTTTGTTTTATATTTCTTTTTAAAAGAATTAATCTTTTTTATATTAAGTATGACTGCTTCTAAGTTTCCTCCTGCGTGATAAACCTCGTATGACTCTGCAGTCGCTCCGTCAATGGAACAGGTTAAGATCAAGAAATTATGTCTGACTAAAGCCTCCAAAACATCTTGTCCTGCTGTATTTAAATTGACGCCGTTTTCAGCCGTTAAGATAATTCCTTTGGTATGGGCATATTCAATAATCTCCTTTAGTTCTTGGTTTAAAAATATTTCCCCCCAATTTGATAGCTCTATATGCTTTATCCAGGGGTTTTTATCTACCAATTTCTTAAAATCCGCCAATTTGAGATACCCCGCATTAATACTCTTTCCTTTAAGCAATGTAGAGTGCATTTCCCATGGGTTAAGATAATCGTCTTTTAAGGGTAAAGGCCCAATCTTGTTATTCAGCCATCCCTTAGCGTTAGGACAACATTGACAGCGAAGCTGGCAGATAGAACAGGATTCTAACCTTATGCTCCAAGGCCGCATTCTATTCTCTTTCCAAATTAATTTACTGATAAATGAGGGCGACAGGTTGATGACATTATGGGGCATTCCTTAATAGTCCTGACGCTGTTGTATGTGCGGACAATAACTGAAAAGTATGGCATGGTTACATTGATCCGTTGTCAAAGACAGTCATCGCCGGCTCATAAAGCAACACGATCGTAAGCAGCCCGGATATCACAGAAAGCAACCCGGAGAAAAACTCACCCTAGCATTCCTATCTGAATTATTGAAAACTATACTTGTCTGTAATATACCATTAAGCATAATCATGGAAAAGGTTTTTTTCTCATACGCAGCAGTTTCATAAATATATAATTTATTCGGACGAATGGGCAGTGTTTAAATAATCAGAAATAAAAACTAGTAGATTTTTGCCTGTTTGTGAGATACACTGGTTTTGACAAATTCGACTGGCATAAAACCGATTTTCTCCTTTGCAGCAAACGCAAAAAACAGCAAAATCCGCATGGAGTCCAGAATCAAGGCCTTAACAAGAATACCTCGGGAAATAAAATATATCTTTTTATTATTTCTCAGCACGCGTTTTTTCTTAACCGTAATAGGCCTGATATCCCGCAAGCTCATTAACCCGTTGTTTAGCGGAGGCTATCCAATCCCTACCAAATACCACCTGCTTAGCATCTGGGGCATGTGGGATTCTAATTGGTACCTGCGGCTTGCCAGGGATTGGTATCCTGCGACCACGGATTTAACGCACCAGTCAAATTTCGGCTTCTTCCCTATTTACCCTTTACTAATCAGGCTCCTCGGTTCAGTTATAAAGGATTTTTACCTTTCCGGGCTCATTGTATCAAATGTCCTCTTAATAACCGGCGCCTTTTTCCTCTATAAGCTTGTAAGGCTCAACTACAATGACGAGACCGCCATGCGTTCAGTTAAATATCTTTTTCTTTTCCCCACGGCGTTTATTTTTTCCGGTATTTTTTCTGAATCACTCTTTTTAACTCTCGCTATCGTGTGTTTTTATTGCGCCAAAAGAGGAAAGTGGCTTTTCTCCGGAGTATTTGGTTTGTTTTTGTCCATGACTCGCGTCTACGGCGTATTGATAATTTTTCCTTTGCTATATGAATACGCCAAGGCAAACGAATTCAAGCCCAATAGAATAAAGGTCGATGTATTATATTTCTTACTGATACCTGCGGGGCTTCTTATCTTCTTTTTTTACTGCCACTATTTAACGGGAAATTTCTTCGCTTTTTTCCATGTAAAATGTAACGGCTGGGGGCATGTTTTATTCAATCCTTTGGTCAATTTGAAAAATGGGTTATCCGGCACAAGGATCACCTATCCTTCAACATTTCCCTATTTCTCTCTCTATCTTACTATAACAGCTATATTCGCGCTTTCTTTCTTTATTAAAAGAATAGGTTTTTCGTATTGGCTATTTTCCATGTGCCTTGTCTTTGTTCCCCTCGCATCAGGTTCGACAGGGGTCTTCTATAGCATGCTCCGCTATATACTGCCCGCCTTCCCTCTCTATGTTCTAATAGCGGAAGGCACGGACGATCAGAAAGACGATCAGATTTTTACCATTTCATTTTCCATGCTTCAAGGATTTTTCATGGCTATTTGGGTCAATGGTTTTCAATTTATAATATAAGGGCAGTCGCGGAACTTTATTAATCAGAACGCGGCCTTAAGAAAAAAATGATTTTTCTCAGGAATTTCTGGTTTATAAGCCTCCTCTTTATTTTTATTTCTTTTTTGCCGGAACAGGTACAGAAACAATTCCTGCCCGGAGCTAATATATTGCTGTTCGCTTTCCTTTTTTCTCTTCTCCCTAAGCAAAAACAAACCGACAGAATCTTTACGCTCTATGATTGGCCGGTATGGCTGTTTATATTGACTTTCTCGGCTGGCTTGATCGTAACGGCAAATATAAATCTGCATTTAAACGCGTATCTAAATCCGGCGATCAATCTCTGTCTTCTTTTTTATATCGGAAAGGCCTTGTTCCTCCGGGATAAAGACAGGAATACAGCGATAACGATTATTTGTCTCTCAAGCGGGCTGGTTGCTTTGGGGGGGATTATAGGATCGGCTTCCCAGTCTGCACATCTCGGAAGATTTTATTTCCCGACATCTACCCAGTCCCATCCGACCCCCTTGGCGACTTATCTTCTATGTACTGTCCCTTTTGGGCTCTACTTTTTAAAGCAGGGCATCCCATATAAAAGATTATTCGGCTTAAGCGTGCTCTCTGTTGACCTGATATGCATATTTCTTACCTTCTCCCACCGGGCTGCCCTGATAACCATCATCATGGCGTTTCTTTATCTGTGGTTCAATAAATATTATAAGGCAATGCTTTGGTGTTTAATTATTCTCTCTTTATCGGTAGCCTTGAACTCTTTTTTGCCTTCGCCATTCAATCTCTTCGGATTAGGAGGCATTGCGGATGCGGCTAAAGAGATTGTCTCTCCTTACCGCATAATCCGGATGGACATCGCTTTTGAGATGCTTAAAGATCACCCCTGGTTCGGGGTCGGGATAAATAATTATCGCTTATTATTTGACCGGTATTATCCTTTAAACAATGCAGTTACTGCCCTCTCTCGAGAATTTAAAATAGCCGACAATATGTATTTTACATTATTGGCAGAAACCGGGATCGTGGGGCTCTCGGGATTCTTCCTTCTGATGTTTGCTTTATTTAAGCGGGGGATCTCCGGGATCGCCAACAAAAACGACGGAGAAAAAAAAGAGATTATTTTCATCTGTAGCCTTAGTCTATTTTCTATTTTAATAGACATGAGCGGATACGAGCTGCTCTCCTGGATTACTCCGTTCATGCTTTTTTCCCTGATTTGCGGTTTTTATGCCGGGGCCCTTGAGAATGCGGCACCTTCGGTTAACGGTGCTTCCTTGCAAATCACCAGGAAGAAAATTGTGATCCTTTTTATATCTTTATTTGTCGCTGCCGTCTGCGTTATTTCAATACTCTGGATCACGACCCCCGATGTCTCTTGGTTAAAAAGCAACACTCCATCAGAGACTGCCCTGATGCGCATACGTAAAAACGAGGCTGAAAAGTCGCGAAAGTCGTTTAGAATAGATCAGCGTTATGTCCCGTTAAACAGGATATCTGAAAATCTGGTTGAGGCGGTGATTTTTGCCGAGGATTACAAGTTTTTTGAACATGGGGGCGTTGATTGGAAGAGTATCGCAAAGTCTGCCGATTTACTGATCGCCGGAAAAAAGCTTGTTTCAGGCGGATCCACCATAACCGAACAGTTAGCAAAAAACCTGTTCCTTGCCACTTCCAAGAACATGGAGAGAAAATTGCGCGGGATAATTATTGCCTATAAGCTGGAAAGTTCGCTGGATAAAAAGCGCATCCTTGAGCTCTACTTAAACCTCATAGAGTGGGGGGATGGGATCTATGGCGCGGAGGCCGCTGCGCAAACCTATTTTAAAAAGCCGGCAGCTGATCTGACCGTACCGGAAGCCATCCGCCTGGCGGCAATTATTCCGAACCCGCGAAAATTCACTGTCTCTGACCATTCAGAAAAAATTATATTAAAACGAGTCAACATCCTAAAGGGCTTCAGCTATAGAAAACTAATTAGCAAAGAGGAATACGCCCGGATACTGCCGGAGCTAAGTAATTAGCGCGTTAGTCCCCGGTTTATAAATTTCTTTTTTCCTGCGCCGGCTTAAACTACCAATTTAAAACCGTTAGCCCAAAATACCATAAAGAACCCCTGAAGCAGGCATAAGCCCGCCGTCAAGGCCAATTTAACATCTTTGTTACGGCGCGAGATAATAGCCAATATTATAAAAAGAGGGAACACCAGCAGCGTGTAGCGTCCGGTTGAAGAGAAAATATTCGCCCTGTTGAATACCGCCGGCAGGACAACTGTGTATATTCCGAACAGCCAGTAAGCAAAGCCGATACGCCTGTAACAGGCGATCAGCAATAAGAACGCGGACAGCGAAAACAAGGCGCCGAAGATAAGCGCTGGGTCATGCGATTTAAACAATGCGTAAAAGAGGCTGGCGGCAGGGTTAGAAAGCTCAAAATCCCAGTATCTGTTGGCATGCGCGTAAGCAAACCAGTCCCCCATCCGGTATCTTGTATAGGCCATAAAGGCGAATGTCCCTAAAGGCGCAAAGAGCAGGCATAAAACATCGGAACGGATAGCGCGCAGGGAGAAATTCCTTTGCTTAAAATAAAGATAAGAGAGGGGCAGAACGATCAGCAGGCCTTCCGGCCTCGTCAAAGCAAGGAAAAAGCCGCTCATGCCTGCCCAGCACCATTTCTCCTTCTTGGCGCAATAAAAACAGGACAGCGCCAGTGCCAAATATAATGATTCCGAGTACATCCCGGACAGGATAAAGGCGGTCGGGAAGAAAAACATGAACTTCGCCGAATCTAAGGCTGTTTTTTCATCGTATTCTAATTTCACCAGCTTGACAAGAATAACAGATGCGGCTATCAGGGCAAGGTTGGCCACGATCAGCCCGGAGATAAAGAAGTCTTTCGTGAACAAAGAGAAGACTTTTACAAGCAGCGGATAAAGCGGGAAAAAGCCGTAATTACACTGTCCGGAAATGACCTGGCCCTTCGCATACCAGTTCTCTGCTACGCACATAAACCACCCCGAATCCCATTGCCCCCAAATATTCAGCCATACGTGCCTGGAATAAAATTCAATGTGGTGCCTGATAAAAGGCCCGATCATCTGTCGCGACACCGCCCCTATGCAACCAAGGATGATCCTGGAGGCAAAAAAAATGAGCATTATGTATTTAAGCTCTTTGGGGATCTTCCTCGTATGGGCGCCGAAAAGGCTTGTTAGGCTCATAATCCAATAAAGTAGCACAAGAAGCAACGTGAGGCAATGTCTTTTAGGTCCCGGCGACTAAAACAGCTTGTCCCTGATAAAATCCTATGGTATCGTATTGTCAATCGGCGGCTTTGAGGAAATAATTTTATGCATCATAACGCGATTAAACGGATTTCTCAAATAACAAAACTAGCCGGACCTATACCGACCGGATATTTGCTTGCTATCCTGCTGTTCTGGTATATTATTTTTGATTTTTTAATATCTGCCTCTCTCGGAAGCCCCTTCTTAAGGTCCATTATTTCCAGATATTGGCTGACGGCATCACTGTTGTTCTTGCTAGGCTGCTTTTTATTTTATATCTTTCTTTTTCCCCGCCTGAAGCAAAATGAACATAACCCGGCCTGCCCCCTGATTCTGTTATCGCCTATCGCCCTCTTGCCGCTCTGGCCGGCCGAGAGGGCTTTTCCTCCGTTCTTTATCCCGATCATCATCGTGTCCGCGCTTCAATTATTCCTGTATAAAATATTATTTTCGCAAAGATGCTTTTTAATAATTAAAGAGCCACGCAGGGCAAATCCGGCATTAGCGATTATCATCGCTTCCTATCTCCTTATTTTCAGTTATTTAAGCATAAGAAAATTTACGGCGCTTGAATTTTTTAATCCGAAAGATGTCGGGCTTTTCAACCAAATATTCTGGAATATTATACATGGCAGATTTTTCTTGAATTCCACGTATGGGTCGCATTTTGCCTGCCATAACTCTCCTTTCTTTTTATTCCTTGCCCCATTTTATTGCCTGTTCCCCCACCCGTTTACCCTGCTGGTATCAAAAACATTGCTGCTTTCGCTTTCTGCAATCCCTTTTTACCTGATCACAAAAGATATCCTGGGAAGGGCTGCCGCCTTACCTATGGCAATTACCTTCCTGTTCTATCCGCTTATAGCCGCGCAAAACTTTACGCCTGCGCATGAGTCGGGTTATGCGCCGTTTTTTGTATTCTTTACATACTATTTCTTCAATAAGAACAAATTTATGCCTTTTATGTGTTTTTTATTGGTCACTGTTTCCATAAAAGAGCCTTATGCCCTGCTTGCCGTGGCTTTTGCCTGTTATGCCTTCTTTCAAAAGAAGAGGCTTGTCTGGATAATGCTTCCCCTGCTTATGGGAATTGCGTGGTTTATTCTCTCAATTGCGATAATCAATAATTTTCAAAACCTTTACCATCCCCACAGCGATTCGGCATGGTATTTTGTTTATTT
>Ga0265297_10001272_pt1 | contig 61012 bp, 48 predicted proteins | sample Munlanlwell13791_FD_192502 | JGI IMG/M metagenome (GOLD analysis project Ga0265297, IMG submission 192502) | Leachate microbial communities from a municipal landfill in Southern Ontario, Canada - Leachate well 137-91 | ecosystem: Engineered > Solid waste > Landfill > Unclassified | place... | reverse complement strand
GTAACCGTTGATGTTCAATGAGACACTCCGTTTTAATCTTACTATGGGAGATACGATAGAGGATGAGGAGATTTACAAGGCCCTCTCTATCGCTCAGCTCTCATCATTTGTCGGTGATTTGCCATTGGGTTTAGAAACGCAAGTCGGGAAATTCGGTATCCGTCTCTCAGGGGGTCAGCGTCAGCGTCTCTCTATCGCACGCATGGTTTTAGCCAATCCCAAAGTCGTCATCTTCGATGAGTCCACCTCAGCACTGGATGTCCATACGGAAAGTGCACTGTTTGAAGCATTGCAAGAATTTTTGAGAGAAAAGACGGTCATTATCATCGCTCACCGTCTCAGTACCGTAACACGAGCCGATTATATTTACGTTCTCGAAAACGGGACGATTCTCGAAGAGGGGACGCGCGAGGATTTAGAAAAAGAAGATGGAAGTTTTCGCCATTTTGTCACTCATCAAGGAAACGTTACGCAACACTAAAAAGCTGAATACTCCAAAACACTAAGAACCCTGCAAACAACCAAAGCGTAGAGGATGGTTTTTCTTCTACGACGTGTGCTTCGATCAACAATTCATCCGTTACCAAATACAACAGCGCTGCTACACCAAAGGCTAATATAGCACTGATAACACTCGTAGAAGCTCCAGCCAAAAGATAATTTCCTAACAACGTACACGTCAAAACCACACCGGCTAACAAAATGGTCATAACCAGGACGCGCCAACCTTTGATTGTGTCAGAGACCAAGGCTAATCCCAAAAAGAGCAGTTCAACCGATAGACCCAATGCTAAAACCAAGCCAGTATTTCCACCTGCGGCAAACCCTGCACCAATGATAAATCCATCTACGGCAACATCAATAAAGGTCGCAGCAATCAAACCATAGTTAAAAGTATTCTCTCCCGAATGGCTGGCGTTACTCTCAAGGCTGATACTCCACAATTTCATAATATACATAAGTATCCCACCCACGGCAAAAGAGCCGATTAAAACCCATGCAGGTGCGTGTTCACGGCCCAATTCTGGTAAAACCTCAACCGCTAAAGCTGCGAGGACTACACCTGCTGCAAAATGTTGGATTAAACTACGTGCATTATGGGAAGGGTTCCAAACAAGAGCCAAAATACCCCCTAATGAGGCAACGATTGCAGGAATAAGCATAGCGATAATAGGTGTCATAATAATCTTTCTGCGCTGATTTCATTTTCTAATAACAACTATATCTAAATTAACTCCAAAAAAAGGGCTAAAGACTTTTTTTCATACGGACACTTTTTGATGAAGAGTGTGTAAAACGCTCAACCATATTGCGCTGATAATCAGCATTAATACCGCCGCAAGAATCGGCAGAAGGGTGATGGGTGCAAATCTCATCAACTCCCGTAAAAATGGTATCAATAGTACCGCCGCAAGTATCAGACTCACTCCACCGAACATCGTCACTATCCACGGATTGCCTTTAGAAACGAATTGCGAATCACGATTGGCTAAGACCAACAAAAACAGCGTGGGAATTAGGGCCGTAAAGAGACTGAGTCGAAGATCCGATTCACCCCAACCGCTATGTCGCAGCAGCGCATATCCCACTAACAGTATGAGTGCGATTCCTGCTCCTTGTATCACCGCATAACTCACATTTTTGACTGAAAAAGGGCTCGAAAAAGCAGATCTTGGCGGACGATTCATCACGTTTGGTGCGGCAGTTTCGGCTTCAAAGACGATGGCACAGGCGGGATCGATTAAAAGCTGGAGCAAAACGATGTGAACCGGCTGCAATATATCCGGCCACTGCATCAATGCCGGAACGAGTGTCAAAGCAATAATCGGCAAGTGAACGGCGAAAACAAAACGGGTAGCCTTGGTGATATTGTCATAAATGCGTCGCCCCTGCGTGATAGCGGCGACAATACTCTCGAAGCTATCCTCCAACAAGACAAGAGCTGCTGATTCTCTGGCAACATCCGTCCCGCGCTCTCCCATGGCAATACCGACATTTGCCGCTTTGAGGGCTGGAGCATCATTGACTCCATCCCCCGTCATGGCCACAACATTTCCGGCATTTTGCAGCACACGGACAAGACGCAGTTTTTGCTCGGGTCTCATACGGGCGCAGACATCCGTTTTCTCAAGACGACGGAGCAGATCGTCATCGCTTAGCATGGCAATCTCATCCCCCATGATCACCTCTGCCTTGTCAGACAAGCCTACTTGGTGTGCGATTGAGCGAGCCGTTTGGGGATGATCTCCCGTAATCATAAGAACGCGAATACCCGCACAACGACATTGGGCAATCGAAGCTGCCACATCAGGTCGCGGCGGATCCATAAAGCCTACCAGTCCCAAAAAGGTAAAATCAAAGTCATGTTGGCTTGCAGGCCATGCAGAATCATTTTTGGGTGCGTGCCACACCCCTCTGGCAACACCCAATACCCGCAGTCCCCGCTTGGCCATCTCCTCTATTTGTGTCTCAATGGTGAAAAGCTGTTCCTTACTCAAATGACACAGATCGGCAACCGCTTCAGGCGCCCCTTTGGTCGCCAGCGTGAACAACGACGGTCTTTCATCACAAAACACATGTGTCATCGCCAAAATATCGGGTGAAAGCTCATACTGAAACTCTGGAATGCGATTATCATGCACGTGTTCAGTACCGCTTAAATGAGCATGACCAAACAGATGGATCGCTTTTTCCATGGGGTCAAAGGGGTCTATTGGCGTGGCTAACATCGCAAATTCGACCAGAGTATGAAACGTCTCAGCCAATTCGCTCTCCTCGCTTGCAACAAAGGAAAAATTAGTAACAGAGAGTTCGGCAACTTCCATACGATTTTGGGTCAACGTCCCGGTTTTATCCACCGCCAATATCGTGATAGCCCCCAGCGCCTCAACGGCTGTCACATTTCGTGTAAGTACTTTTATTGTACTGATTCGCCACGCGCCAAGTGCCAAAAATACAGTGAGAATAACGGGGATTTCTTCGGGTAAGACAGCCATCGAAAGGGCAATTCCCGAGAGGATACTTTCCAAAATCGAATGATTATTCCACACCCAATTCACCAACACAAGCAGCAAGGCCAAACCAAAGGCGAGGAGGGTTAACAACCGAACGAATGAACGAGACGCGTATTGAAGTCCAGAGGGTGTTTCGCAGGTTCGGGCTAACGATTGCCCTATATGTCCTACAGCCGTGGCAACCCCCGTTGTTTGGACGATGGCGAGCCCAACCCCTTTGGTCACCACGGTGCTTGCAAACAAAGAACAGGACTCCTTTAACCCTGCGGTTTTGTCCACACTGACCGATTCGCCGCTCAGCAGGGATTCGTCCACCGACAACAGCCCTTGCACCAAGTGTGCATCCGCCGCGATACGATCCCCCTCATGCAATACCATCACGTCACCGGGAACAACCTCTTGGCTGGATATGCGACTCTCTTTGCCATCGCGTATCACCAGTGCGCGGGGTGCGGAAAGATCGCGCAATGACTCCAGTGCCCGCTGCGTTTTATGTTCCTGCGCCAACGTAATCCCGATAACGACAAAAACAAATACCAGTAAAAATGCAGCTTCAGCACGATCACCCAGCGCCAGATAGATGAATCCCGCAACAAGCAGCATCAAAAACATAGGTTCACGTATAACTTTAAAAGTGAGTGCTATAAGCGATTTTGGTTCACTACCAGGCAGTGCATTTCGACCGTACTGAATCAGCCGCTCCCTCGCTTGGGCAGTTTTTAATCCGCTGATATCGGGCTTTTCGCTCATTATTTTTCTCTTTTTATGATGGCTCTATTGTAATGGATGATTCTTTAAATTAGTGTGTCAAACAATGCAATCGCAATTGTCAACGAACTGTCAAGAGATTTGCCTGTGTATATTGACACCTTTGTCCTAAGATTTTACTATCATAAAAATAGGAGGAAGGTTATGAAGACCCTCATTATCGCATCCATGTTTTCCCTCTCGCTGATGGGAGCATCCACCGAAGTTGTTCAATACATGAAGGAACTCTCATCTGCGGCTAAAACCGAGAACAAATCGTTTACAGGATTTGATGCCGCCAGAGGAAAAGAAATTTTCACCTCGACCCATACCGGCAAACAAGGCAAACCGACATCGTGTACAGCATGTCACACCACCAACCTTAGTCATTCGGGAAAAAATGCCCTGACTGGAAAAGTGATCGAACCGCTCTCACCTAAAGCCAATCCGCAACGGCTCACCAGTGCCAAAGAGGTCAAAAAATGGCTCAAGCGCAATTTCGTCGATGTCTACACCCGTGAGGGAACGGCCCAAGAAAAAGGTGATGTTCTCACCTACATACTTAAAAACTAAAAGGATCTCTTATGAAAACACTATGGAATTTGTCCCTTGCCGCCGCTTTATTAGCGGGAGGCGTTTATGTGTATGCCGATGATGAGAAGGAGCATACGCGCCCAATTCAGAGTAAACCGCTGAGCAAACACGATCAAAGTGCTACCGCCTTGTATAAAAAAGAGTGCGGGGCATGCCACATGGCGTATCAACCGGGATTTTTGCCCAAACGCTCATGGGATAAAACAATGAAGGGACTGGATAACCATTTCGGTACGGATGCAACAATGGATACCAATGACACCCAAACAATCCAAAACCATTTGATGACGTATGCGAGCAAAAATGATCGCATTACCGATATAAAAGGTGCCGTTGCCCTTCGTATCTCTCAAACACCCCATTTTGTTCGGGAGCATCGTGAAGTTACCAAAAAAATGATTGCACAACCCGAAATCAAAAGTATCGCCAACTGTACTGCCTGTCATACAAAGGCTCAAGCCGGAAGTTACCGTGAGCGGGAAATCAACATTCCCAACTATGGACGCTGGGAATAACCCCTAGGAGGATGCGATGAAACGGGTTTATGTCTGGACACTTCCTACGCGACTATTCCACTGGCTGTTTGTGGCACTGATTTTAGGAGCATGGGTCACTACCAATGAAGATCGTTGGCTAAATATCCATGTCGCACTGGGCAGTGCTCTAGCAGGTCTCCTCATCTTTCGCCTATCGTGGGGAATTATGGGACCGAAATATTCCCGTTTCAGTGATTTTAACTTCCGCATCAGCGCATTAAAAGAGTATTTAGTCGGAATTTTTCACCCCTCACGATCGTATGTCGGGCATAATCCGGCAGCCAGTTACGTCATGATTGCAATGCTCTGTAGCGTAGGATTGGCAATTATCAGCGGATTCCTCGCCTACGGGATTCAGGAAAATCGGGGAATTCTCGCTTTTTTACACGCTGAAGAATTTCGTGAAATGGATTTTTTTAAAGAGATTCATGAATTTTTTGTCAATGTACTCTGGGTATTGATCGCGGCCCATGTGGGCGGTGTGATGGTAGATAGATTCTTGCATGCAAAAGATCACACCTTGACCTCTATCCTCGACGGATATAAAAGTATTGAGGGAGAAAGTGCCGTTTTGTCGCTTTTTCAAAAAATCGTTGCCATTATCGGCATTGGTGGCAGTATTGGGATTTTGATCTATACCCTCAGTGTCCCGAACAATCCCTTGATCGCTTCGCATACCCCAAAGATCGACTATGCAAAAGCCCATCCGCTGTTTTTGAATGAATGCGCCTCTTGCCATACTCTCTATCCCCCCTCTCTTTTGCCCAAACAATCGTGGGTCAAGCTGATGGGAAATTTATCCAACCACTTTGGGGACGATGCCTCTTTGGAACCTGCTGATCATCGTTCCATTTTGGAGTATCTCCTTGAGCATTCGGCAGAGGGTTCAAAACAAGAAATGTCGGTTAGAATGATGCAAACACTTCAAAATCGCGATATCATAGCAATAACGCAAACACCGTTTTGGAAGCGAACCCATAGGAACATTCCGGTTGAAGTGTTTCAAAGCAATCGAATTAAAAGCCGTGCCAATTGCAAAGCGTGTCATAGCGATGTGGAACAAGGGGTCATTGAAGACAATGCAATCAGATCCATTACCGCAAAGGGATAAAAAATGAAATCGTTTATCATGTTCATCTCACTGGTGTGTTTGGTATGGGCGGATTCGTCCAAGATGGAGGACGATCATCACCGTTTTCCCATGGACCTCCACGATTTACAGCTCACTTCGCAACAGTATCAAGCCGTTAAAGAGGTCATGCGGGAGTATCAAAGCTCTTCGCGCCTCTATCACAGACAAAATGGCAAAACACGCCAAGAACTCAATTCCCTATTTCTCAACCCCACCTTCGATGAAAAATCATTTCGTGCCAAAAGCTTAGAGATGCAAAACACCTCAATAGAGATTCAGACACGATTGCTGAAGAAGCTTCACGCCATTCTAACCTCGCAGCAAAAACAAAAATTTATCCGCCATATACAGGAGTGGGAAATTGAGTAAAAAAGTCCTTCTCATCGAAGATGACAGTGCATTGCAAGAGCTTATCATCGCCTACCTAGAGCCGTTTGGATTCACCGCCTGCGGCTACAGTAATCCCAAGCAAGCACTTGATGCCTTATTGGTGCGCAAAGAGCCGTTTGACATTGTCGTTTTAGATCTCATGCTGCCGGAAATGGACGGATTTGATGTTGCCAAAACGATCAAACAACAACTGGATATCCCCATCATCATCTCCTCAGCCCGCACCGATCTTGGGAACAAAATTTACGGCTATGACCTTGGTGCCGATGATTATCTGGACAAACCCTATGAACCGCGAGAACTTGTCCTTCGCCTAGAGGCGGTTTTGCGCCGATATGGGCATAAAAATGGCTTTACCGTATCGGATTTTACCATTGATGAATCGAATAAATCTCTCACGATGGACGGATATGGGATCGATTTGACACGGATTGAATTCGATATTTTTCTCCTCTTGGTGAAAAACCGCGGCAAAAATCTATCGCGCGATCAGATCATTCAATCACTGGGTCTTGAAGAGGAGACCAAACACCGCACCATCGACATGCACATCAGCAACCTCCGTCAAAAAATCGGTGACGATGCCAAAGAACCTCGATACATCAAATCGGTGTGGGGCATCGGCTACAAGTTCACGGGGTAATTCATGTCCATCTTTACCAAAATCACTACTTTATTCCTCCTCAGCTTGACCCTCATGCTCGGCATCGGCTATCAAATGGATAAAATCAATACCCAAAAATACGAAGCTCTCGTGCTCCAAAAATATTTGCTGGACGGGCGCAAAATATTTGGATGGATGGCGATTGCTTCAAGCGACGAGCTGGAGGAGAAACTCAAAACATTAAATCTGGTCAAAATTGCTCCAAAATCTCCTAAACGTTATATCCTGCAACAACCGCATACCTTTGGTCTGTTTGAGATCTTTGAAGAACACAGCGGTGATTACGTCATGCATATCCGCTACATCGACGAGGAGTTGTATTTGCGCGACACAACACTCGAAGAAGCACAAAAAGAGGGGTGGATACTAAGCTATCTCGTCCTTGCGGATATTGCTGCACTGGCCGTTATTTTTTTCATCCTCCTTCGGATGCTCTCTCCCTTACGTGCTATAGCGACCAGTATGTCTCAGTTTACTGAGGGAAATTACCGCAGCCGCAGTGATATCCGCGCTCATGATGAGATAGGGGAAGTGGCAAAAACCTACAATGAGATGGCGCAAACCATTGAAAATTTAATCCTCTCACGAGAAGAGCTCCTTCGTGATGTAGGACATGAGCTGCGCACCCCTATTTCCAGAGGATTGTTTGCCCTCGAACACATTGACCCCTCTAGTGCCAAAGAGACGATCAGACGCTCTTTTGGAGAACTTGATTCATTGACACAAGAACTTTTAGAGATCGAAAAACTTCAAGCAACCGATAGTATCAATCTTCAGGAATTTAGTGCCCAAACACTCGTTTTAGAAGCGCTCTCCAAACTGCATCTCATTGACGAATCGGCCATCAAAATTGAGTTAAAAACCAATTTCTCACTTGCCGGTGATTTAAAATACCTATCACTTGCCTTGAAAAACCTTCTGGATAATGCCCTCAAATATACCGATCATCTTCCCATAACTCTTGAAGTGACGTTGAATAAAATCAGTGTTTACAATTATGGAAAACCGCTGAAAAAAGAGTTTGAGTCCTTACTCATCCCCTTTACACGCGAAGAACATTCACGAACGACACAAGGATTTGGATTGGGGCTGAATATTGTCAGTAAAATAGTCTCTAAACATGGGTTCTCCCTTGTCTATCATTACGACCATGGGCTTCACTGCTTCTCGATCATTACCCATTCTCGATAAAAAACGTTATCACTTCGTTAATCATCAACATTAAATGGTAAAATGAGTCCATTCAAAAACAGGAAGCAGCATTGGAACGGAATAATTTTGTAAAAACAATGATATTTATCGGGATTGGGTTGTTTATTTGGCTTTTTTACCCTTTTTTAAAAAGTTTTTTTGTAGCTTTATTACTCGTAACTGCCTTTACCCCTTTGCATTTGCTGTTTGAAAGCAAACTCAAAAAATATCCGAAAATTTCTTCCCTTGCCCCCCTTCTTACCGCCAGTACCATGACATTTTTTTTAATCACCATTCTCTTTGTCCCTATTCTCTTTTTTGTGTACTACATTATTGCCCATCCAACCGAGCTTTATGCAATGGGAGAGACTTTTTATACACAAGGAATTCGGGTCCTCTCCCTCGCTCCTGATTCCATAAGCTGGCTTGAAAAACCTCTTGCAATGCTCAAAGAAAAAGTAATCGAAAACCAAGGAAAGATCGTATCCACAGCAGTAGCGAGTCTAGGAAATGGGCTTCTGGGATTCATGGGTGCACTCGGAGATATGATTATGATTGTCATCTTTTTCTTTTTTCTCTCATGGTACCGACGGGATCTTACTCTTGCCATCGCTCCTATCATCCCTATAAAACGCTCTATTCGTTTAGAATTTATACTGGATATGATTTCCACCACATCCACGGGATTTTATACCCTTATCGGTGTTGCAATTGCGCAAGGGTTGGCATTTGGGATTTTTATCAGTTTTTTCGAGGGGTACGATCCACTGCTGCTTGGGCTAATGATCGCGGTAACTTCGGTTATTCCTATTGTCGGTACAGCCTTGATATGGATACCTATCGCGCTCAATGAATTTTTTACTGGGCATAGCGCTAATGCTTTGATTATTTTTATGTATTCATGGGCGATGCTCTCGTTTTTTATTGATAATATCGTACGACTTCTTATCTTACAACAACTCAATCATCTGTTAAGTCAAGGGCGTCAAGCCATCAATGATTTTTTGATTTTCTTCGCGATTTTAGCGGGACTGACAACATTTGGTTTTTGGGGATTTATTTTAGGACCTGCGATAGTAGCGTTTGCCGTAACTCTCTTGCGAATGTTACGACGCAACCATGTGGTGCATTAAGCTTTTAGTGCCTGAACCTCATCGCGTAAACGATTAAGTTCTTCCATAATGGTCGCAACTTCGTCTGCTTTTTCAGCCGTGTCATCCGTGTGGGTGTAGCGCCCAATAGTAGATTGCAAACTGCTGGTCAATTGATCGAGTTTCCCTTTTGCATTGCTAATCAGCTGATTATGATCGATATTGAGATTATCCTCAAGCTCATGGATTTTATCAATAATCTCATCTTGATGCTTAAGGGCAAAATAGGTCGCAACCCCTCCGATGGCGGCTCCGAGTAAAAGACTAAGTGCATTGTTTTGATTCATACTGTACTCCTTGGGTTTAGTTGGATTTCTTTTTTAGAATTTGGGACAACGCTCCGATGAGAAGCGAACCCACCGTTACTTTGGCGATGCCGTTGGAGGCTTTGAGGGCAAGGGTTTTGGTTTCATCATGTACATACGCGATTAAATCGTGCGCTTCATGCAATACCATCAACGATTTTTCGCTAATCGAATGGGTTTCAACTTTGAGATGGGCAATAAGCTCATTGATTTCATGCAGTGTCAATGCAGCTTTTGTGGAGAGAAAACTGATTTCACTTTGGGCTTGCCCTATAAATTCATGCACACGCTTCATCGTTTTCAGTGTTTGCAACCCAATAAAAATGATAACTGTTGTTATAAAAACCATACAAATAGCAATAATTCCCACAAAAATAGTCATCCATTCCCCACTCATCGTACACTCCCAAAACATGTAGTTTGACAAATAATAACCAAAGGTTTCTTAAGGAGCACCCCCCTTGGCTGCGTTATGATAAAATCATACGAATGAAACTAACCCAACAAGGATTTTAATGAAAATACTCTTTTATTCCCTTCTAACAATCATTTTGCTGCTAAGCGGTTGTACAACACCTCAACATGACGTCAATGTTCCAAAAACTTCGTTGGATGGGGATTGGAAATCAACCACCTCAAAGGCAACGCTTCGTTTTGAAAAAGGGAAACTCAGCGGTAACGATGGGTGTAATCAATTCGTCGGAAGCTATACGACCCAAGGCGACACCATTACCATCTCCGATAAAATGATGTCAACGATGATGTCATGCCCTGCAATGGAACAAGTAGGTGCATTTAAAACAGCTCTCTTAAATGCAAAAATCTACAAAAACACCACCAAAAGTTTGGAGTTAATCAGCAACAAAGGGGAGACATTAATCGAATTAAAAGCTCTCTCAAACATCCCTGAAGAGGGACTTTATAGGATTAAACACCTCAACAATGGGAAAAAAGCCGTTATCAGCGTTAAATACCCTATCACGATACAGCTTGGTACAGATGGGAAAATGGAAGGAGATACAGGATGTAATCACTACTCGACTTCCTATACAATAAAACAAGATCTCATTACCATCGGCTTCCCCGCAACCACCCGTAAAATGTGTCCTCCCGAACTCATGGAGCAAGAACAGCAGTTTGTGAATGCTCTTCCAAAAAGCTTTAAAATTGCGCGAAATGGTGAAAAGTGGGAGATTCGGGATGAAAGCGGTGCATTGCAATTTTCGATGTTAAAAGAGTAAAACGGAGATTAAAGCATAAACCTATGCGCTTTAGGATGAACAAAACACAACTTTTCCCATGAGCGATTGGGTTTCGTCAGTGTTACACGATGCGCCGATACCGAGCGCGACAGTGCCACATAAAACTGCGAGGGGGCGAAAATCTCGTTGGTCTCGATGACATAATCGGCCAAAGACATCCCTTGCGATTTATGGATGGTGATGGCAAACGCGAGGGTGATCGGAAATTGGCTCAGTGTAATGAGTTTCTCCTCATTAAGTGATTTCCCTTTCTCACTCCATCTTGATTTCACCGTCTCTGCCCTCTCCACTTTAACGCTTTTCCCGTCCTCTTTTTTGACCCAAACCGTATCTTCTTCGATGGAAAGGATTCTTCCCCGCTCCCCATTGTAATAGTTCCACGAGTTGCGGGTAAAGAGGATAGGGGCTCCGAGTTTGAGCATCATAACGCTCTCCAGACGACTCTCCGTCATAAATCGTTCTACGTCACGCTCTTGCATTTTTTTGTCGTGAATCGTGACATACGTAGACAACGCTATGGATTCCCCGTTTAGATGTTCCAGTTGTGCACGGTTGTGGTTTTGAGCACTGATGTTTTTGCCGTACAGCAACGTAATGGTACTTTTATCCTCATTTAGCGGTCGCACCAAAGCATCCAATGCAGACATAGAACCTTCATCGATTGAGGCATGGCGGACACGCTCTAGCAACGTCAAGAACTCTGCTTCATGGGTGCGGTATGACCCTTCCAAATGAAGCGTTTCAAACGCAAACCGCTCCCAGCTCGGAGATTCAAACGCAAAATAAATCGGTTCATTTCCCCGCGTCACGGGAGGAAGCTGCAAAAAATCCCCCACCGCAATAAGTTTTCCTTTAAAATCGGATTGCAACAGACGAAGCCGTATCATGTCCAGTAACGCAGCTCCAACCATCGAGATTTCATCGATGATGATAACATCCATACTCCCTACGAGCTTGATGATTTTTTTTGCCGCATCAAGTTTGCCGTTACGCTCCAATTCGTCTTGCGAATTTGCAATTCCCAAATCAAAAAAACTGTGAAGCGTCTGCCCCTCAATCAACGTCGCCGCCATCCCCGTCGAAGCTAAACAGGCTACTTTTAACCCTCTTTTTTTAACATCCTCGATAATGGCACGCGTCAGGGTCGTTTTTCCCGAACCTGCACCGCCGGTGATGAAAAGGTTGGAGTTTTCTAAGATTTTCAGGGCTGTTTCAATCATTATTATCCTTGATTTCTATCACTCTTCCAAATGGGACATCTCCCATTTTAGGCACAATCCACACCGTATCATAGTGCGGCTCTGTCATCGGAAATTTTCCGTCCAAATCGGTAAAATAAAGCAACATTTTAGGTGGCGTCAACTGCATTTCAATAAACTCAAACACAGGGGTAAAATCGGTTCCACCACCCCCTTCTAGCGAATACTCGATGCTCTCACCGTTGGTAAAACGCTGATGCGAACGTACTCTGTCATCGCATACCAACAACTCAATACTGTACGAGCCAAAAAGTTCACAAATCGACTCAATCTCACCAATAAACTGCGCCAAAATCACCTCATCCACAGAGCCCGAACTGTCAATCGCAATGACAAGTTCCAAATGACGTGACGTGGCACTGGGGAGATAAATTCCCGCGTAAAGGAGTTTTTTGGAAGGGGGCATCATCACATAATCGCTGACATAATATCCGCCGATAGCATCTCGCAAAACGCTACGCCAGTCAATCATCCCTTTAAGAGCCATAGGTATCAGTCGCTCCAATCCTTCGGGCAAACTTCCCATATCCTCAGCTTTTTGAAGTGCATTTTGAGAACGTATCTCGGTTTGCGCAACTTCCAGTTTATCCGGCAGTGTTTCATCACTGCGTCTGGAATCATTATCTTTATCGTTCAAATCTTCGCGGGTAATCGTGTCCAAAAGCTCTTCATAAATCTCTTCGGCATATTGCCCTCGAAAACGTGGGTCATAGGTGATTTTACTGGGTGGGATAAAGTCATTATCGATAAGCATATTGTTAATCGCATGTTCACACGCCGTGTACCACAGCCACGGAGAGCGATTAGCGATGCGAGAGGGATGGGAGAGAACGGTATGAAGTGCTGCATTGGAGAGGGAAAATGCCACCTGTTCATCGCTGAGAGTATTGAAAAAATCCTCGCGATATTCGAAACGGTTCCCATGCAATGTAAAACTTTCGATGTTGTCATTCACCACGATTTCCAAACCGCTCGATAACGTTCCAAAATAAGGATGCTCGACGAGAAGCTTGGATTTGACGCGGCTAAAATCTAACATAGTAAATAGGCGTAGGCATTGACCCATTCGCCATACGAGGATAAATGATCCATCATAATTCCCTGACGTTGGAGGTCTTGGACGATCATCACTGCGAACTCGCTTTGCAATTGCAATGTATAGCGTAGCAGATGATCGATTTTCCCCTCATCCGGATCACTCAAAATCCGTCCGACCAATGCGGATGAGAGAGCATACAGTGCCGATATATCACTCGGATAGTCTAAGCAATCCCCGCTTAAAATCGCATCCACATCAGGCAAAAGGCTCATCACCTTGCAAAATCCCAAAAAATCCACCGCATTGTTTTTTCCGACTGCACCCGCAATCGCGTCTAAAAGGAGGTTTTTCGGCAGCGTACTTTGGAGAACATTATGAACGGCTTCCCAACTGCGCGGTGTCGCAAAACTTCGCTCATTCGTAGTAGGATCAAAGGTAAAAAGTGCGCCGTTTTTAAATCCGATGTACGCTACGATTCGGGCATCAACACCGCGCTTCATAGCCCACTCACGCCAATCCTCTACACTCACCTCCATCTCGATATGGACGAACCGATTCGCAAGCGGTGAGGGCAAACGATAAACAACTCCTCGATCCCCTTCACGGTTTCCCGCCGCGACAATCGCCCATCCATCAGGAAGTGTGTATTCGCCTACTTTTCGATCCAAAATCAGCTGATACGCAGAGGCTTGTACGGCGGGGGCAGCGGAATTGAGCTCATCGAGAAACAGTATCCCACTACCTTCACGCGGCAAAAACGACGGCGGGGCCCATAAAGCAGTGTGAGACTCTTTCTCATAAAACGGAATCCCTTTGAGATCGGTCGGATCCATCAAAGAGAGGCGCAAATCAATGCACTCTACCCCCGCATCGTGTGCAATTTGTTTGATAATCGACGATTTCCCGATTCCCGGAGGACCCCATAAAAATGTCGGGATTTTTGACTCTATCATTGAACTCATTGTTGCTATTGTTTCACTCACGCGCATTAGTTCCATCCTAAGTTGGTGGTTTGTATGTGTTTGCCAAAAGCTGCATTGGTTTTCACACCTCTCTCATACCGCTGATCAAGTGAGAGCTGATAGAGTATTTCTACAGGAGTTGACGTATTCGAGGCGAGTGCTTTCAAAATTTCAGGATTCGCACTTTGGTACAGCGTTTCGAGATGTCGGGATGCGAGAGACGTATTGGAAGCGAGCTCTTTTCCGTAGCGATTAAGAGCACAAAGAGTCTCCAAATGCTCGGGTAAAAGTGCCATATTTTGAGCTAATGCTGAAAAGATAGACTCATTTTTTATCTCCATAAGTTTCTCTTGCATCGAAGGAGCAAGCGAAATATTAGAAGCAAGAGCAACGGCTTCTCCTATCAACCGCTCAAAACGGTCCTCATCCAAAAGATAAAATGAGGCTATCAATTCAGGATATTTTTGCTCCAAACTATCCGCACCTGAGGGAGACAACGTCCTATTTTGCGCCAAAGTCCTCTGAATCGTCTCATCGTCCAATGCAAGAAGCTCTTTTTCCAACGCCAGCGGTTCTCGATGTACCAACAGATATGCCCGCTCTTTAAACAATAATTGTAAAAGAGATTCAGGTGTAGCACTGTGCAGTGCCATGGCATCCAAAACACCTTTTAGAGAAGGTTCATTTGGATTTTTTAACTCTTTAGCAATCGGTGAAAGCTCGGAAATGGCTGTTATTAACTCGCAAGTTCCATATTTTTCGACCAAATGGGCTAACCCGCTCATCGCGTACTGGACATTATGATTACGCTCTAAATCCTGATAGAATCGTCCGATAATCGCCGCAGTAACATTGCGATTCTCATCATTATCAAACAACCCTTCCCCCTGCCAATCGTAGAGTTTCAAAAGTTTAAAAAAAAGTTCATCGGTAATATACGGATTTTGGAGAAAATCAACCAAACGATCTTGGTCGCGTGAAAGTTTCAAACTCATAAGAAGTCGATTAGGCTCGATGGAACCGCACAGCCATTTTTCAATCGCACTAATATCAACGATAGGAACCTCGTGCGATTCATAAAGCCGTGCACTCTCTTGAAGCTCCAAGGGATTCATCATCTTTCCCTCGATGATAAGAGCGACCGTATCATCAAAACTCTTTACGACACTTATATCGTGCAGTTTCAAAAGAGTTTCAAACTCCACACCATTCAGAGAACGGGTTTTTCCCAACAGTAAGACCGATTTTCCTGAATACTCTTCATAGTTCATTCGCGTATTATAATCCGTCAGAGTAAAAAATAGGGGGTATTGCTATAATAACACCATACTTTAAAGGATTATCAATGACAGACCCACTAGCCGACGGTATCGCCGCCTACGATGCACAAGATTATGAGAAAGCGTATCAGATCCTTTATCCGCTTGGAGCCTACAGCCGCGACAGTGAAGCGCAGTTCTACCTTGGAATGATCTATTTTTACGGTGAAGGGGTTGAAAAAAATGTAGAGGCTGCAATGGCATGGTGGAAAAAAGCGATGCGTAGCGGGCATGTCGATGCAGCCTATCGACTGAGCGAAATCTCTACTTCAACAAAGACGACGTTTTAAAAATTCCCTCTTTAGGAAGCATCTTTTTAAAATATGATACAATAAAATAAAATTAAACTTTAGGTTTGTATGAATGTCTACTTTTTCAACTGAAGAGCGCTCGATAATGCAAGAGAAACTCACACAAGCCATCAAGGATTTCAGCTACCGTTTTAAGCGCTATGAAATTAACTATTCTATCGCTATCGGTCATTCTCCGGAGGACATTGATCTTAGTTCTCTTTCGCATTATATTCGTGAAAGTGATCGATTTATCGTTTTGGATCATAATACCTGTGCCGTCATTCTCGATTGTACCAATGATGAGTGCGGGATCAAAGCCGCTAATAATCTGTTGACCCATTTTCAAGGAAATTTTTTCTCCTCACTGCTTTATACGGGGATTGTCACCGCGAGCAATTACGACACCGTTGCTCTTATGACACACGATCTGTTTTATTTGCTTGACTATGCAATTTTTCACAATATGAATAATATCCTAATGGAGTCTTCTCAACTAATCCAAAAGCACTGAACGGTATAATCTCAAAATGACTTTACAATACCGTGCACTTGGGATATCCCTTTTACTTCATACTTTATTGGTTGGACTTTTTTTTCTTTGGCTCTCGAGTGATGTCCAAAAAAAACCAGACAAACCTCTAAAAATCCGCCTCTCTTCGTTCGCGATACCCACACCCCAGAGCAATCCGCCTCTCGTGCCGCAAAAGCAACAAGCACTCACCCCTGCTATGGTAAAAAAAGTTTTCTCTCCCCCTGTTATCAGTACCCCAAACAAGCCATCCCCCGTTATCTCGCGTCCAACACCGCCAGTAGCACAAACAATTTCTCAACCCATACCTGCACCAGTCCCTGTAGAAACGCCAAAGCCCGTAGCCGTTGTGGCTCCACCCCCACCTCCCGCCAATGTCGAAAAAGAGTTTTTAAACGCCCATCTGGGAGAGATCCGAGGACTATTGCTTCAAAATCTGAAATATCCAAAAATGGCACAAAAGTTAAAAATGCAAGGGGAAGTTCGGATTGCGTTTACGTTGGGAACCGATGGAAGTGTGGAGAATGTAAAAGTAGTGGAGAGTTCAGGGTTTGAGATTTTGGATGAAGATGCCGTATCCCTGATCGAGAAAACAGCCTCCAAGTTTCCGAAACCTTCCAAATCAGTTCGGATCACCGTTCCGTTGAGCTATGTACTGCGTTAGGCTTCTAACACCCTAGCAATACTGTACTTCATGTCTTCATCGAGATTTTCCATATTGGCAAGCATCCACGATAGATATCCCTTGTCGGCTGCCACAATCTCGCTCAGTGTTTTACCCTTGTGTTTGCCAAACTTCAGAGGCTTGGTAATGAAGACAGGCGTTTGGGTCAATTCGACCATCTTATCAATGGGATTGACTGCTCCAAAACGTTCGGTGAGTTTTTTACGCAATTCGGTGAGAAAAAGCTTCAGCACCAACACATCACCGATCGCATCGTGCGCTTTGACCACAATACCCAGCGCATCCGCTTCCGCCTGCTCCAGTTTGTACAGTCCCAAACGATAACGGAAAAACTGTAACCGATGCGCATCTTCTTCGTCGAAAAGATGTTTCGCACATCGCAGTGTATCGATAAGACGCATCTTGGAGGTGAAATTTTCTTTTGCCAACATCCCCAAATCAAATGGGGCATTATGAATAATCATGACGTTATCGGCGGTATTGAGCTCATTCAACGCTTTAAAGGCGGATGTTTCACCACACGCCGGCTTCCCCTCGATTGCATCGGGAGTAATACCGTGTACCTCCATCGCCCCATATCCGATCGGGACGGTACTGGAACACAGGTCGTTATGGACCTGAACGTTTTTCCCATCCAGAACCATAAATCCCAACTGTATAACGCGGTCATTTTCTCCTGCACCCGTCGTTTCAGTATCCAGTAAAATATACTTCGCCATTAATACTGATCGTCTTCTTTATCAATATCAAACTCATCGTAATCGTCTTCGTCCTCTTCTTCCTCTTCATCGTATCCGAGGTCATCTTCATCATCGTCACTACCCTCACGCATCGCGGTGAGTTCGGTATAGAGCTGCTCAGCCTCTTCTTCATCAATATCGCCGCTGTCAAGCTCTTTGAGCAACTCTTTGTACTCATCTCGAAGTGCTTGTATCTCTTCGAGGTCTGTACGCTCTTGGGCCGTTGCATCTTTGGCAGAAGCTATCCCTTCAAACAATTCGTCAATGTGATCCTCAACATCTGGAATCAGTTCGTTTTGAATCAAATGTTTTAGTTGTGTAATATAGGCCATAATATTTCCTTCGTAGTATAATGTCACAATTGTAGCAAAAGAAAAGAAAAATAAATGAAATCACCCGTACTTTTACTAATATCTCTGACTCTCTATGCAGATACCACCCTCATTTCCCTCATTGAATCGGCACAGCATAATGAAAAAATTATAAGCTTGGAACAACGTTCCAGTGCCGCAGGGTTAAATTATCAAGCTGCCAAAAACTCTTACCTTCCCCGTATTGATGGGTTTGGAAAGGGTGATTACGTGGATAATAAGGGGGGATTTGATGCCGCCCAGAGCTATAACGCAGGGGTTAAGGCAGAAATGGTTCTTTTTGATGGGTTCAAACGCGAGAATCGCTTCGATCAGTATAAAGCACTTAAAAATGCCGCGTCATCCAGCCTTAATGCGGGGAAAAAAGAACTCTCTCTCAACGTCATCAAACGCTATTTTGAATTTCAAAATACCCTAGAAGAGATTCATACCTACTCACTGACACGAGACCAGCTCCAAGCGCAACTAGTACGTCTTGAAAAATTCCTAAGTGCCGGACTGGCAAGTGAAGATGCCCTTATGCGCATACATTCAGCTCTTGCCAATGCCAATTATGAACTCGAAGATTTAGGCTACCAAAGTGACCGTCAAAAAGCCGATTTGGAAACCATTACCAACACCTCCTTCACCGAACTATCCCCTGCCGCCATCGCTGAACCCAAACCTATCCCCGGTAAAGAACTTGATGTTTTACAATCTCTTCGCCATTCTCGCGATGCCACTGCTTATGAAGCACAGCAAAGCGATGCAGGATTTCTCCCTACTCTAAGCATTGCCGATCAATACACGTTTTCTCACTACGTGGATGACCCGATTGCTGCCATGCGTGTTAACAATCAAAACAAACTGAGCCTCTCTCTCACGGTCAATTTGCTGGATTTTAACACCATGTCCACGACCAAGCAAGCCCTGATTGCCCAATCCAATGCACAGACCAATGATCTTACCTACGCGTCCAAAGAGGCTGCCGCAAACCTCGCAATGGCGCAAAGGTATATTGTCCGATCTCATGCGCTTATAGCAGCTGCTCAAAGCTCTTTTGACTCTTCCAAAAAAACATTTGAGGCGGTCAAACAAAAATACGAAGCCCGTATTGTCGATTACGTTACCTATCTTGATGCTCTTCGCTCTCTTACTGACTCAACCAATCAGCTAAGCCGTGCCAAGCGCTCCCTTAACTATGCCTACGCAGCCTATTACTATTATGCGGGATTAGACCCGAAGGAGTTTGTACAATGAAATATCTCTTATCTTTTTTCCTTCTCATTACCTCATTGACAGGGGAAGATATTTATGCGACCTTTGATGTCGTTGCCGCCAAAGAAGCCAATTTAGCCCTCACAACGTCAGGAGTCGTTAAAACACTACGGGTTGATGTCGGAAGCTATGTCAAAAAAGGGGACATTCTCCTCGAAATCGATAACGACAATCTCACAGCAGGAGTCTCTTTAGCCAAAGAGAGTCTTAAAAAAGCACAAATCGAAGAGCAGTTTGCAAAACAAACCTACGATCGGTACAAAAAAGTCGAAAGCGTAATTGATGCCGAACTCATGGATCAAAACACCCTTATCTACCAAAAGTCCTCCGCAACACTCCGGGAGGCTAAGGCCCAAGTACGTTACCAAAGCACCCTTGTTGAAAAAACACGTCTTCGTGCTCCCTTTAGCGGAGTTATCTCCGAGCGTAACATTGAATTGGGCGATGGTGTCGGCGGTGGCTCAATCCCTCTCTTTAAACTCATCAGCTCCCCCGATGTCAAACTTGTAGTACGATTTGATGAAAAATACCTTTCACGTGTGAAAAAAGGGTCTGCCCTTCGCTACCGCATTGATGGAGAAAACCAATGGCGTAACGGACGTATTACCAAACTCTATCCTACCATTGATCCAAAAACTCGTAAAGCAACGGCCGAAGTTTGGACGACAAATATCGCTCCAGGTCTTTTCGGTGAGGCCTATATCATTGGAAAATAATTATGTATAAATTTGCCATCAACCGTCCCATAACAACGTTAATGCTCGTGATGACGTTTATCGTTTTTGGGCTTATTTCTTTTCGTGCTATGCCCGTTGCCCTCTTCCCGAATATCGATTTTCCGATTGTGACGATACAAACCTCGTATCCGGGTGCCGATCCCGAAACCGTAGAATCCAAAGTCACCGATAAAATCGAAGAAGCGGTTTCAGGGATTGACGGAATCGACAAACTGATCTCAACGAGCTACGAAGGTCTCAGTGTCGTCACGGTTCAATTTGAACTCACCAAAGACATCGAAGAAGCTGCCAACGATGTTCGCGACAAAGTGGGAACCATCCATCTTGACAGTGATGTCAACTCTCCTATCGTTCAAAAAGTGAGTGTTTCCGGTGCGGCTTCCATCAAACTGTTTGTGAGTACCAAAACAGGTGACAATGTTGCCTTGATGCGCTTTGCCGATGAAAAAATAAAACCGAAACTTCAGCGTATTGTTGGGGTGGCAAATGTTAAGATTGTAGGATATCGTGATCGTGAAATCCGTATCTTTACTGATCCATACCTCCTCAACAAATACGGACTTTCTTCCGATGAACTTCAACGTCTTATTGCACGCGAGAATGTTCGCTCAGGGGGTGGAAAACTCATTTCGGATAAAAATGAACTGGTTCTTAAAACCCGCAGTGATGCCACAAGTATCGATGATCTGAAAAAGCTCCTCATTGCTCCGGGACTGCGTCTGGAAGATGTTGCCCGCGTCGAAGACGGTCTCAAAGATGCCAAAAGCTACTCCGCGTACAATGGGTCAGAGGGGGTACTGCTGGAAGTGCAAAAAATATCGGGAGCCAATGATTTAGAGGTGATCAAAGGGGTGAAGAATGCGATCCCTTCACTGAGTGCATTGGCATCCAATACCTACACTTTGCAACTCATCGAAGATCAATCCGATAAAATCCTCATCAATATTGACAATGTCAAATTCGATCTCATCTTCGGAGCACTTTTGGCGGTACTCATCGTCTTTTTCTTTTTACGCAATCTCACCGCGACCCTCATCTCCGCTCTGGCGATTCCCACCTCGATTATCGGAACCTTTGCCCTGATTGACGTATTGGGGTACGATCTCAACCGCCTCACGTTAATCGGTTTGACTCTCGCCATTGGGATTTTTATCGATGACGCGATTGTCATCATCGAAAATATTTCTAAAAAAATGGAGTCAGGAATAGAGCCGTTACAGGCCTCCTTCGAAGGGGTAAAAGAGGTTGCTTTTTCCGTTCTGGCCATTTCGGCAATGCTGCTTGCTGTTTTTGTCCCTGTTGCTTTCATGGGGGGCATTGTCGGAAAATTCTTCAACTCGTTCGCTATGACGGTGGCCTCGGGTGTTCTTATCTCCTATTTTGTCGCTATCATGTTTATTCCGATGGTAGGGGCACGACTCCTCAGCGGTAAAGAAAACGCTTTTTGGGAAAAAACCGAACCGATGTTTCAAAAAGTTGATCATTTTTACCGAAAGCTTTTAGCCTTTTTAATTCGTTTCAAAGGGACAACGCTCATCGTTGTCATTGCCGTCCTTATTTTTTCTTTTTCTCTCGCAGGAAAAGTCGGGGGAACCTTTGTCCCGATGGAAGACATGTCTGAAATGCGCGTCATGGTCAAAGCTCCTGTTGGAATTTCACTTGAAGCAATGAAAAAAGAGATGGAACCTCTGGTAAGCACTTTGCAAAAAGACAAACGAATCGAAACCGTTGTCTTAACCATCGGCTACAATCCGGCGAAAGAAGCGCATAAAGCGATGATTTACGCCAAACTGCTTCCGGTTGAACAACGCGAAGGGCTTGAAGCTATTATTGCATCGTATCGCGACACATTCAAAACCTATTCTCACCTCATCATCAGCGTTGAAGATGTCCCTCCAATCGATACGGGCGAGAGCAATGCTCCTATCCAAGTCGTCCTCACGGGAGCGGATCTCAAAGTGCTGGAAACCAAATCGGCTGCATTGATGCAATTGCTCAAAGAGAGTAATGGAACGACCGACAATGACAGCGATTTTGAACCGGGAAAACCGGAGATTCGTATCACTATCAACCGAGAGAGTGCTCAACGCCTTGGCATTACCGCTCAAGCGATTTCCAATGCCATTAATGCCTCCTATTCCAGTGACAGCGCCATCTCAAATTTCGAGCAGGAAGGGCGCCAATTCGATATAACACTTCGAAATTCGGATCAATATCGCAGAACTGTCGATGATCTCAAAAAGATACAAATCCCAAGCGCTTCAGGAGAATTAATCTCGCTTGACGGACTGGTCCATCTTGAAACAACCCAGGGAACCGCATCCATCAACCGCTTCGATCGGGAACGAAAGATTTTAGTGACCTCGAATCTCGACGGTGCGCCGTTGGATACCATCGTAACGATGATCGATTCCAAACTCCCCGCCATACTGGGAGAGGGGTATCACTATCGCTACACAGGAGATATTGAACGGATGCAAGAGACGATTTCGGCATTTGGATTTACAGTAGGCTTGGCCGTCATTTTGATCTATCTTATCCTTGCCGCACTCTATGAGTCTTTGATTCAGCCTCTCATCATTATGGTAGCGATGCCTCTGAGTTTTACGGGAGTTATTCTCGCCTTGTACCTTACGGGGAACCCTTTTAGCATTTTCGTCATGATCGGGATTATTTTACTGCTGGGGATGGTGGGTAAAAATGCCGTTTTGGTCGTCGATTTTGCCAATACTGCAATCAAACAGGGGAAACCTGTCAATGAAGCGCTTTTAGAAGCGGGCGAAAAACGGCTGCGCCCTATTCTCATGACTACGTTCGCTATGATTTTTGCCATGCTGCCGCTTGCCCTTGGATCGGGAGCCGGACATGAAAGCAATGCCCCTATGGCGATTGCCATCATCGGAGGGCTTATCAGTTCTACATTGCTTGCCTTGTTTATCGTTCCGATACTTTATCGTATCATGTACCCGCTGGATGCATGGTTACGACGCCATTATGAGAGAGAACTCTTATAACGTATCAAAAATAGTTCGAACGCTTTTTCATCGAGCGGGCGGGCGTACCTATAACCCTGCCCTTGCATACAACCAGCCTCTTTTAAGAAATCTGCGTGAGCCTCTTCCTCAATCCCTTCGGCAATGGTGGTAAATCCAAAAACATCCGCCATTGCAATAATCGCTTTGACAATCGCACTGTCTTGTTTATTGTCAGGAAGTCCACGGACAAAAGACTGGTCAATTTTGAGCTTATCAATCGGGAATGTTTTGAGATAGCTCAAACTTGAATAGCCGGTTCCAAAATCATCAATTGCAATCTCCAAACCTAATGCTTTTAAGGCAATAAGCTTCTCACCCAGCACGCTTGGATTGCTCATTAATACACTTTCCGTAATCTCTAATTCAATATATTCAGGTTCAAGCATACTCTCATTTATGATTCGAAAAATCGTCTCTTCTGCATCAGGAAGTTTGAACTGCTTCCCCGATACATTGACGGATATTCTTCCCGGAAAGAGATCCTGTTCCTTCCACTTCTTTACCGCTCTACACGATTGCAGCAATACATCTTCGCCTATGGGAATAATGAGATTACTACTCTCCGCAAGAGGAATAAATATATCTGGGGCAACGATTCCCAATGTCGGGTGCTGCCATCGTACCAATGCTTCCGCTCCGCAAACAGCTCCCGTTAAAAGATCAACTTGAGGCTGATAATATACAACAAACTCCTTCTCCTCTATCGCACGACGAAGCTCCCTTTCCATCGATACCCGCTCTAACAACCGTACACTCATCTCATGTGTAAAAAAACAATAATTATTCTTTCCCATCTCTTTTGCTTGATGCAGCGCAATATCGGCATTTTTCAACAATGTTTCGCCACTCTCAGTATCGTCGGGATAAAGAGAAATTCCGATACTGACACTAAGCTTTAATGCCCCAACAGGCGTATCAATTGGTGCTTTAAAAAATTCCATGATCTTTTCTAAAGTACGTTCGCATTCAGTAGTTTTTTGAATCTTTTCGAGAAGAAAAACAAACTCATCTCCCCCAATGCGACTAATCGTATCATCACGACGTATCAACCCAGACAGCTTGGAAGCTACTTGTTTGATAAGAAAATCTCCTATACTGTACCCATACGATTCATTAATATCTTTAAAATTATCAATGTCTACATACAATAAAATAAGCTTTGTTTTTTCACGCTGAGCTCGCTGAAGAGAATGCTCAAGTCTTGCACTCAACAATAGTCGATTGGGCAATTCGGTCAGAGCATCATAATGTGCCATTCGCTCAAGTTCTTTCTCTGATTCTTGAATCTTGGTAATATCCTCGCCCGATGAAAAAGTTCCTGTTATCATTCCGCTGGAATCTTTCAATAATGCGTTGTGCCATGCAATAATCCGCTCTTCACCACCCTTGGTTTTCACTTTATTTTCATAATACTCGACCACCTCTTTCTGTCCCGCAACGATAGCCATAAAAAGCTCTTTTGATTGTACAGCCTGTTCCCCTACCACAAACATATCAAACCAATTTTTCCCGATAATTTCCTCTTTGGTTACTCCCAGTATCTCGCAGCCCCTAGGATTAAGAAGGAGAATTTTTCCCTCTCTATCCAACGCCAAAAACATCACCGATGCAACATCCAAATAGAGTTTGCTTTTTTCCTTTTCCAACTCTATCGTGTGATTTAGTGAAAGAGAAAGCTCTTCGCTTAACCGTACCAAATCGCTCACATCATTCAAAAAAAGTTTCAAAATATATTGATTGTTCACTTCCGCTTCCATAAGCGTCAGCTCATAAATACGCCCCTTAACCTCGATTCGTTCATGCTCAACCCCTCGATGCGCCCTGAATGCTTTCATTATACGATCCCAATTTTCTGATCCGAGCATTCGTGATACAGGATCGTCTATTTTGACTTGAAAGGTTAACATTGCCTCAGCATTAAGCCATTTAATGATCTGCGTATCACCCAAGTCGACAATCTCACAAAAAGCAATTCCCAATAAATTATAAGTTGCCTTGGCGTCACGAAGCTTCGCTTCAAGTCTCACTTCAAGAGCCGTAGTGTAGTTTAAGGCTAAATCTTTTTCATTCAAAAGATAAAGGTCATTTTCACTACGTACCAATAGATGATGAATATTATTTTCTTTCATCATTTCAATGGCATCATGAACCTTCTCATTCAGCCCAACACTAATAATAGGTCCATGCATACAAGTTGAAATCAACTCACTGCTTGGAATTTTTTGATACACCAACTCCATAATGTCTTTTTCGGTCACAACACCAACTGCTGTATTGTCTCTCATCACAATCAGAATATCACGATATCCGCTTTGTATTAGACGAATTGCTTCTTCTACTGTTGCATTACAGTCTACAAGTATCGCTTGATTGCGCTTATGAAGACACTGAAAAATTTTATTGCTGGTATGTACATGATTTTTATAGTAGTAGAGGATGTCTTTTTGAGTAAGAGTAGCAACATAATGATCATTTTCATCAGTCAATACAATACGGCGTATCTCATAATCAATCATCATTTCAACTGCCATATCGAGAGGACGATCGTTGTGAATCGAAATGATAGGATACATAGCAAAATCAATCGCCTTACGCTCTCGCTGGATCCCTGAAGCATAGAGTTCTATGATGTTCTTAAGCGTCAGAATTCCCTTGGCGATAGAGCCATCTACTAATAAAACATGACTCTCTTTTTCTTGCTCCATCCGCTCAATCGCATCATTTAATGTTGCTTCAATATTTAATTGATCATTACAATAAACGACAAGATCACTCAATAACATAAAAAATCCTCAACTAAAGTAAAAGATTATACATTATGATTGGTGTAAATAGAATTGAAATAAATAAGAATTTAAAAAAAAATATTAGAGAAAGAGTTGGTGCGGAGGGGGGAAATTTGAATGAAGTTTTACTTGCCTCATATATGCTAATTTAGGACTTTTTTAAACTCAATAGTCGTCAAAATGTGCCCTACCTAGATGCCCATATTAGAGATTTCTTACTTTCAAGCTTTTGAGTATCAGAAAATTCCACCGTAAAGCATGCTCCCATTCCATCTAGATCCTGTACATTGGATACACTTAGATGTCCGCTAAAGTTTTTTTGTATGATTTGACTACTCATAAAAAGTCCCAAACCTGTTCCTTGCGATTGATGTTTTGTAGTGAAGTAGGGATCAAATATTTTATTTTTAATCTCATCAGGGACACCACCTCCATTGTCTTTGACTTTGATTACGATAATATTTTCTGATTTTTGAAGAGAAAGAGTTATTTTTTTATTTTCTATTTCATTTTGAATTAAAGCATCCCGAGCATTAGACAATAGGTTCAAGATAACCTGTGCAAGAATATTTTTAAGCCCATGGCACGTGATATTCCTATCAAAATCTGTAGAAATCAGAATCGAGTTACTTTCATTGCCAGCTTTGGCTATATTGATTGAATCGTTTAACATATCAGAAATATTAAAAATGGTTTTTTCATGATCATTTTTTAAATAGTTTCTAAAATCATCAATAGTCTTTGAAAGATATTGCACTTGATCATCAATATGGTTCATCTGAATCACTATGGTATCGGGATCAAGCTCTATTTCAAGTTCTTTTGACACAATGATTGAGCCTGCGATGGCTGAAATAGCTCCAAGAGGCTGTCTCCACTGATGTGCTATGTTTCCAATCATCTCCCCCAGTGCTGCAAGGCGCGACTGCTGCTGTAGGAGAAGGTCTTTCACCTGTAATATTTCTTCAGCGAGCTTTCTTTCTGTAATATTGTGATGAGAGATCAGGTAATACGTTGAATTTTGAAGCCGAAACGGTTTGATTCGCATTGTAAACCATCGTTTTTCATTTGGACTATGACACGGATATTCAAGATAAAACGTGTCTAATTCATTTTGAATAACTTTTCGTATCCCGTCTGCTGCTTTAATGGCATCCAGATCCCCTTCTGCCGCAGAAATATCACATGTGTTTAAATAGTTGATACTAGTCCAATTTTCTGAAGGAGCATTGTTGTTTTTTCCAAAATCTATCCAGCTTTGATTGGTAAAGAGAATATCCCCACCCCGATTAATAACGACTATTTGTTCGGCAAGTGTATTCAGAATAGAACCTAAAAATTCAATGGAAATGATCATAAGTGAGCCCTTTTATTTAGCTGATTTAAAAAAACTCAATTTCTCCACATTCATCATCTGCCGCTGAAATACATTGAATAATCTGCATTATACTAAGAGCAGTAGGCTTATGAATATGATGGGTATTGTTCATGGCAAGGCTTTCTTGACTAAAACGAGCTACATCCCGTCCTATATCAGAGGCTACGGCATCAAAAAGGCGTAAAAGATCACCTGGATTATTAGAGCAGACTGTTTTAAATTTATCTTGGTGCTCTTGAATAACGATGTCATAATTATTTTGATTATAGCGTGCTAACCCCTCTCGGCCATTTCTTGCTATCTATTAAACATTACTTTGCTCCACGATAACTAATGGCAGGCTTATGATAAATAAATAACCTTGTGTAGTATTCTTTACCCTGAATAACCCTTTTCAATACTCATTATGTTTAACATATATGATTATTGTAACATATATTATAAAACAATCACTCTAAAATGTGGAGAGTGATCTCCGTCCAAATTTCTCGGCTAATGGGTCACAATTCGACACAGATGCTTTTGACACGATATGCAAAATTCATTAAGTCTGAAGAGATAAAAATCGAAGAAACATTTGATTTGTTTGGGCTCAAAACGGGCACAAGTAAAAAAGAAGTTATTGGGGAAGTTCGTAATATAGGGTAAAAGTTGGTGCGGACGGGGGGATTTGAACCCCCACACCTGTTGGCACTACCACCTCAAGGTAGCGTGTCTACCATTCCACCACGTCCGCAGAGAAAAATGTGATCAGCCGAAGCTGATCTGAGGTTTATTGAATAACTTACGCTACTAAATAAGGGTTTGCGTAAAGCGCGATAAGAGCGATTACTAGGGTATAAATAACTTGTGCTTCGATCATAGCAAGAGCGATAAACATAGTTGTCATCAATTTTCCGCCAAGACCTGGGTTACGTGCAGTACCAGCGATAGTTGCAGCAGCAGTGCTACCCATACCGATAGCTCCACCAAGAGCAGCCAAACCAAGACCAACACCAGCAGCGATCATAGAATACGCTTTCAATGTTTGGTTAGCAACGTCTCCTGTTGCAGCTGCAACAGCAGGCGCAGCATCAACAGCCGCTTCAACAACTGCTACTGCTTCATCAGCACCGAATACTGAAGCAACAAGTGCCATCATAAGAAAAAGAACTTTTTTCATAGGTTATCTCCGTCATTAATATCAAAGTCTGTTCGGATAGTGTCCCTACTTATCACTTTGTGGACGGCATTATAAAACCTGTGAGCTAAAAACTTACTTAGCTCGCCCAAGACCTATCTTGCTTCCTTTGAATTCGAGAATTTCCACCATCAATTCATCCCCTTCTTTAAACACATCGCTGACACGTTCAACGCGCTCATCCGAAATTTTAGAGATGTGCATAAGCCCGTCAATTCCTCCCGGAAGCTCGATAAATGCTCCGAAATCAACAATCTTTTTCACTTTTCCATTGACAACATCCCCTACTTTGTATTCGACTTTAGGGGTAGACTCCACACCGCTTACGATCCCTTCGATGTGATCACGCGCCCCTTTAATCCCATCACGATTTTTACCCGTGAGCTTAACCGATCCTTTTTTCTTGTCAATATCGATGGCTACGTCAAATTTTTCGATAATCTCGCGAATGGTTTTACCCGCTTGTCCGATAATATCACCGATAAAACTCGGATCGATATGGAATAGCTCGGTACTTGGCAACGTCCCCTCATTGAGCTCGATATTTTTTTCTGCATCCATCATAATATCAATAATATGCGCTCGTGCTTCTTTGGCTTGATAAAGCGCTTCACGTAAAATATCTAACGCAATGCCGCCTAACTTAATGTCCATTTGCATTGCTGTGATGCCGGCTTTTGAACCTGTTACTTTAAAATCCAAATCACCATCATGATCTTCCAGTCCCATAATATCGCTCAAGATAGCATGACGATTTCCTTCTTGAACCATCCCCATCGCAACACCGGCAATCGGCTCACACACTTCGATGTCTCCTGCACGCAATGCCATGTAACCGCCACATACTGTTGCCATAGAAGATGAACCGTTGGACTCCAAAATTTCGGATACCAAACGGATAGTCTGACCATTACGAACCGTTGCTCCCTCTAAGGCACGTTTAGCAAGATTCCCATGCCCTAACTCGCGACGGCGCGGTGCTCCGATAGGGGATGGTTCTCCAACACTAAATCCAGGGAAGTTGTAATGAACCATAAAAGCGTCATTTTGAGTACCGCTGTCGGTGAGACCTTCGTACATTTGAGCATCTTTGGCACCACCAAGGGTCAAAATCACCAAGGCCTGTGTTTGTCCGCGAGTAAACAATGCCGAAGCATGTGCACTTGGAAGAATATTGGTTTCAATACTAATAGGGCGAACTTCATTGAGAGCACGTCCGTCAGCGCGAACTTTTTCATCCAAAATCTGTGCGCGCACCATTGAGCGCTTCACCTGCTCAATCGCTTTTTTCAACTCATGTTCGTTCCACTCCGGCTTTTCAATCATGATAGCTTTACGGATGGTACGAAGGGCTTTGGAGCGCTCTGTTTTCGCCATTTGTGCAATACCGCGCTTCAAATCATCCGTATGGTTTGAATGCACATATTCTGACATCGCGGCATCGATTTCACTCACTACGTATTTTAATTCAAACGCAAACTTAGCAAGAGGCTTAAAGGCATGCTCGTATGCGGTATTGGCGGTTTTTAGCTCGGCTTGTGCCAACGCTAATACTTCAATGAGCTCATCTTCCGCCATTGCATTGCTTTGGCGCTTTAAAAATGTTTGATTGGAAAGAACGGGATCAACAAAAGAGCCTGCAATTCCCACATCAAGGATCATCGCTTCATCGCTTCCATTGGCTTGCATCTCAATCATCAGCATATCATCACGGCTGCCTGCAAGGTATAAATCCAAGGTACTTTGCTTTAACTGCGAAAGGGTCGGATTGATGACAATCTCCCCATCAATTTTACCAATACGCACCGCACTTACCGACGTAAAGATATCGATGTCTGAGACATACAGTGCTGCGGATGCGGCGTTGAGTGCCAATACTTGTAAATCCGACTCATTATCGCTGCTCAAAACCAAAATCGAGATTTGAATCGGATTCGCAAATCCTTTTGGGAACAAAGGGCGCAGCGATCGGTCTACGATACGAGAGGTAAGCGCTTCAAAATCACTCGGTTTGGTTTCACGCTTGATAAATCCGCCCGGAAACTTGCCTGCTGCATAGCTTTTTTCCAGATATTGCACCGTTAATGGGAGAAAATCCTCATCCACAAAATCGGTCTCATCCACAACTACCGTTGCCAAAATAACGGTATTGCCTGCTTTGAGCCATACTGCTCCATTGGCTTGTGCCGCTACTTGGTTAAGAGCGTATGACTCTTCTTTGTTGGTTAGTGCCAATGTAATATCGTATTTCATGTATTTCCTTAAAAATTAAAATGTTTTATTTCGCGAACGAAGACATGCCCGATAAATATTTAATGTCATTATCGATAAAGCGAAGCCCTAGCCCAAAAAAGATGTTATTTGATTGAGGATTAAGGAAATTATCCCATCCGCCGTATAATTCCAAATGTTTGAGCATTTGATACCGCACTTGTGCCTTAAGATGAGGACTGGTTCCGCGAACATCATTGATCGCATTCCAATCAAACAGCTCTCCCGAAAATTTCAGCTTATCATGATTCATAAAATAATCAACACCAATACCTCCGGTAGACTCAATGGCACCAAAGCGCAACAAGGTGTTGTCGAAACGTTTTCCATATTGTAAAGAATAATACGTATTTCCCTCAATATGAGTACCCGGAGGCTGGATTGCATCAATAGAATAATCATCTGAGCTGACCAAATCAAACATATAATAGGTTTCCGGATTCGGAAGATAAGTAGCCCCTAAATAAATTTTTGCATACCCATCCCGCATCATATAATCGCTGTGCATCGCCACTTGCAATTCACTGGTGGTAAACGTTCTAAGGAGGGTATCAACTCTTGAGAATGTCTCTTCACCGCTTTTAAAGAAGGAATCTGCTGATGTCACAGTTGATTTCAAAGAAGAGCGATTTTCAGCCAAAATAGCACTGATATTGTCTTCGATAGCCACAAACTTGTTAACCGCTTCCGGAACGGAATCCTCCACTGAACCGCTAATATTATTCATTCGCATCGTCAACGAACTGATCCGCTCCATGATTTCAGGCAAATCTTTATTCACCGTATTGGCAGTTTTTGAAAATCCTGCACTCATCTCTCTGAAATTCGAAATTGCCATTTTTAAATCATCACGATTGTCAACAATCACCCCGTCCAGATTGACTCCAACATCACGAAATGCCATAATCGCTTCTTGAATCGCCGCTCTATGCTCATCATTGAGCGTTGAGCGAAAATCATGCAGCAGGAGCTCCAACTCTTTTGCAGCTGCATTGACAGAATCGCTCGTTTGATCAAACGAAGCGTACCGTTTGGACTGTATCAGTGTCCCCCCTGTTTGAAGATATGAGGGAGAATCTCCAGCTACAATGTTGATTACTTTTGACCCAAGCAGTGATTCTTGTGCCACGATTACCGACGAATCATCAGGAATTTTAACCCCTTCATTGATCAACAGGGTTAATCGTACCCGTTTCCCTTCAATTGTAATGGCTTCTACATCCCCGATAACTACGCCGCTCATAGAGACATGAGTACGCTGTTCTACACCCGAAGCATCATCCACATATGCTTGAATCGCATACCCTTTTTGACCCCATTTTCCAAGCGATGTCACCTGTGTTGAAAGAAACAAAAGTGCCCCAAGAGCTACTGCCACAAACAATCCGATTTTAGCTTCTAGTTTCATCCTGCCCTCATTAATTTTTGGTGAGTTTATAGTTAAATTCAGATCCGCCCAACGGCTTTAAAATAACCGTAATGAAGAGATAAGAGTCATCCACCGAGTCATTCCCCACCGTATTGGTCAAAATAGGACGACGATTTTGAACAAATCGAAGACCAAAATCCCAACATCGCTGCGTGTACAAAAAGCCTATTTCACTTCGTTTAAGCAAAGATTCTTGGTAATCATAGGCAACAAGACCAAAAAATTTAGTATAACGATTATACTGATAGGCTGCATCCGCCGTCCAATACGATGAGTATTGTGGAGTTTTACCAAATTCATTGGTATAATAATGGCTAACACTTCCGCTCATACTGCTATCATTATAGCGAAGAGTATTTTGCTCTTTCGTCACACGATTACGATCATGATTATACGAAGTTTGATTGTAATAGGAGATTGCTTTAGTAATTTGCCATTCCAACTCGTTTTGCAACTCTCCATAATAGCTTCCCCTCTCATCATAGCGAAACGTTTGAGTCAGTCTATCTGCAAGTAACTGCTTTCCATCATCAAATACAAAATTATTCAAACCTAATGAGAGTCCATCGCTTGGTTCATTTAACGTATAAAATTCACACGGATAGTTGACAGAACTGCACTGCCCATGTCGATCCTTGTAATATCCGTTATAAACGCGTGTTCCTGCTTTCGTGTAACTGATACTTGGGGCAAGAACATGGGTCAGAGTTTCGTACGGTCGTACCAACGTTGTTCCCAATGAAAGCGTATGGTCAAGTTGTGCATAGTATCCTGAAGGATAATCACTCTCCTTATCCGTCGTATCGGTTAAAGTATTGCCGTAAAATCCGATTGCCCGTGTTGCTGCATTTGCGGTATAGCTTACATCCAAATACTCATCAAACAGACTCGTTTGCAGCATCACAGGGATATTAATATCCGTTTGAACAGCCCGTTTACCATCAGGACGATAGAAATTACTCGCTTGTATATCACCGCTTGCAAGCAGATGATTGGCAAAAAAAGTCTCTAAATATCGGTGATACTGAAGGGTGGGGAGAGTTTGAAGCGTTTGACTGTTATCGATCTCTGGACTCAAATATTGGTAGTGTTTAAAATAAACCCCCGTGTAATTGTCTTCACTGCTGTAATACCCATTAATACGAGAAAGCACTTGATTGGCAGTCACATTTTTCGTTTCATCACTTTGCTGCAAGTTTAGATAATCAACGTCATTCATCCATGAGCCATTGAGATACAATCCCGACTCCCCTTCCAAATCAGCGCCAAACCAATCATGCAATACATTACTATGGCGATAATTGAGAGAAAATCCATAATGTTGATTGTGTGCTAGATCGTATTCGTTGACATAATCACTCTGCTCTTTAAAATATCCAAGCTTAATAGAACCTTTTGACGAAGCACTATCAACAAACCGCATATCGGTATAAAGTCCCAAACCGCGCGAGGTACGAATCTGTGGGCGAAAATCGGCATCAAACCAGTTAGTGGGTGCCCAATATACGGGTTGCTCATAATACAATCCCTCTGAACTGGAAATTCCAAAAGAAGGCATCAGCAACCCGCTTCGGCGTGTTCGATCTGTCGGATATCCAAAATAGGGTAAATACATAACGGGAACATCCTCAATGTACAGCAATGCATTGTAAATATTAACCCACATATTCTCTGTATCATAATCGGCACTGGTAAAATGGATTTTCCATAACGGATCGGTAGAATCACATCCCGATACCATTCCGCTGGACAAATCGATTTTATTTTGACACCCTGTCGCTTCATCGGTACTCATCCACACACTGCTGTTGGTATCAATGGCGTAATAAGGCTTTAAGTACCGAGTATCTTCATCTAAATTTAATCGTGAATACTCACTGATTGCGTGGTATTGTCCTGCTTTAAACGCGTTAACCTGACCGAACGCTTCGATAATACTGGTATTACGATCGTATATCAGCTTTTCGGCACTTAAAATTTGGTCTTGATACACAATAGTAGGATGTGCGGTTGCACTCACAAGAGAACCATTGACATCAATTAAAGTACCAATAATCTCAACTTGCTCGCCGCCGATCAATATGCTTGCACTCACCATGCTAAGCAGTAAAGTCTTACGCATCGATGACCAAAGTTCGTGCACTAAGATCATGCCACGATCTGCGATAAGGATCAAAAAAAGCCCAAGCGAATCCGAGATAAAAAAGAATTTCACTCACCACTCGAAATACCGATCGATTAAAAGCACTCAAAAAACCCGGATTAGAGAGAGTCTTGATTTCAATAACCCGTATTTTCATTACAATTTTGCCCAATGTTGCGCCGTATTGCATCGTAAAAAAAGTTTGATAAAGTATTTTAATCGCCATGTATTCCAGAATAAATGTATTGACGACCAAAATCATATCTTCAACGCTTGCAGCAGCAGAAATCGAATCCCACAAAATAATAAACAATATCACCGATAACAGCACCTCATCGATCCCAAATGCTGCTATGCGAGATCGCACGCTTGCGAGAGAAAGCTTTTCTCGTGAAATAAGAGTTTCGATGTCGTTATTCATCAGCGCAATGCTTGATACGCAATATCGGTACGAAGTTTTTTACCTGCGAAATGAACTTGTCCGCAAAGCATATAGGCACGATCACGTGCTTGCTTAATGCTCTCGCCCACACCGACACACACAAGCACTCGTCCGCCAGTAGCGTAAAGCTTTCCATCTTCAGCATTTACTCCTGCGTAAGCAATATGAGTATTTTGTACAATCTCTTCATGATGAATCTCATCGACGACAATTTCAGCTGGAACCGAATTATCAAAAGGATAATTACGGCTTGCCATGACTACACCGACGGCATACTTATCATGAAACTCAACCTTTAGCGTATCAAGCTGCTTGGTCGCGGCTTTGTAAAACAGTTCACGTGCAGGAGTTTTAAGCAGCGGCATCAAAATCTCACATTCCGGATCACCGAAACGGACGTTGAATTCCAAGGTAATCGGCTCACCATTAACCACCATAATACCGATGAAAAGAACCCCTTCAAAAGGTGCTCCCTCTTCTTGCATCCCTAAAAGGGTCGGGCGGATCACCCGCTCTTTGACTTTTTCATAAATCACATCATCAACCAGCGGCGTCGGTGCATACGCCCCCATTCCGCCTGTATTTGGACCCTCATCGTTATCCAAAAGTCGTTTATGATCCTGTGCGGCAGGGAGAAGGATAAAATCTTTTCCGTCGCAAAGGGCAAACATAGAGAGCTCATAGCCGTCCAAAAACTCTTCGATAATGACGCGTAAACCTGCATCTCCAAATGATTTACCGCTGAGCATTTCCGAAACGGCTACCTTGGCCTCATCGTGGCTCATTGCGATAATAACACCCTTACCGGCACACAATCCATCAGCTTTAACGACAATAGGAGCGGTAAGAGACTCGATAAATTTAAACGCATCACCGATGTGAGCGGTTTCGATGTAGCGTGCTGTCGGGATGTTGTATTTAGCCAAAAAGTTTTTCATGTAAACTTTCGAACCCTCAAGCTGTGCGGCGGCTTTTGATGGACCAAAAATAACCAATCCACGCGCTTTGAAAATATCCACAACACCATCCGTCAAAGGACCTTCAGGACCTACGATGGTCAAATCAATTGCATTATCAATCGCAAACTGCGCCAATTCTTCATAATCTTTGATGGAAACATTCTCACCCAGCATCGTGGTGGCACCATTTCCTGGGGCAAAATAAAGGTTCGCAACTTCACGATCTTGCTTTAAAACTCTCCCGATCGAAAATTCTCGTCCGCCGCTGCCGATTATCATTATGTTCATGCATTAACCCCAAAAAATAGTTGCTTCTCTCATTAAAAAACCTTAACAGATTTTTAAATAAAAAAAGAGATAAATTCTACTATCGGTCAAATCAATAGTACCCCAGGCGGGCGTTTCGCATATAGCTTTGGTTCTCAAAGCGTAAAAAAAGCAGACCGAGCATCTCTTTCGGCGGCAGTCTCTCACGTTTAACCGCTCAAACGAGATCACCGACACAGGAAATGACTACAAATCCACAAAGTGTATATGTAGAACCCTCAAAATGCGATTAGTCGCTGCGCCCAGGTAAAGATAATTATAACCTCAAAAAGCTTAAAACGTATCTCGTGAAGCTAATTTCAGCCCTATTTCTATACAGGATTCTATGCTTGTTGTTTCACTAAGGATTGATTTAATCCCCAATGGCAAAGCATTTTGAGTTGTTTTTCCGATTACCACAATATCGTGAGTACTCCTAAAAGGATATTTTTGAAGAAAACACTCGATGCTTGAAGGAGAGGTAAAAATCAGTACTCCGTTATCGGCTATCTCTATCTTTTCCATGGCTTCATTGCACGTCGTCTCATAGATAACCACCTCATCGAGTATCATCCCCGCTTCCCGTACATGAGAAGGCCATGAAGAGGCAATCATTTTGGGACGCAAATAGAGCCATCTTCCGTGATATGGGCGTAATACATCAAAAATACTCTCACCGTATCCATCTGCACACTCAATATGAATACCACCTTGTTTCTTGACCTCTTGTGCGGTAGATTCACCCACACAAATAATACGAAGCCTCTCCCATTTAGGGGCATAGTGCTTAAGCGCAAGTGCCCCTTGTTTGGAAGTCACAATAATCCCTTCATAGAGGTCAAAATCGATGTCAGGAGTCAAAAAATTGATGGAGAGGATAGGAATATGAGTCACTCCCGCCGTTTCATGGTAGGAAGTTTTAGAGACGAGGTAAATGGGGCGCAACGGCGTTCCCCTTATTCCCACTCGATCGTAGCAGGAGGTTTGGAACTGATATCATAAACGACACGGTTAATGCCGTCTACTTCGTTGATAATACGACGACTGATTCGCTCTAACAATGTATGCGGCAAATGAGCAAATGTTGCCGTCATCCCATCGACTGCTTCAACGACACGAACGCATATCGTATTGTCATAGGTACGGTTATCCCCCATTACGCCCACACTTTTAACATTGAGCAGTACCGCAAAGGCCTGCCATGTTTTCGTATAATATCCACTGGCTTTGAGCTCATCAAGCAAAATCGCATCGGCTTCACGAAGGATAAACAAATCATCCTTGTTCACTTCGCCCATGATACGAATACCCAATCCAGGACCTGGGAACGGATGGCGATTGACCAGTGAATCCGGCAGACCCAGTTCAAGTCCGAGTTTGCGTACTTCGTCTTTAAACAAATCACGCAATGGCTCGATCAGCTCAAAATCCATCCAATCCGGCAATCCGCCGACATTATGATGGCTTTTGATCGTCACGGATGGACCATTTACCGACACGGATTCGATCACGTCAGGATACAATGTTCCCTGCGCAAGGAATTTAATCCCATCGTGCTTTTTAGCCTCTTGCTCAAACACTTCGATAAACGTATGCCCAATAATCTTGCGTTTTATTTCTGGATCGGTAACCCCTGCAAGTTTACCCAAGAAATTCTCTGCTGCATCCGCAACGACAAGAGGAACTTTGAGGTGTATTTTAAAAATATTTTCGACTGATTCACGCTCATCTTTTCGTAAAAGTCCGTTATCAACAAATACGGGGATCAACTGATCACCGATTGCTTCGTACAACAATGCCGCAACAACCGAAGAATCAACGCCGCCGCTGAGGGCACACAATACTTTTCCATCACCCACTTGGGCACGGATTTTCACAATTTGTTCTTTGAGGAAATGTCCCATGTCCCATTTTTCCGTAATGCCGCAGATGGTACGGGCAAAGTTACGGAGCATCAAATACCCCTCTTCGGAATGATTCACTTCAGGGTGATACTGCATTGCATATACTTGTCTCTCTTCATCCGCAATCGCCGCATACGGAGAGTTGGGTGAATAGGCGATGGGGACAAAACCCTCTGGCAACACATCCACCTTATCCGAATGACTCATCCACACCGTACGCTCATCTTCACAATGCGTGAACAAGGGTGACTGCTGCGTCATATCGATGGTAAGCTCTGCTTTGCCGTATTCGTGATGATCGCTTCGAACCACTGAACCGCCAAAATCGACGGCAATGCGCTGCATTCCATAACAAATACCAAGCACAGGGATACCAAGAGCATAAACCCCTTGATCAACAGTATACGCGTCTTTATTATAGACCGATGAAGGACCGCCGCTTAGGATGATCCCTTTTGGATTTTTTGCTTTAATCGCGTCAATCTTAGTGTGATAGGGGAGAACTTCACAATAAATTTTGTCTTCGCGTAAACGGCGAGCGATAAGCTGAGTGTATTGGGAACCGAAATCAAGGACGATAATATTGACATCTTTCATGAATAAGCCTTTATGGTGAATAGGGATGATTTGAGAGGAGAATATAATCCCTTTATAATTAATGAAATCATATCTAATCCTAGTTTAATTTTGGATACAATAAACCATGGTTGCACCAAAGGGTTCCAATGACACTCTCTCAATCTCCATGGGCTCAAAATGCCAATGATCTGTTAAAAGATCTTAAAACGACTCTTGATGGGCTGGACATTGCCGATATCAAAAAACGGACGAAAGAGTTTGGCTCCAATACCCTTAAAGAAGAAGAGCGTTCTCTTATAGCCCTCTTTTGGGGACAATTTACAAGCCCTATTGTTGCCATTTTATTTGCCGCTGCTTTGCTCTCGTACGCAATGGGGCAAAAGAGCGATGGCATTATCATCCTCGGAATCCTTCTCCTCAACAGTCTTCTGGGATTTTTTCAAGAGTATAGAGCCCAGACGTCAATCCGTGCTCTTAAAAAACTAACTGAGACTCATGTGCGTGTCATTCGCATGGGGATGGAAGTACTGATCCCCTCGGATGAACTTGTACCGGGAGATATTGTCCTTCTTGGCGAAGGAGATCTCATTTCTGCCGATATTCGGCTGATCGAATCTTACGGACTGCAGGCGGATGAGGCGATTCTCACCGGGGAATCCGTCCCTTCTTCCAAACAATCGACCTATCTTCTCCCTCTCGAAGCCCTCCCGTATGAACGCAGTAATATTCTCTTTTCCGGTACTCATATTCTCAAAGGAACGGCAAAAGGGGTAGTAACTGCCACGGGAGAGAGCACCTATTTGGCGACCATTGCCAAAAGTGCGCAGGAAAAATCACCCCATTCACCCTTGACAAGAGCACTGGCACTTTTTTCAAAACGTCTGATTTTACTTTTGATCGGACTCTTGGTTCTTGTAGGGATCATCGGTATCTTTCAGGGACGAAGTGCTACCGAAATGACCTCCATCTTGATCGCCGAGCTCGTTTCAGCTGCTCCCGAGGGGCTCCCCATCGTGGTAACTCTTATTCTGGCATTGGGCGCATATCGACTCAGCCGCCATAAAGTGCTCGTCGCTCATCTCCCCTCCGTGGAATCATTGGGGAGTGCTTCCATCATTGCCACCGATAAAACAGGAACCATCACCGAGGGATTTTTGTCGGTTCGCGACATAGAAACTCACGACGAAGAAGCCCTTAGACTCTGTGCAGCCTTGTGCAACGATGCCAATGATCTACGCGGAGATCCGGTTGATATCGCATTGGCACGGTGGATTGGAGCCGACTATCCCTTGCTTCGTGAACACAACCCGCGCATATTCTATCACCCGTTTGATCCGCAGCTTCGCTTGATGGCAACCGTCAATCAAACCAGTACGGCAGAGCATCTCTACATCAAAGGTGCCTACGAAGCACTCAAAGAGATAGCACTTAATACATCCGAGGAATTGGAAAAACTCGATAATGCTCATGATACGATGGCTGCAAAAGGGTTGCGTGTCTTGGCGTTTGGAATCAGTGATGAAAAATGGGAAGATCCCAAACAATGGCATATCCGTATCGTCGGGTTGATCGGTTTTGCAGATACAGCCAAAAAAGGAGCATCCGAAGCAGTCACTCAGGCTAAAGAGGCAGGAATACGGGTCATTATGATTACCGGTGACAATCCTCTGACAGCACACGTCATTGCCAAAGAGGTAGGAATATGGCAAGAAAATGATAGTGTTCTAAACGGGCAAGCAATTGAAGCGATGAATGACAAACAGCTTCAAGATGCGTTAAAAAAGTCTACTGTAATCGCACGAGCACTCCCTGAACATAAATACCGAATTGTTAAGCTTCTGCAAGCAAAAGGTGAGATTGTGGTAGTAACGGGGGATGGAGTCAATGACGTCCCAGCACTCAAAGCAGCCGATTTGGGAATTGCGATGGGTAACGGCAGCGAAGCGGCAAAATCAACGGCGAAGATGGTCATCACCGACAACAATCTCTCCGTAATTGTCGATGCGATACGTCAAGGAAGGATCATCACCGCCAATCTTCGAAAAGTAATTTTTTATCTCGTCGCCACCTGTTTTGATGAAATCATCATTATTAGCGGCGCCATTATGATGGGGCTTCCCCTCCCTATTCACCCGACACAAATTTTATGGATCAACATTGTGACCGACGGTGTCACCGATAAAACGTTTCCGATGTGCCGTGAAGAGGGAGATGTGATGAAAAACAGACCGCGCCGACTCGAAACACAGTTTTTCGACCGCTGGCAGATGGCACGGATCGGCTGGGTTTCGCTGGTCAATGCCTCAGTGACACTGGCGGTTTTTGTCCATCTCCTAAACAGCGGTCATAGCTATGAGGTTGCTCTCACCGTATCGTTTTGTATCATTGTCACGTCACAGTGGGTCAACGGTATCCTTGCCCAAAAAGAGGAAGAGCCTTTTTTCTATAACATTCGCCGCAGTCTCACCATCAACCCTACGATATGGATCGGTATTAGCATCGGCATATCGCTTCAAATTTTCGCGTTGTATATCATTCCGCAGTGGTTTCATGCCGTTTCTCCAAACGGCGAGATGTTGGCAATTATCGGCGGTGCTACCGCCACCGTATTTGTACTGATTGAGAGTTATAAATGGGGCGAATGGCGTTTGAAACGAGGAAGATTTCTTTAATACCATCCTAAAATCAAAAATTGGAAATACCACACTGCGATTGAAACAACGTAGCCAACCAACACCGTCCATGCGAGTTTAATATGCGAAGCAAACGTATAAATCCCGTGCATTTTTCCCATCACGCCGACACCCGCAGCACTTCCGAAGCTGATCAGCGATCCGCCGATACCTGCCGTCATGGTTACTAACATCCATTGGGCATGATCGATAGAGGGATTGGCTTTGAGCACTGCTGACATGACCGGAACATTATCCACGATAGCGGAGAGAAAACCAATGCCGATATTGACTATCGTCGGATCAAAAAGTTCGTACAATTTAGCCGCATGTCCTAAAAATCCGGCAAAATGAAGCGCACCGACCGCCGCTAAAATACCGAAGAAAAAAAGCAGCGTATTGTTCTCAATTTTACTCATTGCACGAAAGATATCGACATCTTGATGGTGATTTTTTTTGAGCGTGTACATGTACAACTGCAAAAGCGAGAGCCCAAAAAGCATTCCCCACATCGGAGGCAAATGCATCACCTGCTTACAGATAACGGCTAGAGCAATCGTAGCAGCCCCCAAAGCGATGATTACTTTTCCCCCCTTAAGAATCTCAATTTTCTCAGCCGTATCGGGATCTCCGTCTTTAAACGGATCCAGATCAGGGACATAACGGCTAAGCAGATATGCGGTTATCAACCATCCGATAAACGATGCAGGAAAGAGATAGAGAAAATCGGTAAAAACCCCTTTTTCAGCTGTCCATACCATCAGGGTCGTAATGTCTCCAAACGGACTCCAAGCACCTCCCGCATTCGCAGCAACGACCACGTTGATCGCACTGGGAACCAAAAAAGCTTTGTTCTCTTTCTCAATCGTTAACAAAACCGTAGAGAGAATCAAAGCCGTTGTAAGATTGTCCGCGATAGGAGAGATAAAAAATGCCAAAACTCCCGTAATCCAAAAAAGCTCTCGATAACTGTACCCTTTGGCAATCAGCTTCGATTTAAGGGCATCAAATACCCCTCTCTCGATCAATGCCTCGATAAAGGTCATGGCGACAAACAAGAAGAAAAATATCTCGGCAATCTCTAAAATAAGATGGGAAATCTCCGTTTCAAACGGCTGAAAATCCAGACCGTTAACCGCATAAAATCCCCCGATAAGGATAAACATAAACGTCCCGATAAACAAAGCAGGCTTCGCTTTATCGAGATGATATTTATCTTCCGTCGCGATAAAATAATACCCTATGATAAAAATAGCTAGTAGAAACCAGCCAAACGGATGAACCGCCAAATCGACACCGTATTGCGCAATGGCTGTTGTCATTTTTTTAATTCCTTACGCAATATAGTGTACGCCGATCGATTCCGTCCGTTTCAATGCCGACTGAACAATAGCGCGAGCGCTAAGAAGACGTAGTTTCAACAATCGTCCTACGCCCTCGTCCATCATCTCCTCGATGGCACCAAGCGCTTCATTTAACCCTTGCGGTGTCCGTACAATCGAAACTTTATCCCACATGATATTGCGAAGAGCATCTTTTTTCTCTTTATCCCCTTCCTCTTCAAGCGGTTCTTTTCCAGCATCAAAAGTTTTCGTACAATGAGGGTGCGAACTGCGAAGGATCATCTCAGCAGAACGCTTCCCAAATACCAACCCCTCAAGCAGCGAATTGCTCGCCAGCCGATTGGCACCATGCACGCCGGTGCACGCCGCCTCACCGATGACATACAGCCCCTCTATACCCGGAACTCTCCCCTCCAAATCACTTTTTATTCCCCCGATCGCATAATGAAAAGCGGGGGAGATAGGAACACGATCTTTGGGCAAATTGTACCCCAAATCACGCAGAGCTTTGTAGATATTGGGAAAGCGTCCTTGAAAATACTCTTTATCGAAATGGGCACACGAGATATACACTTGCGAGGAAGTACGCTGTTTATAATCAAAAATCGCCCGACTCACTATGTCTCGCGGTGCCATCTCGCCGCGCTCATCGTATTCGAACAAAAATCGGTACCCATTTTCATCCACAATCCATGCCCCTTCCCCTCGTAATGCTTCGGTCAAAAGAAGCTTCCGTGCTCCCGAACCCGATACAAAAACCGTCGGATGAAACTGCATCATCTCCATACTTTCCAGCGCAATCCCTTTTTCGATACAAATACCGTGAATGTCTGCACTGATCGCATGGGAATTGGTATGATATTCATACAACGACCCCACTCCTCCACTGGCGATAATCACATTATCGGCATAGATGAGCTTGCGAACACCTTCGCTAAGCACTTCCACCCCGCAGCACTTTTTATCTTCCATCAGCAAATCAACGACCGTTGCGTTGGAGAGCATCGGATGGGGATTTTGTTGCAGTAAAAACAGATGCAAATGGCGTCCTGTCGCATCTCCCCCCGCGTGCAAAATCCGACTGCGTGAATGCGCCGCCTCTTGGGTATACAAAAGATTTCCATTGATATCCGTATCAAACACAAACCCGCGTCCTATCAGATCACGAATTACCCCCTGAGAGGATTCACTCATCAATTTCACCGCATCAGGATCACACAATCCCGCACCCGCACCCAGCGTATCGCTGATATGCAGCGGTATATCGGCATCATTATACGCCGTGGTAACACCCCCTTGGGCATAATAGGTATTGCACTCCCACGGATGAGATTTGCTAATAACCAAAACTTTTAAATGCTTCGGTAATCCTATCGCCGCATACAATCCCGCAACACCGGCTCCGATGATAACAACATCATAGCGCAACGCTTTTTCCCTCCGTGGACGGTTTTTCATAATATGGAGGCGCTTTGTATCCGCATCCGCTCAAAATAAGTATGACTAAAAAAAAGAGTATCGTTTTCATTGAATTCCTAGGAGATTAAAACACATAGAGGGATGTTATAATAGCTACGATAAATTATTGATTAAGTGGTTTGAATGATCGACACAATACGCTCCCTTCCCCACAGTGCCGGTATCTACCAATACCTTGACCCAAAAGGGCGAATTCTCTACATCGGAAAAGCCAAAGATCTCTCCAAGCGTGTCAAAAGCTATTTTAACCTTACCCCCGCTCTCTCCCCCAAATCTACCCTGTCGTTACGCATCCAAAAAATGCTCTCTGAAACAGACTCCCTGCACTATATCGTCGTTGAAAATGAACACGATGCCCTGATACTTGAGAACTCTCTTATCAAACAGCTTGCCCCACGGTATAACGTTCTGTTACGTGATGATAAAACCTATCCGTATATTTATGTTGATTTAAACGACCCCTATCCCCGTTTCGACATCACACGCAAAATTATCACCGGTAAAAATGTACGCTATTTTGGTCCTTTTTCCACCGGTGCTCGCGATATTCTCGATTCACTGTATGAAATACTCCCTTTGGTACAGAAAAAAAGTTGTCTAAAAGGGAAAAAAGCGTGCCTCTACTATCAAATGCACCAATGCCTCGGACCCTGTGAATTTCCCGTTGATGCAACCTATTATAAAAGCCTTGTGGATACCGCAATATCATGGATTCAAAACAAAAATCTTCTCCTCCCAAAACTCACCGAAAAAATGGAGTTTTATGCTGAAGAGCTCCGATTTGAAGAGGCAATGACCCTGCGTGACAGGCGTGAACGCATCGAAAAAAGCTGTGTCACCTCGAGTATCGATCTTGCCCGAAATGTAGCGTACGATGTTTTTGCCATTTCCACTCTCAAAGAGCGCGGATGCATCGTACGGATGTTTATACGGGATGGGAAAGTGGCCTCAAGTTCACATGACTTTTTCACCGCACCTGAGGACTTTTCACTGGATGAAGGGTATGAGCGCGCATTGGTAAATTACTATGGAATACTCAAACCCCCGATTATCGTTCCGATTTTAACCGCCCATTCATTCCAAGAAAAGGGGTGGATCCAAGAGCATCTGAGCATCCTGTTTGAAAAAAAAGCACTTCTAGAAGCTCCTCAAAAAGGGATTAAAAAGCAGCTTGTCACTCTCGCCCTTACCAACGCCCAAGAGCTTCTTAAAACACATAAACCCAATAATGCCGATCTATTAGCATCCCTTCAACAGCTTTTTTCTCTCCAAAATCTTCCCAACCGAATCGAAATTTTTGATAACTCTCATCTAGGCGGAGAAGCAAGCGTCGGAGCTATGGCTGTATACACCGAGGGAGCATTTGAAAAATCAAGTACCCGTCAATACCATCTTACACAAAGAGACGAATACGGTCAGATGCGCGAGGTACTCACCCGCCGAATCGAAAGTTTCTCTACTAATCCCCCACCCGACTTGTGGGTACTTGATGGTGGTGCAACCTTACGAACACTTGCTATAGAGTTGCTCCAATCATCCGGAACCACTCTCGATGTCATTGCCATCAGCAAAGAAAAATTAGATGCCAAAGCACATCGAGCCAAAGGTTCCGCTCGTGACATAGTACATACACAAGATGAGACGTATTGCCTGCAACCTTACGATAAACGGCTGCAATTTATACAGCTTCTACGAGATGAAGCACATCGAAAAGCTATAACCTTTCACAAAAAAACCAAATTAAAACGAGATCAAGAATCAAAATTTCTCTCCAAAAAAGGGATAACCCTTCCTAAGATTACTAAATTATTGGAATATTACGGCACTTTTGAGGCGATACAAAAAGGGACACTTGAGACTCTTAGTGAACTAATTGGAACAAAAGATGCCAAAACTATCCAAAAACTATCACATTTAGAGACAGACTAAGAATTCTTTTACCTTGTTTATGCCATATTCTTTAAATTATATTTATCAGTATTTTTTTAGCTAAGGAGCTGCATTATGGAGAGACCTGTGCCAGTCGATGAAGAATATTTTTTTGAAGGGCGTGCCATTGTCAGTGAAACGGATTTAGAAGGGGTGATTACTTTTGCTAATCGACGCTTTTGTGAAATTTCAGGTTACAGTACCAATGAGCTCGTTGGACAGCCCCACAACATCATCCGTCATCCCGATATGCCCAAAGCTGCCTTCGCACAAGTATGGAAAACCATTCAATCGGGAACCATCTGGCACGGATTAGTCAAAAACTTACGCAAAGATGGCAAATATTATTGGGTAGATACGGAAGTCTCTCCCATTTATGATAATAACGGTATTGTCAAAGGATATATGGCTGCCCGGAAACCAGCATCTCGTAAAAATATTGAAGAAACAGCAGAGATTTATAAAAAAATGATTGAGCAAGAAAGCTAAAGGGAGAAAATGTGCTAGTATACAACCACAAAAAAGAGTTCATCGGTATTGATGAGGAGGGGTTGCGTCTCCTTAACTACTCCTCGCTTGATGAGCTTCTCAATGTTTGCTCCGATGCTGCAGACTTGTTTGCGAATGAACCGGGATACATTCATAATTTTAAAAATTTTAGCTGGATCGATTTTCTCCTTCACGCAGACTCGGATGCTTCCAGCGCTATTGTTCATGCTAAGGGACGGGTATTTAGCTGTCGGCTTACTGTCAGCAAAATGTATCTTTGTGAGAACCCTACCCAAAACGGCTACAACATCGAAATGTCCCAAATTAAAGCCATTAGCGGTGAAGACATCAAGCCGCATATTATTGCCCTAAAAACTCAAAAAAATGAGTTCAGTGCACCTCAAGCCGAACCAACATACACAAGTACCCCTTCCTCCCTTCCTGATTACTCTCACATTACCCCTACACAGCTCAGTGAGCCAAGCGTTTTGGATATTCCGGATGTTGCCCTTTCATCCTTTGATGAAATGGACAGTGCTTATCCTGACTTAAGCGCGCCAATTGAAGAGATACCCGCAGAGGAGATCATCAAAGCACCTTCATTTAAAGAGTCACTTGACAGTGTCCAAAAACCTATAGAGACAGCTCCGGCCTCGAGTCCAATGGTTGGCAGCACTCGCTACAGTACCCGTGAAAAAGAGCACCTTTCTCATCATAAAGTGGACAATAACTACATGTATGATCCCCATGTAGCTGCCAGTGAACTGGGGCTTCCTGTTGATCTTATTGAAGAATTTATCGGCGACTTCATTCAGCAGTCTCTCGACTTTAAAGAGAATCTTTTTGAATCGGCCATGAAAAGTGATTTTAATAATCTGCATATTTTGTCGCATAAACTCAAAGGGGTGGCGGCCAATCTTCGAATTGATGATGCATTCGAAACCCTTGGCATTATCAATGCTTCAAACGACCTCACAGAAATCGAAGCCAATCTAAAATATTATTTTGAGATTATTTCAAAGCTCTCCGGAGAAGAGGTTCTTCAAGAGGATATGACGCAAGAAACAGCAGATACACAAAGCAAAGCTTCTTCAGAAGAAAAACCTGCCGCCATAACTCCCCAAGCACTTGAAGAGATCTACTCTTTTGGACTTAAACAATACGATGACGAACCCCTCCTTGTGCATGAAGAAGAGATAGCTTCACAGGAAGAACTCCTTGAATCACCTCCAGAAAATCTCTTTAAAAAAGAACTTCTTGATCTGGATGATGCTACAATTGAAACTGAAAAAGAAGCAGTTGTTTCAAAAGAAGAACTGAGCGAAAACGGTGCCGCATCATTACCTGTGTTTCATTACGATTCCAAAAGTGTAGCCAAAGAATTGGGGATGGAAAAAAGCTTTTTTGATGAGTTGCTTTTTGATTATAAAAATGATGCAAGAGCCATTAGCAATCAAATCACCGAAGCCATTATTGCTTTTGACACTCATACATGGAGAGAAAGCGGGGCTAAACTCAAAGGGATCAGCGATAATCTCAGATTAAGTGAAATTTCTGAGGAACTCGCCATCCTATCCAAAACAAATGACGCACAAGAAGCCAAAAAAGCCTCGGCACGGCTTAACAACTATCTTGATCAACTTTAAGGGAAACAACCATGCACTTAGGACTTAAAAATCGACTCCGCCTGATCAGTCTCCTTCCGATTCTCATCGTATTTTCACTCGCCAGTTATTATGTTTATAACTCCTATGTAAGTTTTCAATCGGCGAAAATACTTCAATCACGTCTTGAAGAGAACAAACAGCTTAATGATCTAATCAATAATATTGCTCGTGAACGCGGTATGACCATGATGTATTTGGGCAATGCCTCCGCCGCAACACTCAAATCACTAAAAGCGCAACGCGATATCGTTGATCAAAAGATTAAATCGTTCGACACAAGCTATACTTCTGCTAAAGTAACAGCCATCATCACGGCACTGGAAAAAGCACGGCACCAATCCAAACCTTCCATTGATAATCAAACTGCCGATTTTAATGAAATCTTTGATGACGTCTATGGAAAATCACAAACCGCTTTAATTGAAGAACTCTCCTCTCTTGCCACCCTTCAGCTTGATGATCAGGTCTCTGCTATGGAGAATAGCTATCTCTCTCTTGTACGTGCCAATGAACACACCAGTTTGGAGCGCGACTACATTGCCTATATCATCTCCCGTGGAATCTCACTGGAAGACAAAGAGCTCAACCGATGGCTTAGTTTTATTTCAAAAGCCGATGCTTTAAGTTTTGATACCATTCTCGACAAATCCTTGAGAGATTCTCTGAATGCTTCTCTGTTTACTGAAGATAATACCGAATTGTTTCAAGACATTATCTCTGAGCGCAGTGTTATTTTGCGCACACAAAGCGGTGCTACCTTTGAAACCCAGTCGGGGATTTGGTTTGCTATGCTCTCTGAAAAAATCAATGCTATCAGTGAAACTGAAAAAATTGTACTTGACAGCATGGATGCACGGGCAAGCGTCATTAAAACCCAAGCCGTACAACTCCTGATTAGTACTGTTACCGTCTGGTTGGTATCGGTTTTACTCGGTATTTTGGGATATTTGCTCTCCAATGAAATCGCAAAAAACATCCGAAACCTTGAATCGGTTCTCAAGCGGGTAGCTGAAGATACACACGATAACGAAGCCGATGCTCTAAGTAAATCGATCAATCTCGATACCGCAGAGGGTACCGCGCAAGCCTACGCCCTCTTGGAACGTATCATCGAACAAACACTTGGGGATAAACAATTTGCACAAGAAGCAAGTGAAGCCAAATCCATGTTCTTGGCAAACATGTCCCATGAAATCCGTACACCACTCAACGGTATTGTTGGATTTACTGAACTTTTAAAAGACACCGAACTCCACGATGAGCAACGTGAATTTATTGAAATTATCGAAAAAAGTTCTGAAAATCTTCTCGAAATTATCAATAATATCCTTGACCTCTCCAAAATTGAGAGCAATAAGCTTGAAATCGAAGACATTGCCTTTAACCCAATGGATGAATTTGAAAGCGCTGTTGAAGTGTATGCCGTTCGTGCTTCTGAAAAACATATCGATCTTGGTTGTTTCATTGATCCAAGCCTTGAGCGCCCGCTCAAAGGGGATCCGACCAAAATCAAAGAAGTTATCATCAATCTTCTCAGCAACGCCGTTAAATTTACCAACAGCGGTGGCTCAGTCAACGTGGATGTTCGTCGTATTGAATCCAACGAACCTAATCGTGCCCGCATTCGCTTCCAAGTCAAAGACAGCGGTATCGGTATCACCAGTGAGCAAAAATCACGTATTTTTGAAGCATTTGGTCAAGCGGATACTTCCATTACCCGTAAATACGGCGGAACAGGCTTGGGTCTAACCATCTCAAGCCGCTTCGTCGAGCTTATGGGCGGCAAACTCGATCTCGAAAGTCAACCGGGCGATGGAACGATGTTCTACTTTACCTTGTCCTTTGATGAAATCGAAACGCTGAATGAACCGCTAAAAGGGTCTTTTTCCAATATCAATGCCGTCATTCATGAGAGCAAAACAAAGAAAAAACTGCAAAGTACGTACCTAAAAGAGTATCTCGATTATCTTGGGGTGAGCTATACCACATTTACCGAACTTGAAGAGCTAAGAATATTAGAGCGCCAAGTCAACTATGATCTTCTTTTTGTTGACAACGATTACACCAATGAGGATGATCTTATCGCATACGCTTCGGCAAACGAACAGACCGTTCTAATTACCAAATCCTATTACATGAAAAAAATCGACTCAATGGGTCTTGATTTATTCAAAGTGCTTTATGAGCCGCTTAACAGCTCAAAAATCCGTTCGGTATTGGAATCGTATGATGCTGAAGCCTTTAATACCCGTAAGCAAAAAACATCACGCCGTAAAAAATTCGATGAGAAAAACTCTCGTTTTACCGCCAGTGTACTTGTTGCAGAGGACAATGTTATTAACCAAAAACTTATCCGTCGAACGTTAGAAGACTTGGGGCTTACAGTAACCCTTGCGAATAATGGTTTAGAAGCATTTGAAAAACGTAAAAATGGAGAGTTTGATCTTATTTTTATGGATATACAGATGCCTGTTTTGGATGGTCTGGAAGCAACTCAGGAGATTTTGGACTTTGAAGAAGACTATGATCAGCACCATATTCCTATTATTGCCCTTACCGCCAATGCACTCAAAGGGGATCGTGAACGTTTTATGGCAGCAGGGATGGATGAATATACCACCAAACCGCTGGTTCGCAGTGATATTATCTCATTGCTTAACAATTTTCTCTCCCATAAAATTGTTGATCTAAATATTATCCCTAAATCAGCCGATGAACTTATCGCGTCTGATGAAACAGATAATATCCAAGCGCAAGAAGAAGAAATTGAAACCGCCCCGTTAGATGAACCGCAACCTACTGAAAATGTGCCGGATGAGCCAACGCTTGATGAGCTTGAAGAAGAAGAAATAATTATTGAAGAGACAACAGCCGTAGAGAGTCTTCCTCTTGTTGAGAGCAGCCATGCAGTGGTCTCTTCATTCGATGCTGATATTGTAATTGCAAAACAAAATTTACTTGAAATGAAACTTTTTGCACGTATCCTTGATGATTTAGGGTACACTTATGTGAGCGTCAACAGTGCCGATGATCTTTATTCCCATATCAAAGAGAAGCGTTATAAGGTAGCATTATTTGACAAAGGATTGGCAGGGCTTGATCTAAAAGAACTCTCTGATATAATTCGTGAGAACAATAGCGATATTTCGTTGGTTATGCTAGTCGATCCATCGGTAGATAACGATCAAGACGATGTACTGTACGTCCATGAAATGATTAAAAATATTATTAATAAAGACTTATTACGTCTTGTGTTTGAAAAATTTATCTAAAGCAGGAAGTAACGAATGGACGGAAAAAAACTCAAAGTTTTAGCAGTAGACGATGATTTGATCAACTTGAAGTTGTTAAAATCAATGTTGATGAAATCGCCTAATGTTGCGCAAGTCATTGAAGCAAAAAATGGTGCAGATGCCATTGGCATTCTCAAATCACAAAATGATATTGATATTATTTTGCTTGACATTATTATGCCGGTTATGGGCGGTATAGAGATGCTCAAAGTTATCCGTGCAGATGACTCGCTTCGTCAGCTTCCCGTAATCGTCCTCACAACGGATGAAACCAAAAAGGGCGAGGCTCTGGATTGCGGAGCAAACGGTTTTCTAATGAAGCCTATCCGCGAAAAAGACGTTGTTTCCAAGATAGCACAACTTACGATATAAATTCTTCTTGCGTCATACCGTATCAAGTACGGTATGACAGCATAAAATTTTACAGCTTCTGCCACGACCGTTTAAAGACTCGTATAGGTTCTGTTGAAAGATTTGTGCCATCTGTTGTTGCAACCGTCGTGTCTATTAGCATTATCGTGTCATTACCGGTATTTTGAGTTAACGTATTGCATTGACCATTGGTAGGTTCAGCCCCCTCAAAAGAATACTGTATACTCACATTGGCATCAAACATAGCTGTTCCTGAAGCATCTTGAACAGTAATGTTCAGCTCATTAAGACAATTGGCACCTGATGTATTAAAATCTTGCGCCCGCATGACAGCAAACTCCGTTGCACTTTCAGCAAGTAGCTCTGCTTGTGCACGCAGATAATTATCACCCATCGACTTAGTCCCTATCGATGCATTACTCAGCAGAACAACACCACCCAATGCCACCATTACAACCACAAAAATCGCCAATAACATTGCAAATCCAGATCGTTTAGTAGCGTACATGGACTCTCCTTTCACGGCATATCGCGGATGCTGCAATATCACTGGTGCTTAAATTGGATTCCAACCCTCGCATACAGACTTTGAGCCGCCACACACTTCCTCTATCACTAAAAGAGTTTGTATTATTAAAATCTGCGTAAAAACTGGCGACATTTTGTCCTAATGTACTTTGTCTTCCACCCGTGTATACTTCATTTTGCCATGGTCTAAAATTAGTATACATCACAAAATTACCGCTATCCAACACCCGAAAAGCATATCCTGTACGAATGAGGTACTTTTGAAGTCCATCTGGGTTCATTGTCCCTCCTGGCGCATTATCCGTTAGTGTTAATGTATTTCCAGCAACCCCTGCGATAGTGTAATACCCTTGCAAGCCGCCTGCTCCATCCCAGTTAAAATGACTGCACGAACCCACAAGCCCCTGATGATTATAAATCGCTGAACTTGCAAGATTAGAAGCCGGATAGAGTGCGGTAATCACATCATTTGCTGCCGTAAAATTAGCATCGTTCGATGTCAGGGTAGGTGCCGTTGGTACGGTAATAAAATCCATAATAGGCTGCTCACTCCATCCTGGGGTACTCCCGACACGCAGACTGTCAACATCGACTCCTAAAAAAGCCACGGTGTAGTCATGGGCAGTAGCTTCATTCGCCTCTTCTCCCGGTTCTGAACAATTACTATCACCAAGGGTACCATCACCAGCACCAACAGCTCTAGGATCCAAATTCACTATTGATATATCAATAGCATTCTCAAAATACTTCGTGAGTTGATCAAGTATATGATCGGCTTCATTAACTCGTTGAGTATAAGTCTGAGTTCGATAAATTCCTTCATAATACTGGCGAATAGCTTCGAGAGCGATCCCTCCTACTATTCCCATTACTACAATAACAAAAAGAAGCTCAATAAATGTAAACCCTTGACGTAATTTTTTATTCATCAGTTATTACCTTTATTCGATTTAAAAAATGTCAGAGTTGTATCGACATCTAAATCGCTATTCCAAAAACGAACAACCACACGTTTGAGATGGGTTCTATCCGTTGCAGCTGTACCTAGAAATCCATCAATATCTTGCGTAATCGTTCCTGATGAGCCAAGACGCCATGTTGCTGTAGCTGTATTACCTGCTACAGACGTCAACGTCGAGGGGACATAGCGTACATTGTAGGTTGCATTAATATCAAATGACTCCCCTGTCGATGAAATGACACTAAGTGTCTCAGTCCCTGAGTTAAGCATCTCAAGACCTTTGGAAATATTACCATCAGCTCCAGCACCCGTTGTAGCCGGAATCGCAAGAGGAATTTGAGTTATATTGCATTCCGTCGTAGAATCAGGATTGGCACGAAATGCAATTGCCCCAACAATGCGCGAACAGTTTAAATCGGCTACCGTCGAAATCGTTGACATATAAGTCGGTGTTGATTCATTGAGATCATAAACATACTCACCGCCCCATCGCGCCTGAAATTTATCTATCATCTGACCGCTTAAACGTGCCATTACATCATCATCAATAGCAACTCTTTTGCTCGATTCGCCCGCTACATTCATCATCGAGGGGATGGTCATCACGCTGATTGCAATAATAACAATTGCAAAAATCAGTTCGATCATCGCCATTGCCGGACGCATCATCAGACCTGTTCTCATCGGATAGAAGGAGCATATTCACTAGTACTATGCCATCCCGTTCCAGATGTTGAGTTTTTATTCGCTTTAGAATCCTCCGATTCCGTTTTCGCACTTCCGGTATTTCCGATTATACGCCCAAAAGTGATATTAAAACACGGATGAGTCAAACAATCTAAATTCGCCGGACCGTTTGGATCAAGATAGGACAATGCCGTTGCACCATTGTGCAACCACCCTTCCGTATCGATATGCGCTCTATACCCCTGACGAACCGTAAATGGGTTAAACTTATACGTCTCAAGCCCGGCCGCATAACTGGACGTTCCATTGGGCAAAAAAGAACCCGTTCCAGGATCGACAACCGTCACGCTGGCATCGCCGTATGTTGGCTCGTTGTGTAAAGTATTAACATACCAATCATTATCTTTTGTATCCGCTATTAATGCTGTTCCAAGAAGATTAGGGGTTTCAAACACTTCATAGCGTGCGAATCCATCAAACGCTATTAATCCCAATACCCGCACATCTCTTGCAATCACCCGTCCATACACATGAGTTACGCTGAAGTCCATAGTACTGCTTCCTACGGCAGTATCAGGGGTACTGTTACGCATTGAACTTTGATTACAATCGACCGCCGATACACATGTAATATTAATATCTGTATAGGTAACAATTTGCGGATCGTGTGGCGTTGTCTGATTTCGATCAAAATTAAATCGTATAGTATTCATAAGTGCACCATTGTCTGCTTTTGTGAAATTGCTATCATCAACTATTCCAATCCACTTTGATGTCTGATTAACCTCAAAAGAGTCAGATGTTTGTACATTGGCAATCGTTGAATTAATTATACGGGTTACAAACGGTGTTGTATAAGTAAGATTTGCATCATGTCCAGCAGTAATATTAAGATCTTTGGCAAAACACCCGCCAACAAAGTTGCTAAGAGGCATATTATTCGCCCCTAATGCTTTAATCTGTCCAGTAGCGCGAACCGACATATTCATATCGTTCGTCTTATTAAGATCACTCATATAAACAAAACCTTGTCCTCCCACTCCTGTATTCGCTCCATTGGCATCCCTACCTAACCCATAACTAAAAGGTAGATCAAACTTCGCTGGTTTAAACGTCAAATTTGAATCTTTATAGTTCAAGGTTTGATTTGGAATTATACTTGTATTGATATTAGTATGCTGACTCGATATGTCACACCCATACGGTGCTAGACTTCCTGCAGTAGTATTTGACCCCACTATACAATCGGTACCAGACGCAAATCCATCTCCAAGTACAGCTACACGAACAGTTTTATCCACTTTTGTCCAGCTTGTATCAATCATATTAAGACGATAATCACCTACTTGATCTTGATGATTTGACTGATTTTGTATACTTCCATGTACCATATACAAAGTGGGATAGCGATTGTTGACATCATTACACTCTGCAGTAGTTAGAGCTGAATCCCAAACCATTGTTATGTTGTAATCCGGATTAGCCCCGTTAAAATATCGAGTATAACGCGGTACGGCTACTAAACCACTTGCATTCGCCTCATATCCCGTTGCGTTAATATCATAACCATAATCATATCCTGCTGCTAGATTCATTCTCGGGAGTACAGCATTAACTGTCGTATCAGGGGCAAACCCATAGACATCATGCGATAAATCCGTTATAACCGTATTAGCAGCATTGGAATCTTTAATACGGGCATCAAATGCCTCCGGACGAACCGAAAAATTATCCCGTGAACAAAGTGGTTTGGCATAATGATTTTTTATACAGGTAAAACAATCTGTCGATATAGCACTTCCGCCTGTAACACCGCATGATGCATTACATTCCCCATGACTGGAACTATTAAACAATCCATTAATCTCTGTTACGATTTTATTCTTACTATTAGGATCTGTCGTTGCTGTCCAATTTTGGATCAACGTTCCATTAGTCTCGGTAAAATACCAGACACGATAGGCACCATTTTTAAGGGCAAAATTATGATAAGTGATGTCTTGTGGCATCACTAATGTTTGATATGCCGGAGCAACTTCCGGTGCAAAGGAAATCGGAACAAAAACGGGTGTCGATACTCCCGCATCAGGATTCGCACACGATGCATTGATATCCCCGAAAGAATCCACGTCGATCATTTCCACCAAAACTGTACTAGTGACAGTACTGCTAGGAGCATCATTGGTTCCCGTCGTTGGTGTTCCATCAAAGATGACATCCACATCAAAAGGCTTACGTGAAATTTGCGTTTTAATATTATTTTGTACCAATCCATGCTCAACAACATTGAATAATCCCCATGTCGGCTTGTAAACCGTGGATGGGGTACACATAGGAACTTTACTACTACCAAGTGGATAGCGATTGTAAACAATCTTATTACCACCTACTGTAATATAATAATCAGCTTTCAAACCTAAGCTTTCATTGATATCTACAAGTCCACTTATCCCTAGGGGATCAATAGTGAATTTTGCATAAATATAATCTTCACTTCCTAAATCCCCTAAATCTTTTCGTATGTATTCATAATTTGTCGTATCATACGTACAGCCGGAATTTGAAGTTACATGAGAATCATCTTTGTTATACGCAGGGCATGGGTCAGAGTTGATATATCCTCGATTTATTAATCCTGACCCATTAGGGGTTGAAGATTGAATATTGGCTGATTGATTCACATTAAAGATAGTAGTATTGAGATCGGACGTGAAAGATATCCCTTCTGCTGACAAATCAGCCTCTTTATTTCTCAAATAAACCAAAACTTCCAATGGTGAACTGCTCACCATCGTCTCGACTCTCGCAGCATTATTGGTTCTATCTACCGTCAAATAACGCCCATCTTGTTTTAGCGTATAGTCGTAACAGAGTTTTGGTTCATAAATCTCCGTAGCAAAAGCGATCATCGATGGAAAATATCTATCCCCTGTTGAAGTGAATTTAAAATCGATATTGGTCTGTTCGGTATCCAACAAATCATAGGTTGTACCCGTTCCAATACTGTAGTTTTGGATATCGATACCATTGTTATTGGTCGGATTCGGTGTTCGTGATCCATCAATCTGTACTTTTGAATAGCTTGATTGATCTGGATCGCTAGTAGGTTGACCCGTATTCTTTAAATCCACCCATTGAAGATCCGATTGACGCAGCGCTTTAAATAAATCACCACCAATAGTATAATCCCCTTCTGCCACAAATGTCGCTACTTTTGCATTGATCGGCGTTATTTTGGGGGTATAAAATCCGCTGATTGGAATCAGAGCTTCATTGCTATAAATTTCTGTCCATCCATCGAATATCGATATCGCTTTTGTCGGTTCATTGGTATTTTCATAAATAACGACCAAATTCCATGCACCATACATCCCTGTACTACCCGTATCTCCCTCAAAAAGATTACTGACCGATACGGTATAGTTTCCATCTTTCCAATTATTATCGGTAAAAATACTCGTCACATCCCCCATCATCGAAAAATTATCAGTATCAGGATCAGTAGCACTCTCAAAATCATCATAATCGACATATGTTTTTGGTACCGTCTGATAAGTTCCCCCATTCCGGGCTATTTTGACCACAACATTATTGATTTGATCATTACTAATGACACTTTGAACATACAAAGCAGCATATTTGATCGTCGAATTTGCCGGATCAGGTAGAACCAGCTGCGCCATCGTTTCGGCTAATGAGGTAGACCCATTGACGCTATAAGTACACATTTTATAGTTTGCATTATTATTTGTGGCGATATCAATATACGCTTCATCGCTATAGGTAGAACAGTCCGCAGAACCATTGCTTGAACTGGAATTATCCGAATTTGGTGCAACGACCAACGTATTTCCAGTTGATACCATATCTCCTGAAATGGTTATTTGTTTACGGAGACAAAAATCACGATCTGCATTTTTCACGGGTGTTGCACCGTTATTACACTCAGTTACACTGCCACCGCCGCCTGTGGTAGATGCTGTAAACTGAAAGCTAAGAGCGTACGCTCTATTGGAACTACTGCTACTTTTGTAAGCAATAACGACTGGTTGATTCGCACGGACACTGATTCCTGTTAATGATTTTAAATAACTATCATTCATACTTGAAAAAAGAGTCGTACCACCACACCCATCTAAAATATATAGATCGTTTGACTGACTACCGGTCATACTAGAATTAACCTCAAATGTCCCTGCTACGGCAGGAGTGAAATAATAATAATATGTTTTGTTGGCTGTGATCGTACCGCTTGCACTATCAGTAGCGCTTGCGGTGGTTCTGTGTAGATTAGTAATAACATTTCCTGGACAGACTTCACTGAATTCAGCACCGCTCCCTTGAATGGAAAAGTTATATGGATTCTCATTGGAGTCATTATTGACAAATGAAAGAGACCCGCTGTACGTAGTATTCGTTGCTGTTGGTGAAAAACGAACTGTGAATGTCGTTGAACCACCTGCTGCAATCGGAGTATTAGGTGATGTTTGAAGAGTAAATCCTGCAGGTAACGTAAATGCACCTATTGTAAGATCAAGATCTCCAAGATTTTGGATGATAAACGTTTTATCTACATATGAGCCTGCCACTACTAGTCCAAAATTTGTGTTATCGGTTGTTGATGTACTACTATCACCATCCGTAATATTACTTCCATTTCCGACTACATTGATTTCAGTGGCAGGATTATAATTAACCGTAAACCAATCTATATATGCATCTTCATCATTTGAGTTTGTACGTGGCGAAAATTCTATCTTAAAATTTCCGCTTCCATCTGTATTTGCTTGAAATACATAAGATTGACATCCTCCTCCATCGTAATCGTTATAATCAGAACTATCATTTATGCGAACACGTAAATAGTCCTCATCGCTGTCCCAAGGATCTGTCGCACACCAAGAAATATTTACATCAACTTCCTTATTAGCATAAGTCGCACCTAACGCATAGGTTCTAGAGGCTGTATCTTCTCTATCAATAAACATACTATTGTTATTTAATGCCGAATAATAAACATTCGATGTACTTGAAACTGTCCACCCGCTTATATTGGATGTAAACTGTTCATTAATAAGCTCCACTGCTGAAACATTCGTAAACAAAGAGAGCAATGCAATAAAACTTAACCGTCTAAATACTTGTTTGAAACTATTCATTTCATCCTCCTTGGGATTTTTAGGGCACTGCACGATTAGGGCTCGGTAAAGAAGAGATATGAACCCGAAAAAATTTATCACGACAATATCGACCATTAAGGTGATTTTTAAAACTCTTCTCTACTGCATTTACACGACAGAAAGAACGCCATCTTCCTAAGTGTAGTCAACCTATTATTAAAAAGTGATTAAAATATGTTATTATAATTTCTTATGTTATGAAATTTACTTATCCCTCCTGTTGAATCATTGATTTTTCTATGTTATAATCAATTTCACTCCAAAATTTACTCTAAGGCAGTACCCCATGAATATCTCTCTCGTCGGACGCCACATCGAGCTTAGCGATGCAATCAAAGAACATCTAATGCACTCCATCGATACACTCACCAAATTTCATCTCGACATTATCAGCGTCAATGCCATCGCCAGTATGAATGAGCGTAAAAAAGGTGTCAGCATCGAGTTTACAATCAATATTGCCGGTAAAAATACGGTTGTCATCAGCCAACGCGACAATGATCTCTATGCAGCAATCGATATTGCTATCGATCGTGCCCAAAAAGCGCTTCGCCGCTTGCACGAGCGTCTCAGTGATCATAAAAACGAAGGGTTGAATGAGGCAAAAAATGCAGCTGCCCATACGGTCGATCTGCATGCAGTCGGTGAGGCGATGGAAGATGAGATCATTCCGATGGAGCTGGAACTGTATAAGCCGCAAGAAGTGGTTGACGTCCTCGAAAATCTAAAGAGTGGCGGCAAGCAGTTTGAAGTCTTTTACGATATCGAGGGGAAAATGCGGGTTCTCTTTAAACGTAATGATGGGAAGTTTGGGTTGTATTAAACCTTTCTCTTTCTTTTCTTTTTCATAAGAAAAGAAACAAAAGAAAATCACCCTCACCCCAAATCGCTGGCGGTACGCTTGTGCACTACTGCATGCGACCTTGCTCTTGGTGTGGTGTGAGGGCATAATCTTTATCTAACCATTTTTTTACTTCTCGCACAATCTCTTCATCTTCACCTATATCCGCCCATCGAAACTTTTTACCGCTTTGAAGCTTGCCTTCCAACAAATCACCCGATGAGCGAAATTTCAGATCCAGTGCCGCAATCTCAAAACCGCTCGTGCAGCTTCCAAATGATTCTAAACGTTCATTTTTACCCGATGTGTTGGTATAGAGATAGCAATATCCCTGCAAGCCTGTGCGGCTCACCCGCCCTCGCAGCTGATGGAGAGTGGAAAGTCCCAACCGTTCGGCTCCTACAATGATGACGGTGGTGAGGCGCGGGAGAGAGATGCCTACTTCTACCACGGTGGTGGCGATTAGAAGTGAGCCCTTTTCACGAAACTCGCGCAAAACTTCCTCTTTGTCTTTGTCTTTTCCGTGGGTGACATAGACATTTTCAAATTTCTTTTCCCAAAATCCTCTCGCTTCATCGATACTTTGGTAGTTAATGCTTTCACTTTGCTCTACGAGGGGATAGACGAGTAACACTTGATGATTTTGAGCTATTTGAGCTCGTATATGTTCAAGTAATACGGAAAAATCGGTTTTATGGATGATTTTTGTCGTAATATTTTTCGTAAAGGGGGTTTGAACAATAAGACTTACATCAATGTGCGCCGATTCAATCATTGCTAATGTTCGGGGAATCGGAGTGGCAGAGAATTGGAGGAAATGGGGGGCAGAGTCATTATCTGTGAGTTTGGAGAGGGTATGGCGTTGTGCAGTACCAAAACGGTGCTGTTCATCTACCATTACCAAGCCAGCTTCCGGGAGATCACGATAAAGAAGTGCGTGGGTGCCGATGATAAAATCGACCTCCTCCAATGACCCTTTTTT
>Ga0265297_10001271_pt1 | contig 61013 bp, 61 predicted proteins | sample Munlanlwell13791_FD_192502 | JGI IMG/M metagenome (GOLD analysis project Ga0265297, IMG submission 192502) | Leachate microbial communities from a municipal landfill in Southern Ontario, Canada - Leachate well 137-91 | ecosystem: Engineered > Solid waste > Landfill > Unclassified | place... | reverse complement strand
CAGTTGCCTGATGCGTTGTGCCACTTGATAGCCATTCTCTCCAGGCATCCCGATGTCCAGCAGCATTACATCAGGGTGGAATTCATCGATCAGCATTACGGCGTTTTCGCCGGAGTCAGCCATTTTGACTTCGTAGCCATTCATCTCCAGGAGGAGAGCCGTACTCTCCCTTACGTCGGAATCATCGTCCACTACCAGCACGCGCGTACCTGCGTTAGGCGAGGAGGCTGACGTCTCGGAGTCAGGAGCGCCGGCAGCTTCGGTAAGCGTTGGCAACCGGATGCTGAAAGTGGAGCCCAAACCGGCTCCAGGGCTTGATGCCGATACCTGCCCGCCGTGCAATTCCACTAATCGTTTGACTAGCGTAAGTCCGATGCCTAATCCGCCCTGAGCCCTATCCAGTGTACGCGCGCCCTGCTGGAACAGGTCGAAAATCGTCGGCAATAATTCTGCCGGGATGCCGGTGCCGTTGTCTCGCACCTGAATCTCGACTTCAGCTTCGAGCTGTCGAACATTAATCTCGATTTGACCGCCTTCCAGAGAGTATTTGCTGGCATTGTCGAGCAGGTTAAGTAACACTTGAGACAGGCGCACGGAGTCGCCCTCCAACAGTATCGGTTGCTCAGGCAGGCCGACATTGAGCTGTTGTTGTTTGGCCTGGGTGAGGTCGCGCGCCGTCTCCAAGACTGGTTTAATCACGTCCACAAGGTTAAGCCGCTCTTTCTTCAGCGAAATTTTGCCGCGCGCAATACGGGAAACATCCAGCAGGTCATCCACCAGATGAGTGAGATGCGTTACTTGCCGCTTAATAATGTCCTTAGCCCAGCTGAGCCGTGGATTTTCCAGCTTCAGCATATCCAAAATATGGGCTGCGTTGCTGATGGGGGTCAGCGGGTTTCTCAGCTCGTGGGCCAGCATGGCGAGGAATTCGTCCTTATGCTGGTCGGCTTCACGCAAGGCCGCTTCGGCTTGTTTACGCGCGGAGATATCACGGCTCACGGTGGCGATACCCACTGGTTCGCCGGAGCTGTCCTTGATGAAGAATGCGTTGTAGATCATCCAGATGGCGGCGCCGGTCTTGAAATGGCGGAACCTGATTTCCACATCAGCGTGACCCTCGCTCACAACGCGCGGAAAGAATTCATCAAGGATAAAACGCTGGTCTTCCGGGAAAAAAAACTCCTGGACCGGCGTTCGGATGCACTGTTCCAGGTTGTCGAGGCCGATCAGGCGCATACCGGCTTGGTTAATGTAGAATGGAATGAAATTCATGTCGCACATGCTGATGAATTCCATGCTGTTGTCGGCCAGCGAAACAAACTTCTGCCGTTCCAACTCCATATGCTTGCGCTCAGTAATGTCGCGCAGGGCGATGACGTAGCCGGGTTGCCCGTCCCAGTCCAGCGGCGCGGAACGCATTTCTGCCCAGGCGAAGCCGTCAGGACGGATCAGGTTAATGTCCTGGTAGGTGGTTTTATCAGGATGGACTGGAATCGCCAGCGATTGACCGACCATCGAGCTACGCGCCAGCAGGATTTCGGCAGCTTGATTGGCATAAAGCACTACGCCCTGACGATCTACAACCAAAACACCGTCAGTGATAGTGTCAAGGATCAGATCAAGCTTGGGGAGATTGGAGGACATAGGCGCTAAATTTGCTTAAATAATAATGGTTTGTACGCCGATGCCTTTTGCTTGGGTGGTAATGGCCGCGATAACGGAAGGCACTCGCGACAAGTCGCCGAGCAGCTTCAGTACGGGTTCCGGCATATCGCGCACCAGCATTGGCGTCGCAAATACATCTTTTTCCAGGGCTTTTTCCGGCATGCCCAATACTTCGACGACGTCGAAAACCCACTGCCCGGGCTCGTAAAGGTTAGCGAGCGCAACGGTAATCTGCTCGACCAGGCGGCGGGTTTCACTGTTTAATGATACCACATACAGGGTTAGAACCAGTTTGTGCGGCATCGATGCGCGTCGGTCTTGTTGAGGCGTGGCAACCTGGGCGATATTGCGGATTTGTACTGAAGACAGCGGCTTGCTGGCCAGTTCGAACTGAATGCCTTCCTCATGAATGCCTTTCAGCTGCTCCATGTATTCATTGGCAAAGGCGGTGACGATATAAATGTTCAGTGTATCGTCAATGGCTTTCAGGCGGCGCAAGACTTCTACGCCATCAATGCCGGGCATGCGCAGATCAAGAAAAATCAAGTCGGGCCGCTCGGCGAGGGTCATTTCGATGCCTTGCAAACCGGTTTCGGCTTCGCGAACCGAGAAGCCATCTTCCAAAATCAATTTGAAGGCTGCGCGCACCGCAGGGTCGTCGTCTATTACCAAAATTTTTCGTACCATGTATCGTGCCTCTTGTGTATTCAATTTAAACGCTAAAATACTGGGAAATCTTAGCCGCAAAAGACCGCCATATCCAAGTGATGTGTATGGGTTGATGTTCAAGCATGGGAAAACCGAAGCCTCATGCAACAGCCGTGTCCGGGCGAACTCTCCACCTGTATAGAGCCTCCAACATCCTGAACCAGACGGCGGATGACTGACAAGCCCAGGCCGGTACCTTTTCCGGGAGGCTTGGTGGTAAAAAAGGGATCGAAAATTTTGCTTTGCACATTTTGCGGGATGCCGGGACCGTTATCGGTCACGCTCAATTCTAGCATTTCCCCGATGGGCCTAACCATGATTTTGATTTTTGGCTGCGGTTTCGGGCTATCGGCCAGCGCGTCGCGGGAGTTAATAATCAGATTGACCAGAATCTGTTGCAGGCTATCTGCGCTACAGTAGACTGGCGGCAGACCTTCGGCGTCATCGACCTCAACGGCTATGCCGCCTTTGCTCAATTCGCCTTCCAGCAGCAACAGGCTTTGCTTGACGACTTCAGATATTTGACAGTTGCCGCTTGGGGCGGATCGGTTGTGCACAAATAGCAGCATGTTGCTGACAATCTTCTTGATCCGGTGAATTTGCTGTAGCGCCTGATCGAGAATTTCCTTGGACCGGCCATCCGTGCTCCTGTCGGCGGCGAATTCGACAAAATTCATTACGCCCATCAGCGGATTGTTGATTTCATGCGCTACGCCTCCGACCAATGTACCCAATGCCGAGAGCTTTTCCATTTGCAGCATGTGTTCCTGGTTTTCCTGGAGTTGCGTATAAGCCAGCCGGGTTTGCTCCAGCAGGCGGGCGTTTTCCAGGGAAATCGCAACTTGGGCAGTCAATAGTTCGGTCATATCGGTTCTTTCGGCAGTAAATACACCTGGCGACAGCCGGTTTTCCAGATAGAGCAGACCGATGAGTTCGTTTTGCTTGATCACCGGCAAGCACAGCACCGAGCGCAGTTTTAGCGCCTGCACTTCCGGCGTATCCTGAAACTCGCCTTCGGCCATCGCATCGTCCAGTAGCACTTTTTTGCGAGTACGCAATACGTAATTGGTGATAGAGCGGCTGATGATGGTGTTGCTGCGGGACTGGTTAAGGCTAAGACGCCGGCGTTTAACGGTTTGTTTTTTGCCGACATGCTTTTCAGCGGCGACTAGCAGTTCATCCCCTTCCTTGATCAGCAGGTAACCGTGCTGCGCCCCCGAGCTTTCCAGCACGACACTCATGATTTTTTGCATGAGCTGATTCAGGTCGACCTCCGCCGACAGGGCCAACGCCGATTTGATTAAATAATTGAAGTCGAGATTCGGTAGCGTAACCGAGGTGTCGAGGGCAAGGGTTTTCTCGGCGCGAACTGCATTGTCGGGATCGGTGTAGGGGTGGCGCTGTTGCAATAATGCACTTTTGCGGTCGGCGCGGCACAGTCGGTACATGCGTCGGGCTTCGTTAAAGTAAAGTTGGGCGTCGCCGAGATTGCCAGCTACCAGCACCTCGGCCAATGACTCGTATAAATGGCCGGTGAGCAAGCCGTAGTTTTGTGCCTGGGCGATCGCGATAGCGTCTAAATACAAGTTGCGGGCGTCGCGCATTTGGTTCCTGGCGCGAGCGATCTCGGCGTGAATAAAGGCCAGAAAGGGCTTTAGCAGCGGTCCGAGACCGGCCCAGGTTTCCAGTTGGGCCAGCAACGGTGTGATTTCCGCTTCAAGCGTCGGCCAGTCGGCACCCTCCGGCCAGCGCAGGCGATTGACGATACGGAACACATACCAGAGACGTTTCAGCACGTTATCGGTCAGGCCATGCAGATAGCGTTCCACCGCTTGCAAGGACTCTGCCGCCGCCGCGTAATCGCCCATATAATGCTGGGCGAAACCGAGCAGCGCAAAATAGCTGCCGGAAGCGGAGACATAATTTTCGACTTCCCAGCGCTCCAGCGTTTCGGCCATATCCACCGGCTGGTAATCGGGTTTCATCGGCGCCACCCAGCCGGCCAGTACGGCTTCGGCGAGGCCGACCGAGAATGACAGCTGGTTCTTGCGGGAAAAATGCAGGCATTCCTCGGCGGCTTCTTCAACCAAGCGCAGATCTTTGCCCTGTATCTGCAAATTCCACATTAATGGTCCATAGGACAGGCCGGCGTTATATAAATCGCCGCAATTCTTACCGCACTGTATGCCTTTGTGGCAATAATCGACGATCTCGGCCGGATGGCTGCGCGAATGCATGTTGCACCAGACAATGCCGTTCATGCCGCGGGTGGCGCCAAAGGTATTGGGATGCTTGGCGCACAGGTCATGGGCCAGGTCCTCATAAAGGAATGCCTGCTCGAACTTGCCCTGTTCGCCGAGATTGAGGCCCATGATCGAAAACGAGTAAATCACCGATTCGTCCATGCCGCCTTGCAGGCAATGCAGAGTAGACTGCGCCGCTGACAGATACAGCTGCGGCACCAGGCCGGACATATAGAGGTCGGGGATTAACTCACTGTAAAACGCCAGCTCGATCTTGCTTTTGCGATCCTGGGTAAAAGGCATGTGCAGGATAGTTGTCCAGACGTCGCCTTGCTGTTCGATTTCCGCCATTAAAGCCAGCATCCGCTGCCGGGCTGTCTCGGGCTGATCGGGGATTGACTTGCCGAAATAGGCCAGGCCGCGGTTAGCGGTCGCTATCGCCTTGTTGAAATTACCGAACGAGGACAACGAAGTGGTTTGTTCAGCCAGGGCTTCGGCTTTGTCCAGGTCGCTGACGGCGTGTTCGACCAGGTGATTAAGCAGTGATTCCGAGGCTTCATAATGGCCGCACATCAGATTGGTTTTGGCCAGGCGCTGATAGATGCGGAAAGTCAGATCGTAAGCCTGTTCCCAGCAATTGTCCGGTAGATAATCGTGGGCTTTCAGGAAAAAATCGTTGGCGGCATCGCCGGCCAGCGCATCCAGCGCCTTGTTGCCGGAATGGAAGTTGATATTGACCAGCCGATACGCCAATTCCTGATCCATGTCAGCCGGATGGCCCAAATTGAGGTGGGCGGCAATGGTAAACAGGTTGTCAAGGGATTCAGGATCGGTTCCGGCCGGTACCGCTTGCAGCAGCCGGTTGCCGATGCGCCAGTGGATAGCGGGCTTGATTTCGGGATTGACTTGGCGCAGTACCGCTTCCTGAACCCGGTCATGGACGAACTGTAAATCGGATTTGTTTTCCAGCAGCATGCCCAGATTCAATACCGGCTTCAAATCTTCAAACAGCTGTTCAATGCGAATATCCAGCACCAGCGCTACATCATCGGCGCTGAAACGGTTGCCCATGCAGGCGCAGTGATCGAGGATATGCAGGGTGTTGGCCGGTAGCCTGCTCACTTTGGAGCTGAATAACTCCACTACCGAAGTCGGCATCTGGGTATCGCGAATCCGCTTGATGTCCCAGTGCCAGTGTTGTTCGGTGTCTGTATTCAGTAAGTTCTCGTTGTACAGCCAGGCCAAACTTTCGCTGACGAACAGCGGGTTGCCTTCGGTAAGGTGGGCGATAAATTCCGCCAGATTGGCTGTGGTTTCCAGCGAGGAATTGAGGATATAGGCCACCATTTCGTGGCAGTCGGCGTCGGTGAGCGCCTCCACGCGAATTTCCGCGAACGGGTCGTTGTTTTCCTGAATCTTGCGGATCAGTTTGCTGAGCGGATGGCTGTTGTCGACTTCGTTGTGCCGGTAGGCGCCTATGAAAAACAGGAAAGGGTGCTCAAGGTGGCTGTCGAACAGGTTTTGCAGAAAATCAAAGGTGGCGCTGTCGCACCATTGCAAGTCGTCGATAAACAGCACCAGCGGATTTTCCTCGCTGGCCAGGCAGGCCAGAAACCGGCCGAACAAGTTGTTGAAACGGTTGCGGGCCTCCACCGGCGGCAAATGTGGCACTTCCGGCTGATGGCCAATGATGAATTCCAGTTCCGGCAACACGTCGACGATGACGCTGCCATTGCTGTCCACAGCGTCGAGTATTTTAGTGCGCCACTGTTGCACCTGCGTGTCACTTTCGGTCAAAAATATACGGATCAGGTTGCGCAAGGCCTGAATCAGCGAACTGTAGGGGATATTTTTCTGGTATTGGTCGAATTTGCCGGAGGTGAAGTAACCCCGGTTTTTGACCAATGGTTTTTGCAGTTCCTGAATCAGCCGGGTTTTACCGATGCCGGACAGGCCGGAAATAAACATGGAACGGAATTTACCGCTGGTGACCTCGCTGTATTGCTGTTGTATCAATCGGCTTTCGGTCTGACGGCCTACCATTTTCGAGATAAAAACGACCCGGCGGCTGCGATCATGCTGACCGATCGTAAAAGCCGATACGCTGCCGGTGGCGCTGTATTCTTTCTTGCAGCGGATCAAGTCGGCCAGCAAGCCCGAGGTGCTCTGGTAACGTTTCTCCGGCTGCTTGACGGTGAGTTTGGCAACGATGTCGGCCAGGGCTTGAGGGATTTGCGGATTGAGCTGATTGATTTTAGGCGCTTCCTCGGCCAGATGCGAGTGAATCAGCTCCAGCGGATCGCTGGAAAAAAACGGCAGTTGGCCGGTAAGCAGTTCATAAAATACGATTCCCAACGAATACAAATCGGTGGAATAATCCACTCTATAGTTGATGCGGCCGGTCTGTTCCGGCGAGGTGTAGGCCAAGGTATGGCGTACGAATTCCGGGTCGTAGATAAAATGGCTGACGTCACGAATGTCGAGCGGGGTGATGAAATCGGTCAGCCGCAAGGTCAGCGTTCCCGGTTGCAGCAGAATATTGTGCGGTTTGACGCCGCCGTGAGTAATACCTGCATCGTGTACCGCTTGCAGCGTATCGGCTAATGTACAGGCCAGCGTAAAAAAATCGTTGAGGTCGAGTTTATCTTGCTGTTTGGCCCAACAGTTCAGCGGTTGTCCGGCGAACCAGGGCTGAACGATAAACTGCTGGTCGCCGTAGGACTCTAAGGCGAGCGGTGTAGAAACTCGTGGATCGTGCAGCACTTTCAGGCGTTCGATTTTTTGGCGCAAATGCCGGGACTGGTCATCCCAGCTCGACATCTGTTTCAGCAGTTTGATAACTAACGGATTATCGGGAACATGTTTGTGGTAGCCCTTGAATACTACGGCCTGCAAGCTCTCCCCCAGCTTTTCGTTAACGGCGTAGTTACCCAGTTTCGGCGCATCCTGCGGTTGATTTTTTGCGGTTATATCAATCATTTGGGATGCGCTTTCGGAGCGGAGAGTGGTGCTGGGCATGATAAAGTCATCGTCAGGCCAAAATTAGGCTTGTAAGTTATTACTGTTGAGATGCATGGTATCGACTGAATTTGAGCACTGTTATGCAGGCACCCAATCCCTACCCGAAGCTTGCCATGCTTTGCGAGGTAGTCATTCGGCTTCCGCGGGGTTCAAGTATGTCAATAATTTCATTGCACTTAATGATATTTTCCTCGCTCGCCAGAATATAGTCAGCCAGCGCGGTAACCGCAAGCCAGTTCGGCCGTCTGCTGACAAAATTGAATGCCGCCAGAAATAGCTCAGTCATTTTTCTTTCCCTCAGTTCATCGTTGTCGATAAAACACTCAAGATATTCGTTGGCAATCGCTAAATCGGATGAGCCGCCATAATATTGCAGCGCATTGATATTTATCAGTTCCGGGTTAATCGGTTCGTTGTCGCGCAGTGCGACATATCGGGCTTCGGCGATAGGTCCTGCGAGTAAATTGATTATATCGGCCTCGAAGGCGTGTTGATAAGCATGCTTCTGTGCAACAGAAAGGTCTTTTGTGGCCTCATCAAACGATAACGGTAGGGTATGAATCAGGCGACCGCCCTCTACTTTAGCGATATCGCGCTCAGAAGCCCGATTTAAAAAACCGGATGACTGAGGGCCACTGTTCGACAGGCTAATAAAAATCTGAAAGAAAACCGGCGGTAATCCTTTTTGCTGGTTGCCAAGATAAATCGCAGCTGCATGTCCAGCTTCATGGATAGCTGTTTCCCGGCTAATTTCCTGATAGGCTAACTGAGTTGTATTTTTTAAGTTGTTGGTACGGTTCATTGAATATCTAATTGAAGTATATGGTGGAAACAGCTGGCCGCATACAGGTAAAGAGTAATGTTTCAGAACAAAAATCTTGTGCTGTTTTCCATGAAAAGAGGTTTAGCGAAGTGACGGAAAATAGTCCCAGAAGCCGAAGTGTGTTCATAGGGTAAAAATGGAGACTTTCGGAAGCCGTATTGAGTCATTGCACGCTCAGTTTTTAGGTATAAAACGAAGAAAGCAGGACGGCTGAGGCCGAGTAAGCAATTAGCAATCGCGTATTTTGTACTTGTTTCCTGCAAATTCACTAATCCCTGACGCGATTTGTTACTCAATGATTGAAAGCATATCCTGATATACCGTCATACTGATCTCTTCAGGATATGAAGTGGCCTCATTTTACTTTTTAATGGCATAGCCTGATTTTGTTAAATTATTGCAATATTATTCTACCGGGCAACAACTTATTTATTTACATTAGAACAAAAAGTAAAAATGAAAAAAATACGTATAAACACCTATTAAACTCATTGAAAATGAATTTTCTGGGGACTTGCCAGTTTAATTGGCAGCGCCAAATAATATCCCATTCTCTTCTGTATTTATTTTTAAAAAGCTTTCTTTGGATTGTTGGTTTTATAAGATTAATATTTACTCAATCCGACGATACAGGAGTCTGACTGAGTCTGCATTTGCAAAGCCGTTGATGGCGCATCCAAGCAAACCGCTTTTATTAATGGCGTAAGCGAAAGATAGAGTTCCCGCATGGGCTAATGATGGTAGGATAAAAAGGATTGTTACGTGTTATAAAATTAAATTTTTCCTCGGCTTGAAAAATGACAATAAAATTCAAAGAGGCCACTCATGAATAGGCGTAAGACCAGCAATATTAAGCTTCTATTAGTCTGCTTTGCGGCTATGGCGATAACCGGTTGTGCCACTACCACGCCTAAGGAAGCCGTAGAAATGGATCCTTGGCAAGGATGGAACAAAGGTACGCAATCTTTTAACGATAGCTTTGACAAGCACATATTAAAGCCGGTTGCTGTAGGTTATTTGCATGTTACCAATAGCGCTGTTGATAAAGGTGTTACTAACTTTTTTAGTAATATTAACGACATAGGCGTCACTATTAACGATATTTTACAGTTGAAGTTATTGCAAGGCGGCATGGACATTAGTCGATTCCTTATCAATACAACTGCCGGGGTTGGGGGTATTTTTGACTGGGCTAACGAAATTGACTTGCCTAAACATAATGAAGATTTTGGTCAAACCTTAGGTTATTGGGGTGTGCCGGCAGGGCCTTATCTGGTATTGCCGTTTTTTGGTGCAAGTACGCCCAGGGATACCGTAGGATTGCTTGGTGATGCCTTTTTGGATCCTTTAACCTATGTCTCTATCTTTGGCGGTCTTGCGGGCAACATCGCGACAATAGGTACCAGTGCGCTGGATGTGACGGATTATCGTGCGGGTGTTATGTCCAGCGAAAAAGTGGTTAATGAGGCAACCGATGGCAATCGCTACGATTTTATAAAAAACTCCTATCTACAGCATCGTGAATATCTGATACACGACGGCAATCCGCCGAATGAAATTGATCCTTTGGATGTTGATGAAAGCGGTGGCGATAGTTCTGATGATGCTGGCAATGGTTCCGAAAATAAAAATGATAATAGTGCAAAACCGATGCCGCCCAATTCCAATAAGCAACCACCTGTGCAAAATAACATTAGGCATGACCTTGATTTAAAAGCACCTGACGAGAAGCAGTAACGGGCTGAGATTCAAATATCTGTTCAGTCGTATTAGAGGATTGGTCTCATAAGTCCAATCGGCACTGATCGGAAAAGAAAAAGGTTGACGATACAGTTTTACGCTTTTTCCGCTTATGGTATAGCGACTTGAGAGTTGTCGAATCGGTCGGTAAATTAAATCCGAATTATAATTGGCGCAATTTTTTTGTGAACTGGATAGCTATGCGGCAAATAATAAAAGCAAAACATGAGCTACGTTTGTATGAGCTTAAAAAAGCGGTGAGCGACTTTCTTGAGTTCACTGAAAATTTAACGTTACTTCAAGCGGTTAATGAAAAGGCTCAGGAGATGATGCAAGCGATTGATGTGCTGCAACAACTGTTACAGCAGGGTTTGGCAGCAGATGAGCTGGTTAAGGCTATCCATGCTTCCGAAGCGGCGACTCTGCTCGATGAGGTTGTTGATGCCGATGCGGTTGGTGAGCTGGAGGCTTATGTATTGTCGGCAGCGGAAGGTATTGAAAATGCCGAAGTAACGCAGTTTTTAACCGAAGTAATGGATAAGGTTGAGCATAAATATAATCTATTGCTTGAGAAAGCGCACGCTTACAATGCGCTACTCAAAGCCTAAACGCGGCGTGTAGCTCTAGTAATTGCGTTGGACAGAAAACAACGCCAGTAAGGTTAACGCTTGTTTATATTCGGAATCAGGCAAGACACTTAATGCGGAAATCGCCTTTTGAGCTTCTTCGTCGGCGCGCCGCTCTGTGTAGTCAATGGCCTTAGTACTTTGCACGATAGCATAAACTTCGTTAAAGGCATCACGGTCACCATTTTTGATCGCATCGATAATGGTTTTTGCCTCGCTTTCGCTGCTGTTTTGAATGGCATAAATCAGCGGTAAAGTTGGTTTGCCCTCGGCAAGGTCGTCGCCGAGATTTTTGCCCAGTTCATCTTTACTGGCTTTGTAATCGAGTGCGTCATCAATCAGTTGAAAAGCGATGCCCAGGTGCTGGCCATATTGCGCCAGTCCCTGTTCGATTTCGGTTGATGCGCCGGCAATAACTGCGGCTAACTTGGTAGCTGCGCTGAACAAGATAGCTGTTTTTCTGGCAATCACTTCGAGATATTTTTGCTCTGTCGTCTCGGGATTATTGCAGTTTAAAAGTTGCAGTACCTCGCCTTCGGCAATGGCGGTGGTGGTTTTTGACAGGATTTCCATCACTCGCATATTGCCGGTGCGGACCATCATTTCAAACGCGCTGGAATAAAGGTAATCGCCTACCAATATGCTGGCTGCATTGCCCCAGACAGCATTGGCGGATTCTTTGCCGCGTCTGAGGTCGGAGTCATCCACAACATCGTCATGCAGCAGTGTGGCAGTGTGAATAAATTCGATGACCGCCGCCAGCAGCAGGTGGTTATCGCTGGCTCCTCCCAATGCTTTAGCCGACAATAACAGCAACATTGGACGTAATCTTTTGCCGCCGCTTCCAACTATATAATGACCCATCTGGTTGATGAGGACGACATCGGAACTTAACTCGTTAATAATAAGCTGATCGACAGCTTTTGCCTCAGTTGTAGTTAATTTTTTGATTGAATCAAAATCAATGGGGGCAGGGATGTTAGTCGAAGATTGTGGTTGCGATGCCATTATTTTGTGATGCGTGTAAGTTTGGGTTAGTTTTCATGGCGATAGCTATGAAAATCAAAGTCTGTTAAGCTATTATAACTTAATAAAACATTAATCGCCCATGCTATTGAGCCGGTGGGTTGATAATAATAGCTTTTTTATGCTATTTTAATAAGATATTCAGGGTGCCAATTTAATTTAGATTGACTTGGGCTTGTTTTAAAAATATAATTTTTTGTTCACTTTAAACAGATTAATGCTTGATGGAGCTTGCGCCGATGTATGCGGTAATTCAAACAGGTGGTAAACAGTACCGCGTAGAAGAAGGTACTTACTTAAAAATAGAAAAACTGGAGCTAGGCGAAGGCGACAGCATTGAATTCGATAAAGTACTGATGATTCAGTCTGACGATGCTGTTAAGGTCGGCATGCCTTTTATCGAAGGCGGCAAAGTTACAGCGACTGTCTTGTCTCAAGGTAGACACGCGAAAGTCAAAATTATTAAATTCAGAAGACGTAAGCACCATATGAAACAAATGGGGCATCGTCAGTACTATACAGAAATCCAGATTACTGGCATTTCTGCTTAAGATATTAGGAGTTACAAATGGCTCATAAGAAAGCTGGTGGTAGTACGCGTAACGGACGCGACTCTAATGCGAAAAGATTAGGTGTTAAGCGTTACGGTGGCGAGAGTGTAACGGCAGGCAATATTATCGTTCGTCAACGTGGAACTCAGTTTCATGCAGGTGACAACGTAGGTTGCGGAAAAGATCATACATTGTTTGCAACGGCTGACGGCAAAGTGGTTTTTCAGGTTAAAGGACCTAACAACCGCAAATTTATCAGTATTGTTGCAGCATAAGACATTCAGCTGTATCGCGCAGTAGCATGGCGGGACAGTTGGGTCGGGTAATGAGCCCGGCAACTTTAAAAAAGCTCCGCCGTTGTTATGGCGGGGCTTTTTTTGTTTTTATCGGTTGGATTTGAAGTTTGGCGGCGTGTGATTTATGAAATTTGTTGACGAGGCGGAAGTTCGCGTAGAAGCGGGCGATGGCGGCAATGGTACTATCGGCTTTCGGCGCGAGAAATACATTCCAATGGGCGGTCCGGATGGCGGCGATGGCGGCGATGGCGGCAGTGTTTATCTGATTGCTGCGGAGAATGTAAATACGTTGGTGGATTTTCGGTATCACGCCGTCCATAGAGCGCAGCGCGGGCAGAATGGTATGAGCCGCAATTGTACCGGCAGAAAAGGCGATGATTGTTATGTGCCGGTACCGCTTGGGACACTGGTTTCCGATGCGGAAACAGGCGAAGTCATAGGTGATTTAACTAAAATCGGCCAAACATTGCTGGTCGCTCAAGGCGGTTTTCATGGTCTGGGCAATACGCGCTTTAAAAGCAGTATTAACAGGGCGCCGCAAAAGGCCAGTAAAGGCAGCGAAGGCGAGCATCGCAGGCTTAATCTGGAGCTGACATTGATTGCCGATGTCGGCCTGTTGGGCATGCCCAATGCCGGAAAATCCAGCCTGATTCGCTCAGTATCGGCGGCAACGCCGAAAGTTGCGGACTATCCTTTTACGACCTTGCATCCCAATCTGGGTGTGGTTAGAGTCGATGATTTGCGTAGTTTTGTAATTGCCGATATTCCGGGTGTTATCGAAGGGGCTGCGGAAGGCGCGGGCCTCGGTTTGCAGTTCTTAAAGCATTTGCTGCGCACCGGATTGTTGCTGCATGTGGTTGATGTTGAGCCTTATGAAAGTACGGAATCGCCAGTGCAGGCGGCCAGAAAAATCATCAACGAAGTCGAAAAATGGAGTGATGAGCTGGCGGCCAAGCCGCGCTGGCTGGTATTGAACAAAATAGACCGGTTGCCTGCCGAAGAAGTCGAGCAGCATTGCCAAGCAATTGTTGACGAGCTGGAATGGACGGGGCCGGTCTTTAAAATTGCCGCAATTAACGGCGAGGGCACGAGAGAGCTGATGTTCGCCATCATGAACTTTTTGGAACAGCAGCGGCGGGAAAAAAGTGAGCAGGAATGATTTTGCCAAAGTTAAGCGAGTTGTCGTCAAAATAGGCAGCTCTTTATTGACTAAGGGCGGCCAAGGGCTTGATAAGGCCTCTATCGCTGCCTGGGTTGAGCAGATGGCTGGTTTAAGGCGGCAATCTATCGATGTGATCCTGGTTTCTTCCGGCTCCGTCGCAGAAGGCATGTGCCGATTGGATATGAAAGTGCGGCCCAAGACCTTGCATGAATTGCAGGCGGCGGCATCTGTCGGTCAAATGGGCTTGGTGCGCGTCTTTGACGATAATTTTCAGCAGCATCGCCTGCATGCGGCGCAGGTGTTATTGACGCATGATGACTTGTCTGACAGGCAGCGCTATTTAAATGCTCGAAGCACATTGCTGACCTTGCTCAAGCTTGGCGTGGTGCCGGTTATTAATGAGAATGATGCGGTAGCGACTGAAGAAATTCGTTTTGGGGATAACGATACGCTGGCGGCATTGGTGGCTAATCTGGTCGAGGCTGACCTATTGATTATTTTGACTGACCAAAAGGGTTTGTTTACGGCTGATCCCGGCTTAAATCCCGATGCCAAATTAATTTCCGAGATTAGTGTTAACGATGATCGGCTTGATGTGATGGCTGGCGATAGCCGTAGCGGCTTGGGTCGGGGCGGCATGTGCACCAAAGTGCGGGCTGCGCGGCTGGCATCCAGGTCCGGTGCGGCTACGGTTATTGCTGCGGGCGCTGTTGATAACATCATTGTTTCTGTTATTGCCGGGGATGATTTGGGTACCCATTTATTGCCGGACATAGAGCCGTTGGTAGCAAGAAAGCGTTGGCTTGCCGGTCAGTTGCAGGTTAAGGGGCAGTTGGTTCTGGATGCGGGAGCGGTCAGGATGTTGAAGAATGAAGGTAAAAGTCTTCTGGCTGTCGGCGTTAAAGCGGTGTCGGGACGGTTTGAGCGCGGCGAATTGGTTTCTTGTATGGATGAAACCGGCTTGGAAGTTGCGCGTGGACTGGCTAATTACGGTAATGCCGATGCCCAGTTAATAGCAGGCAAGAGCAGTTCGGATTTTGAGGGTATCTTGGGTTACTTCGATGATTCCGAGCTGATACATCGAGACAATCTGGTGGTAATTTAGCGGGCGTGATGGCCTGATAAAACTCCAATAAAAAAGGCCGTAAATCAAAGAGTCCGGCCTTTTTTATTGAGTAAGATTAAAGCAATTAAGCGATAGCCTTTACTTTTGCATTCAGTCTGCTTTTACCGCGTGCGGCTTTATTCTTGTGAATAATGCCTTTGGTAACCGCTGAATCGATAATCGGAACAGCAGTGTTGTAGGCGGCTTGCGCTTTTTCTTTGTCGCCAAGCTTAACTGCGGCAATGATTTTTTTGATGAAGGTGCGTAAGTTACTACGTTGTCCTGCGTTGCGAATACGGCTTTTTTCCGCTTGTCGCGCACGCTTTTTAGCTTGTGCTGTATTAGCCATAGTGTCTCGATTCTTGAGGTAAGTTAATTAAACCGTGTATTATCATTACAAGTGATAATATTGTCAAACCTTTTAATGCATCATAACAGGAGTTCCGTTGAGCAGGCGGCTTTTTAAATCGACTTTAATTGTCGGCAGCATGACTTTGATTTCGCGTATCCTCGGGTTTATCCGGGATATGTTGATTGCCCATATTTTCGGAGTGGATTCGGCGACAGATGCTTTTTTTGTGGCGTTCAAGGTTCCCAATTTTTTGCGTCGGCTATTTGCCGAGGGCGCTTTTGCTCACGCCTTCGTACCGGTGCTGTCCGATTACAAAGAGCGTGGCAGTAAAGCCGCGTTAAAACAGTTTATCGATAAAACAGCCGGAACCCTGTCGGTATTTTTATTGCTGCTTACATTGGCCGGCGTAGTGGCCGCGCCTGTGCTGATCATGCTGCTGGCTCCCGGCTTTATGTGGCAGGGAAGCCAATACGAGCTGTCCGTGCAACTGTTACAGATAACCTTTCCGTACCTGTTCTTTATTGCACTAGTAGCTTTTGCCGGGGGCATATTAAATGCGCACGAACAATTTGCCGTTCCCGCGTTAACGCCGGTTTTCCTGAATATCTGCATGATTGCCGCCGCCATCTGGCTTGCGCCGATGATGGCCGAGCCGGTAACCGCATTGGCTTGGGGCGTTTTTACGGCGGGCATCGTGCAGCTGCTGTTTCAGTTTCCGTCGTTGATGCGCTTGGGGCTGGTGCCAAGACCAAGACTAGGCTTTAACGATGCAGGCGTGAAACGGATTATCAGCCTGATGCTGCCGGCCATTTTCAGCGTTTCGGTGACTCAGATCAACCTGTTGCTGGATACCTTGTTTGCCTCGTTCTTAACCGTTGGCAGCGTATCGTGGTTGTATTATTCAGATCGTCTGGTGGAGTTCCCGCTAGGTATTTTGGGGCTTGCGCTGGCGACGGTCATTTTGCCGAGTCTGGCTAAAAGCCATGCTGCGGAAGACAAAGCCGCTTTTTCCAATGCGCTGGATTGGGGCTTGCGGCTGGTCGTGTTGATCGGATTGCCCGCGACCATCGGCTTGGTGGTGCTGGCCGAACCGATGCTGTCGACGCTGTTCCAATATAATGAATTCGCCATCAGCGATGTGCATTTTGCAGGATTGAGCTTGAAGGCCTATTCGTTGGGATTGCTGGGTTTTATCCTGGTTAAAGTGCTGGTGCCGGGGTTTACCTCGCGCGGCGATATGAAAACGCCGGTTCGCTATGGGATGTACGCGATGATGGTCAGTTTGGGATTGAATCTGGCGCTGGTTTTCCCGCTGGCGCATGCAGGGCTGGCGTTGGCGACTTCGTTGGGCGCATTTTTTAACGCGGCTTTGTTATTGATAAAACTGCGGAAGGATAATGTGTATCAGCCAGCAAGCGGTTGGTGGCTGTTTTTTGTCAGGGTATTGCTGGCTGCCGGGGCAATGTCTGCCGGGCTGTATTATTTTGTCGATGCAGCCTGGTGGAATGACTGGAATTCGACGGCGCGCGTGATTAATCTGGTGAAATGGATCGGGATAGGTTTGGTAATCTACACGGCAACATTGCTGTTGACGGGCTTAAGGTTAAAGCATCTGACTGGTCAGATGCATGCTAACGTTTAATCTGATATTGCAGATTTCTAATTCAGTCCTCTGGAATGAGGATGTAAAAATTTCCGTGTAAACCGCCATTAAAAAATCTCTGGAAATCGATCTCCGTATAAAATCATAATATGAGCTCTGGATATTTTCGTGCTTTTTGTGTTTTTCGTGGATGAACTGATTTACCAATCAACCCTGCGTTAACCTGACTTCCGCTTCATGGTATTTTGCCGCGCAAAACTCAGCCACTTCGGCTGGTAGGTGAGGTCCCGGCGCGGTTTTGTCCCAGTCCAGCGTTTCCAGATAATCGCGGACATATTGCTTGTCGAAGCTGGGTGGGCTGATGCCTACCTGATATTGGTCGGCAGGCCAGAAGCGAGACGAATCGGGGGTTAACGCTTCATCGATCAGGTAGAGAACACCATTATCGTCAACGCCGAATTCAAATTTGGTATCGGCAATAATAATGCCTCGCTCTTTGGCGTAGGCAGCGGCTTCCTTATACAGTTTGAGGCTGGCATCGCGCACTTTTTCGGCCAACTCCTGCCCCATCAATTCAACGGTTTTTTCAAAAGATACGTTTTCGTCATGATCGCCCACTTCGGCTTTGGTAGACGGGGTGTAAATCGGTTCAGGCAGTTGCTGAGCTTGTTGCAAGCCTTCGGGCAGCTTAATGCCGCAGACCGCGCCGGATTTTTGGTAGTCTTTCCAGCCGGAACCGATCAGGTAGCCGCGCACAATCGCCTCAACCGGCAATGGCTTCAATAACTTGACGACGATGGCGCGGCCCTCGACTTGCGCGCGTTCGGCCGGATCGGGGACGACCTGCTCCAGCGGAATGTCGGCCAAGTGATTGGGTATCACATGCTTCATTTTTTCGAACCAGAAATTCGACACGTTGGTTAAAACTCGGCCTTTGCCGGGAATCGGGTCTGGCAAAATCACATCGAATGCGGACAGCCGGTCGGTGGTTACGATCAGCATGTGCTTGTCGTCAATATCGTAAATATCGCGCACTTTGCCGCGAGCGCGGAGCTTTAAAGACGACAGTGTTGATTGATATAGGGCTTCTGGAGCGGTCATTAGGTTCTCGCTGGGTGTCAAATAGGGTGATTTTACCTGTAAGTTTGGCTAAGCTCCATTTAGTTATCGATATTCGGCAAGCTCATTCATTATTGCCAAAATGACCGGCGTTTTCGAAACGTATGTAAGCCTTGGGCCAACAACGGATTTAATCAACCGGTTCCAAGCATATCCCTCGCCGTTGATCCGTAGACCCTGCACGACCCGTGACACTATAAAGCTGGATTTTTTAGCGGAACATATCCTTATTAACGGCTTTTTCCATAGCCATTTTGGCGGTAATCAGGCCTTTATCAACCAGTTCTTTCATGTTCTGATCCAGCGTTTGCATGCCGTCCTTGCGTCCGGTTTGAATCGCAGAATACATTTGCGCGACTTTGGCTTCACGAATCAGGTTTCTGATAGCGGCAGTGCCGACCATGATTTCATGCGCGGCAACACGGCCTCCGCCGATTTTTTTAAGCAGCGTTTGCGAAATAACCGCCTGCAACGATTCAGACAGCATGGCCCGGACCATATCTTTTTCCGCGGCCGGAAATACGTCGATAATACGGTCGATGGTTTTAGCTGCGGAGGTGGTATGCAGTGTGCCGAACACAAGGTGGCCGGTTTCAGCCGCCGTCATGGCCAGCCGTATGGTTTCCAAATCGCGCATTTCGCCGACCAGGATAACATCCGGATCTTCACGCAGTGCTGAACGCAACGCTTCATTAAAACCGTGGGTGTCGCGCTTGATTTCCCGCTGGTTAATCAATGACTTTTGGCTCTCATGAACAAACTCGATAGGATCTTCTACGGTCAGGATATGCGCATAATCATTGCAGTTAATATGGTTGATCATCGCCGCCAGCGTAGTCGACTTGCCGGAGCCGGTAGGGCCGGTCACCAGAACCAGGCCACGCGGTTTTTGGCATAACTCTTCAAAAAATTTAGGCGCTTTCAGGTCTTCAAGGCTCAATATTGTCGAGGGAATGGTTCTGAATACCGCCGCCGCGCCGCGCTCCTGATTAAACGCGTTAACACGAAACCGGGCAACGCCGGGCAATGCAAACGAAAAATCGGTTTCAAGGAACTCTTCATAATCTTTGCGTTGCTGGTCATTCATAATGTCATAAATCAACGCATGGACTTCTTTATGATCCAGCGCGGGAATATTGATCCGCCGAATATCGCCGTCAACCCTGATCATAGGCGGGAGCCCCGCCGACAAATGTAAATCCGACGCTTTGTTTTTAGCTGAAAAAGCCAGTAATTCGGCGATATCCATAACATCCTCATGAAGACAAAAAAATTATCTTTATAGCATAGTTCATCTTTTTGTTTTTTGAATGTAGGGTGTTGTGTTAGCTTTTACGGATTGTGTTACTTAGTAATCGACAACCAACGCCCCATGACAAGCATAACCCAAAGACTCAAACAAATACGTTCGCAAATCCGCGATGCGGAACTCGTCTACAAGCGCCAACCGGGTTCGGTGCTGTTATTGGCCGTCAGCAAAACTAAACCGGCCGAAGATATTGCCGCCGCCTATCACGCCGGGCAGCGTCATTTCGGCGAAAATTATTTGCAGGAGGCCTTGAGAAAGCAGCAGGAATTGGGCGCTTATGATATTACCTGGCATTTTATAGGCCCCATACAGTCCAACAAAACCAAGGCGCTGGCGACGCATTTTGACTGGGTGCACAGCGTCGACAGTCTAAAAATAGCCACGCGCCTGAGCGAGCAGCGCCCAGCCCATTTGCCGCCATTGAATATTTGCCTGCAAGTCAATATCAGCGACGAACAGAGCAAATCCGGCATTACCCTGGCCGAACTGCCGCAACTGTATGAACAGATCGTCAGACTGCCTAACCTGAAACTGCGCGGCATCATGGCCATTCCAGCTCCGCAACAGGATTTTGAGCATCAACGCCAACCCTATAAAACACTTTATCAAGCCGTTGCAAAGCTTAATCGGCCCGAACTGGACACCTTTTCGTTCGGCATGACCGGGGATTTAAAAGCCGCGATCGCCGAAGGCTCCACTATCGTTAGAATCGGCACCGCGCTGTTTGGCGAGCGGGATTACGGTTGACAAAAGCTTCAACCGGTCACAATGGGGTTGATTCGATATAATGCTATAGTACAAAGATAATTGAGGAGGGGGCGATGACCGATAAGAATAATGAAAAACACAAAATAGTGATCGTTGGCGGCGGCGCGGCGGGTCTTGAGCTTGCTACCAGTCTGGGTAAAAAATTAGGCAAAAAAGGCCGAGCTGAGGTCATGTTGCTGGACGCATCGCCAACGCATATCTGGAAGCCGCTGTTGCATGAAGTGGCAGCAGGTACCTTGGATGAATCCGAACAGACTGAATATCTCGCCCAGGCGCACCGGAATCATTTTCGCTTCAGGCTGGGTAGGATGGAGGGCTTGAATCGGCAGAAAAAGGAAATTTATGTCAGTCCCACGCTGAGCGACAGCGGCGAAGAATTAATCCCCAGGCGGACGTTCAGTTACGATACACTGGTAATGTCGGTCGGCAGTATCAGCAACACCTTTAATATTAAGGGCGTCGCTGAACACTGTTTGTTCCTGGACACCACCGCACAGGCTTTTAAGTTTCAAAAGCAGTTGGTTGAATCGTATATCAAAAGCCATGCCGGCAAGAGTCATGCCGACGATAAGACCCTGTCTATCGTTATCATTGGCGCGGGAGCTACCGGCGTCGAGTTGTCGGCGCAATTGCACGAGGTAACCGATCTGCTGGCGGTTTACGGCCTGGATGAGTCCAGCGATGTGAAATTGACCATTATCGAAGCGGCTAATCAATTGTTGCCCGCATTGCCGGTCAAATTAGCCAATGCCACGCAACAGCAGCTGGTCAAGCTGGGCATTGACCTTAAGCTCGGCCGCCGGGTGATCGAGGTCACCAAGGAAGGGGTTCATACCCATGATGGCGAGATGATACCGGCGGACCTTAAAGTCTGGTCGGCGGGCATTAAGGCGCCGGATTGGATGCAAAATCTGGATGGGCTGGAAGTTAACAGGATTAATCAGCTGGTGGTCGATAAGACCTTAAAAACCAGCGACGATGATATTTTTGCCATCGGCGATTGCGCGGCCTGCCCTTGGCCGGGCCATGGTGCCAATGTGCCGCCGAGAGCGCAGGCAGCGCATCAACAGGCATCGACGTTGAGCAAATCGATAACCAACCGGTTGCGGGGCGGCAAGCCGGTGAAGTATGTCTACCTCGACTATGGGTCGCTGGTGGCATTGGGCAAATACACCACGGTCGGCAATTTGATGGGCAATCTGATGGGCTCGGTCAGTGTTGGGGGATTTATCGCCAGGGTGGTTTATCTGTCCTTGTATAAAATGCATCAGGTGGCTGTACATGGTTATTTTAGGACGGCAATGCTGACGCTTTCCAATTTATTCAGACGTAGCGCTCATGCAAAAATAAAAATGCATTAGAGCTTTTATGTGTCCGTGCCCGTTTTTATTTAACTCTTAATTACCTACATAACTATTTTTATAACCATTTACAAAGACCAAAGACATGTTTGAAATTGAATACGAATTCCGCGAAGAAGATTTAATCCATTTTAATGAAATGCAATTCATGAGAAATGAAGAGATACAAAGCAATATCAGGAAAAACCGTTGGATAGTGCCGGGCATTATGGGGCTGATCGGTTCGTTTTATTACTTCTACTATCAGGATATGAAGTCAGCGGGATACATTGTTGTTATTGCGGTGCTATGGGCATTGCTTTCGCCAAAAATAATGATGCTGGATTTGCGCAGGCAGATACTCAAAAACTATACCCCTAAAGAAAAGGTCAATATGTTCGGCACTTATACGTTGAGCATTGACCCCGCCAATCCCAACTACCTGCTGGAAAAATCGCCCAGCGGCAAGCATAAAATGGCTTGGGGCGAGCTGGTCAGGGTGGAATACGGTAAACGCTATGTATATATCTATATCAACTTAAGCACTGCGTTGGTAATTCCGGTAGAGACTGTCAAAAAAGGTAATCTTGAGCAATTTGCCGAGCAGGCGGAAAAGATGATTGAGCGGTTTGCGTAGAAACCCGAAGATACGATATGGACGGCTTTTGCCGCTCATATCGATTCCCGTATTGATAGCGTAATAATTTTCTATAAAGTAAAAAGCCATGATTACGGCAATATATGCATCATTATCAGCATTATTAATAGTAAGACTCTCTCTTTCGGTAATAAAACTTCGCAGAAAAAACCGGGTCAGTGTTGGTGATGGCGGAAATGAGGCCTTACAGTTAGCGATCCGCGCTCATTCAAATGCAGTGGAATATATTCCGATAGCGTTAATGCTTTTATTAATGCTCGAGTTAAACGGGGCGCCGAAAATATTGATTCATATATTGGGTGCCACGTTGTTAACCGGCCGAATATTGCATGCTATGGGGCTTCCCGCAAAGAACTTAAAGAAAAGAGTATTGGGCATGCAGATAACAATCTATCTGTTAATCGGCTTGGCGATACTGAATATATTATTGTTATTCCCAGCGTTTGCCGGGGCGCTTAAACTTTAGCAATTACGTCTGCTTTGGTTGATATCAAACATCAATCTACGAACTGAAAATTTTCACCTTGAACTTCAATGTTAAATTTTAGAAATATAACCCTTCGCCGTGGTGTGCGGGTGTTGTTTGCCAACTCTTCGTTCACCATTCACAAAGGCCAAAAAGTGGGTTTTACCGGCGCAAACGGCGCGGGCAAGTCCAGTTTTTTTGCGCTGGTCAGAGGCGACCTGCATTTGGACGAGGGCGATTTTTCGATGCCCCCGGGGCTGGAAATTGCTCACGTTGCCCAGGAAACGCCTGCCGTCGACCGCTCTGCTATCGATTATGTCATTGACGGCGATCAGCCGTTAAGACGCTTGCAAGCCCAGCTGCTCGCTGCCGAACAGGCCGATGACGGGCTAAAACAGGCCGAATTGCATGCCGCGTTGGACGTTATCGGCGGTTATAGTGCACAGGCCAGGGCTTCACGCTTAATGAACGGTTTGGGATTCAGCTCGGATCAGGAAAACAATGCCGTCAACTCGTTTTCCGGCGGCTGGCGGATGCGGCTTAATCTGGCCCAGGCCTTGATGTGCCGCTCGGATGTATTATTGCTTGATGAGCCGACCAACCATCTGGATCTTGATGCGGTGATTTGGTTGCAGGACTGGCTTTGCAAATATCCCGGTACTTTGTTGCTGATTTCTCATGACCGGGATTTTCTGGACACCATCGCCGACCATATCGTGCATATCGAGCAGAACAAGGCCGAAATTTATAGCGGCAACTATTCGGCTTTCGAACGGATGCGTGCCGAAAAGCTTGCGCAACAGCAGTCGTCTTATCTAAAGCAGCAACGCGAAATCGCCCATATGCAGAGCTTTGTTAACCGCTTCAAGGCGCAAGCGACTAAAGCAAGGCAAGCGCAAAGCCGGATCAAGGCCCTGGAGCGCATGGAGCTGATCGCTCAAGCGCATGTCGATTCGCCGTTTGATTTCAGCTTCGCCAAGCCGGGAAAAATGCCTAATCCTTTGTTAACGCTGGATAAGGTCGACATCGGCTACGGGCAAACCTGCGTGATTAAGCAGGCGGGGCTGTCCATATCGCCGGGCGACCGTATCGGCCTGCTCGGTCCGAATGGCGCGGGCAAGTCCAGCTTGATCAAGGTACTGGCAGGCGATATGCAGCCATTATCCGGCAATAGGAATGAAGCGGAAGCGTTAAAAATAGGCTATTTTGCCCAGCATCAACTGGAGCAACTGCGCATTGATGAAAGCCCGTTGTGGCATTTGCAGCAACTCGACAAGCAGGCGACCGAAAAGGATTTACGGAATTTCCTGGGCGGTTTCGATTTTTGCGGCGACAAAGTGCTGGAGGCTGTCAAACCCTTTTCCGGCGGCGAAAAAGCGCGTTTGGTGTTGGCGCTGCTGGTTTATCAAAATCCGAACCTGCTGCTGCTGGATGAGCCGACTAACCATCTGGATCTGGAGATGCGTCATGCTCTGAGCGTCGCCTTGCAGGATTATGAAGGCGCGATAGTGGTCGTTTCGCATGATCGGCATTTATTGCGCTCGGTAACCGATCAGTTATTATTGGTGTCCGGCGGCCAGGTACAGCCTTTCGATGGCGATCTTGAAGACTACCGGCTATGGCTGACGGAGCAGAAAAAAGGCGAAGAAAAAACCGTTGCTGAAGCTGTGTCGACGGTATCGCGAAAAGATCAAAGAAAGCTGGATGCAGAGCGCAGACAAAAACATAAGCCTTTATTTGATGCGCTTAAAAAAGCTGAAATCGCCGTTGAAAAATACCATAATGAACAGCGGCAACTGGAACAGCAACTGGCTGATCCTGCCATTTATGCGGAATCGGAAAAAGAGCAGTTAAAAAAGCTGATGGAACGCAAAGTAAACGTCGACAAGGCTTTGGATGAGGCGGAAGCGGCCTGGATGGAGGCTGAAGAAAATATTCAAGCGGCGCAATAATGAAAACGGTCTGTGCAGGCCGACCGGTTGGTCGCTCTCTGAGCAAGTCGTATGATCAAGACCCACGCATAGCAGGAAAAACCATGTTCGAGATCATAAAACTGTTATTTGATATCTGCCTGTTTAAAAAGGGGCCGCAGGACTTGCCATTTTCAGTATGGGTATGGCGGCTGTTAGTTGTTGGTGATGTTGTCGTCAGTTTCTTAATGATAAATATCCATACGGACCGGCTTAACTCACTGTTACAGTCTGTTGTTTCCGCTTTGTTGATCGTCGGATTTAGTTGGCTGATGTTATATGTAGGCCGAAAGCCGGAGCGATTTTACCAAACAAGCGGCGCCTTATTGGGTACTGATGCATTGATTAGTTTTTTTGCCCTGCCGGCGATAGCTTCAATGGCAATCGGAACAGGCTCTTTATTGGTATTTGCGGTAACGATGGTTTTAATGGCTTGGCATTGGCTGGTTACAGGACATATTTTTCGCAATGCGTTGGGACAAACCTGGACTTTTAGTTTAGGCTTGGCATTTTTATACATACTGGGATCTTATCAGGTGATAGCTTTGTTGTTTCCTGAAGTTGCCGGTGTTAAATAGGAGGGATCATGGAAAGCTATAAACACATATTACTGGCGGCTGACTTTTCCGAGCATGGCGAAGCTGTTGCCACCAGAGCGAAAGATTTAGCCGAGAGATACCAGGCAAAACTGAGTATTGTGCATGTAATGGATAATTTGCTGATTACCGATGCGGCTTATGGATCAACGATCCCTTTTGATCTTGATTTAACTGCCGAGTTAATGGCATCGGCAAAAAAGAGACTGGCCAACTTGGCTGACAAACTTAATATTGCTGAAGATTGTCGATGGATGGAAACGGGCAGCCCTAAATTGGAAATAATCAGGGTTGCAGAGGAAAACGAGGTGGATTTGATCGTGGTCGGCTCACACGGTCGGCATGGTTTCGCGCTGTTGCTGGGGTCGACCGCAAACGGCGTGTTGCATCACGCGCTGTGTGATGTTTTAGCCGTGCGATTGCAAAATGAGTGATTTGGTACTGGTGCTGTAGTATTCATAGGGTACTTGTATCCTGACGGTTATAAATGGCGGCCTATGGGCGTTCTAATTTTAAAGGTAGATAGTAAATGATTGGACAGATTGAAAGTTATGATCCCGATACGCAAACCGGGGTGATAAAAACGGAGAAAGAGTTGTTTACGTTTCATTTAGACGGATGGATTGCGGACGTGCCGCCGGAAGAAGGCGATGATGTTAGCTTTGACGCCGAAGGTACATTTGCACGCAATATTAATCTGGTGGGCGCATATTTGGAGCCGCCTAAAGCCGTTAAATATAAATACTTGGCCTCTGTGCTGGCATTGTTTTTAGGATGGACAGGGATACATAGGCTTTATTTGGGCTTTTATAAAATGGCCTTTATACAGTTAATGCTGACAGTGATACTTTATGTAACCGGACTGCCCGGGTTTGCGGCGCTCTGGGGTTTTATCGAAGGCATTCTGCTTTTTGGCGGACAGATCAACAAAGATGCTAAAGATCGTCCTTTAAAATAGCTTAAAAACAGCAAGACAAAAAAAAGCCCTTGTGAAGTTGTCACAAGGGCTTTTTTAAAGCTGCTTATTCCTTATTTGGAACTAACATTAACCGCAGTTAAGCCTTTTGGACCTGATTCAATATCAAAAGAGACTGTGTCGCCCTCAGTCAGAGTTTTAAATCCTTCGCCTTGAATAACTGAATGATGAACAAAAACGTCTTCGCCGCCATCAGCAGGTGCAATAAAACCAAAACCTTTCGTGTTGTTAAACCACTTTACGGTGCCTGTTGCCATTTTGAAACTCCTAAAATAAAAACTTACGGTTAACACAGAACTACAACATTGATAACCGGACAACCTAACAATTTAGGAATCCCTTAACTCAACATCTGTTTTCTGACTTGGGGTATTGTACTGTTTTTTTTATGATACTGTCATCAGCAGATTGTATAAAAAAGCCGCGCGCTGCTAAAGAATTGAGGCTGGATGCCGTGGTACAGAGAGGAGAAATAAACTGCGATATTTACCCGCTCAACGCTGACATAGCGCTACTAGCAATATATAAAGCCAGAGTAAAGAAATTTATAATTTATTGATCAATATGCTGATGACCGTCCAAACGCATGGGCGATAATTATTCATCTTCTTGCTGTTCAATTTTATTCAGCCGGGCTTCCGTTTTGAGATTATCGGGTGTTTGATAATCATTATCGGACTTAGGCACAAAAAGCTTTGAACATAACAATCCCAATTCGAACAACATCCACATCGGCACCGCCAACAAGGTTTGCGAGAGGGCATCGGGAGGGGTTAAAACGGCCCCTACGATAAACGCGCCGACGACCACATAAGGGCGTTTGTCGGCAAGATCAGCCGGAGTTACCATGCCGGTCCAAACCAATACGATGGTGAATATCGGCACTTCAAAGCATACGCCAAACGCAAAAAACATGGCTAAAACAAAATCCAGATACTTGGCAATATCGGTCATTACCGCTACTCCATCGGGTGCGGCGGCAGCCAAAAATTTAAAAACCAGTGGGAAAACCACGAAGTAGGCAAAAGCCACGCCTATGTAAAACAGTAGCGTGCTGGCGACCAGCAACGGCAAAATCATCCGCCGTTCCCGTTTATACAAGCCTGGTGCTACAAATGCCCAGAACTGGTAAAGAATAAAGGGAACGGAAATAAAAATCGAGAGTAGTAGCGCCAATTTAAACGGCGTGAAAAAAGGGGAGGCCACATCAATAGCGATCATCGTGCTATTTTTAGGCATGTACTTTAGCAAGGGTTCGGCTAGCAGGGTGTAAATTTCGTTAGCGTAGAAAGCCAACCCCAAAAATACCGCTAATACGAAAAAAACTATACGCAGCAACCGGTTGCGCAATTCAATGAGGTGGCTGATAAAAGGCAGTTCTCCGCCTCCGTCAAAGTTATTTTGGCTCATGCTGTTCGGCTTTGGATGTCGGTAACGACTCCTTATGTTGTTCTGGGTCGGTAACCGCCCTTGTATCCAGATTGTCCTGCGCCTCTGAAATCGTGGATTTCAGGGTGTTAGAGGTTTCATCCATTATTTGCTGAACTTCCGGCAAGCCGGACTGCTCTTTAAATATCTGGCGCATTTCTTCGGCATGCAGTTCCATCTTGATTTCTTCCTTGACGGAAGCCACCATATGGCGCGTCTTGCCTAGCCAGAACCCGACAACCCTAGCTACTTTGGGCAATCTTTCAGGACCTATCACCAATAAGCTGACCAGGCCGATCAGGCAAAGTTCCGAGAATCCTACATCAAACATAGGTGTTAATCTTTATCGTCTTTTTTGGAAGTGACTTCGCCTTCGATGGTTTCACTTTTATCTTCGGCGGGCTTGTCTTCTTCGCCTTCCTTCATGGCTGTGCGAAAGCCTTTGATGGCTCCGCCCAGATCGGAACCTATATTGCGTAGACGCTTGGTGCCGAATACAACAATGACGATGGCTAATACAACTAATAAGTGAGTAACGCTAAGACCCATTTCTAACTCCAATGGAGACCTTGCCAAGCAAAGTCATTATTTGTTACGTTGCGCCTTTTCTTCAAGGCCGGACAAACCGAAACGACGTTGCAGTTCCTGCAATACATCATCCGGTCCCAGTCCCTGATCGGCCAGCAACACCATGCAATGAAACCACAAATCGGCGGTTTCATAAATAATCTGTTTTTTATCGCCGTCTTTGGCGGCAATAACGGTTTCTGTGGCTTCTTCGCCGATCTTTTTCAGTATGCTGTCCAGTCCCTTGGCATACAGACTGGCGACATAAGATTTATCGGCAGATTCCAGTTTACGCTGTTCCAGAATTTGTGCCAGCTGTTGTAATACATCGCTCATGATTTTCTATAAATAGCTTCAGGATCTTTTAAAACCGGTTCTACGCTTTGCCATTGACCATCAACCAGGCTGCGATAAAAACAGCTTTCCCGGCCGGTATGGCAGGCAATGCCGCCTTCTTGTTCAATTTTAAGCAAAATGACGTCCTCATCGCAATCCAGAGCGATACCTAGCACTTTCTGCCTGTGCCCGGATTCTTCGCCTTTGCGCCATAACTTTCCGCGTGACCTTGACCAGTAAACCGCATAACCTTCTGCAACGGTTAAAGCCAATGACTCGCGATTCATCCAGGCGAACATTAATATTTTTCCGGTTTCCGCTTGTTGAGCGATAACCGGCACCAAGCCGTCGCCGGTCCAGCGGATCTCGTCCAGCCAGGAGGCGTTCACAGGCGTACCTCTATGCCGCGCGAGGCCATGCGCTGTTTGGCCTGTTCAATGGTGTATTCGGCAAAGTGGAAAATGCTGGCGGCCAATACCGCATCAGCCTTGCCTTCAAGAATACCATCGGCCAAATGATCCAAATTGCCAACGCCGCCGGATGCAATGACTGGTACCGTCACCGCCTCGCTGATAGCGCGGGTTAGCGGCAAATCAAAACCTTCACGGGTTCCGTCCCGATCCATGCTGGTTAACAGGATTTCCCCGGCACCATAGCCGACCATTTTCTTTGCCCATGCAATGGCATCAATGCCGGTGGGTTTACGCCCGCCGTGCGTAAAAATTTCCCATCGATTGGCTTCGCCTGGCTGGCTGACTTTTTTAGCGTCTATGGCTACTACGATGCATTGCGAGCCGAAACGCTCAGCTGCGTCACGGACAAATTCCGGATTTGCAACCGCGGCGCTGTTAATGCCGACTTTATCGGCCCCCGCGTTAAGCATACGGCGTATGTCTTCCAAAGTCCGGATACCGCCGCCGACCGTCAGCGGAATAAAGACTTCGCCGGCCACCTGCTCAACGACATGGACAATGGTGTCCCTGTTATCGTGCGTGGCGGTAATATCCAGAAAAGTGATTTCGTCAGCGCCTTCGCGATCATAACGTCGGGCAATTTCTACGGGATCGCCGGCATCGCGGATATCGACAAATTTTACGCCTTTAACGACGCGGCCATTATCGACATCCAAACAGGGGATAATGCGTTTGGCTAAGCTCATGGTTATTCGAATGATTCCGCTAATTTTTCGGCCGCTTCAAAATCCAGCGTGCCTTCGTAAATGGCCCGTCCGGTAATGGCGCCCATAATACCGTCGCCTGCGGCAGCGCCCAAGGCTTTGATGTCATCCATATTGGTAATGCCGCCGGAAGCGATAACGGGAATGCGGATCGCGCGCGCCAATCTGGCTGTCGCTTCGACATTAACTCCAGACATCATGCCGTCTCTGGAAATATCGGTGTAGATAATGGCTTCTACGCCGTATTCCTCAAAATGTTGAGCCATGTCGATTACGTCGTGTTTGGATAATTTGGACCAGCCGTCAATAGCCACTTTGCCGTCTTTTGCATCCAGTCCGACGATGATGCGGCGTGGATATTCCAGCGCCATATCCCTGACAAAATGCGGTTCATTAACGGCCTTGGTGCCGATAATGACGTATTCGACGCCAGCGTTAAGATAAGCCTGAATGGTTTCTTCATCGCGAATACCGCCGCCTATCTGTACCGGTACATTGGGGTAGGCTTCGACGATGGCATGAATCACATCGGCATTTCTTGGTTTTCCGGCAAACGCGCCATCCAGGTCTACCAAATGAATTCTTTTTGCGCCGGCGGCAACCCACTTGCCGGCTACGGCGACCGGGTCATCGGAAAAAACCGTATCATCATCCATTCGTCCCTGACGCAAACGAACACATTTTCCCTCTTTCAAATCGATTGCAGGTATTAGCAACATAACTTATAAAATCCTCAACGGCATGTAATTATTATAGAGGCGGATTGTCCGCCCAAAGACGAAATACCTAGAAGGCACAATTGAATCCATTCTTACGCTTGTCCATCCCAATGCATGAAATTTTTCAGTAGCTGCAAGCCGACGGCCTGGCTTTTTTCGGGGTGAAATTGTACGGCAAAGATATTGTCTTGTGCCAAAGCGCAGGTAAATGCATTCGGGTATTGTGTAGTCGCCGCCATTATCGCTGCATCATCCGGCTGCGCATAATAACTATGAACAAAATAAAAGCGGCTGTCTTGGGGGATATTTTCCCATAACGGATGGTGTTGCAGTTGATGGACCTGATTCCAGCCCATGTGCGGAATTTTGAGCGAATTGCCGTCGCTGTCTTTTAGCGATTCAGGGAAATGTGCAACGTGCCCGGGAAAAACGTCCAGGCATTTTATACCGCCGTTTTCTTCGCTATCGGTCAATAAAGCCTGCATGCCTAAGCAAATTCCCAGCAAAGGTTTGCTTTTGGCAACCTGCTGGATAACATCGGATAAGCCCGATTGATTGAGTGCCTGCATACAATCCCGTATTGCACCGACACCGGGAAAAACCACCCGGTCAGCACGGAGGATAGAGTCGGCATCGGACACGCACGCAACATCGACTTCAGGCGCTGCATGTTGCAGGGCCTTTACGATGGAGTGCAGGTTGCCCATTCCATAATCAATTACAGCGACAGAAGACATAAGAAATACAGGCTAAAAGTTAGAGGTTAAAGAGTGCCCTTGGTAGATGGCATCATGCCTGCCATACGCGGGTCGGCGGTAATCGCCATGCGTATGGCTCGGCCCATGGCTTTAAAGATGGTTTCTGCAACATGGTGGGCATTTGCGCCTTTCAAATTGTCGATATGTAAACTCACTCCGGCATGATTGACAAAGCCCTGGAAAAATTCGCGGAACAAATCCACGTCAAAACTGCCGATCATGGCCTTTGGGTATTTAACTTCATAAAATAATCCGGGGCGTCCGGAAAAATCAATCACAACCCGCGATAAGGCTTCATCCAACGGCACATAGGCATGGCCGTAGCGGTAAATGCCTTTTTTGTCTTGCATGGCCTTGGCAAACGCTTGGCCTAAGGTAATGCCGATGTCTTCAACCGTGTGGTGGTCATCAATATCCAAATCGCCCTTGGCTTCAATGTCCATATCAATCAGGCCATGTCTGGCAATCTGGTCGAGCATGTGTTCAAGAAAAGGTACGCCGGTTGAAAACGAGGATTTACCCGAACCATCCAGGTTAATTTTGATTTTAATTTGAGTTTCAAGCGTATTTCGCTCTACTTCTGCTGTACGTTGATCCATGTTTGTATTACTTATATTAAAGACTGGCAATATATTACTATGCCAAGCAAGATTTTGCAGCGTTTGTTATTTGCACTGTCGAACTTACTCGGCCCTTGATGCATATGTAATTTTGAGCGTACATCATATTCAGCTTTGGCTGGCTTTTTTTATGGTTATTTTCTGAGACAATAGCCATGTCACCAAAAGAGAAGATGGATTTTAAGAAAGTTCAACAAGATGTTGCCAAGGAGGGAATAAAGTGCCAACCAAGCAGGTGACTTTTAGTCCCAGCACATACCCTTGTGTTCTGGGACTTTTTTTTGAATAAAAGCCCATCATACCCATCGCACAATCGACTCCCCGCATATTGCGGACAAGTTTATCCTTTGCCTTTTCTGCTATTAAATGTGGTTTTTTAATAGTGTGCTACCTTTAAAGTTAGGGTATTTGGTTAAGTTAAACATAAAGCGCTTCTTATTGGTGCTGATAATCAGATAATTAAAAACGGCTGGTTTCTTAATATCTTTATTCTTGAAGGCCGAAATAATTCTCCAAGGAGCACGCTGTGAATGATGAGTCGCCTACAGATGTTCTGACATTTAAGCTTGTCGATGACGGCAAGTTGCTTGCAATATTTGAAGCGTGCGAGTGCAAACCTCCGCTAGATAAAGCAATAATCAAAGATGCACTGGCTGAACAAGGTTTGTCCAGCCTGTTTCTGTATGAAAACTCCCTCCCGGATTTGATAAAAAAGTATAGCGAGGCTACTGAAGGCTTTGTGCTGGAAATCGGTGAGCGCAGAGATGGTATATGTATACTTAAAATCGATGACGATAAAATGGCCGCCAAGCTTACTTTAATCCCTCCCTATGGCGGAACTCCAGTCGGTCTGCTTCAAATTCAGCAAGCTTTACAGGAAAAAGGGGTAGTCAAGGGCATCATAAAGAATGAAATCGAGGCCGCCTTAAAAGAAGGCTACGCCACAGAACGTGTCATCGCCCAAGGAGCGCAGCCTGTACGTGGCATTGACGCACGGTTTCAGAGTCTGATACCGCAAATAAGAGAACGGAAACCCCGAATAGACGAGCGCGGTATCGTCAATTACCGCGATCTTGGGCAGCTGATTGTCGTAAAGCCTGGCGATCCGTTGATGTGCCGTACTCCGCCCACCGAGGGCGAAAAAGGCTGGGACATTACCGGACAAGTAGTTATGCCTCAACCCGGACAGGACATACCGTTTGCCTCGGGGTTGCAAGGTGTAGAGTTGGATTCGGATGACGAGCTTGATCCTGATAATAACAGTCTGCTGTTGGCAGCTATCGCTGGTCAGCCAAAGTTGGTTCCTAATGGTGTTGTGGTGGAACCTACTATTGCTCTACCGCAGGTGGATATTTCAACCGGCAATATGCGCTTCGATGGCACTATCAATATTAAAGGCGACGTCAAGGAAGGGATGAAAATTCACGTGACGGGAGATGTGTTCGTGGGAGGTACCGTCGAAGCGGCAGAAATTGAAGCGGGTGGGAATGTCGTTATAAAAGGCGGTGTAATCGGCCATAGTGAACAGAGCGGCGATCCAAGCGAAGATCTCATCTTTAACGCGAAAATTATCAGCAAAGGTTCAATCAGTGCGCGTTTTGCCGAAAATGTCTCTATGAATGCGGGCATCGATATCATCATTGAAGAATTCTCCATGCATAACCATTTGACCGCTCTTAATCGGATCTTGGTGGGGAAATCAGGCGGGAAAAAAGGCCGTATTATCGGCGGCATTACCTGTGCACCCGCTTTGGTAAAAACAGCGATAATTGGTTCAAGCGCCGGCTTTGTAACCAAGGTCAGGGCGGGTTTCAACCCTTACCTTCAGGCGAAGATAGACAAGTTTAAGCTCAAGATTGATGCGAACGAAAAAGAGCAGGGGGACATCAGAAAAATTATTGCTTTTATTTCAATGCATCCCGAAAAGGACAAGAATGGTTTACTGAATAAGCTCTTTCACACCCGGGAAAAACTCGAAGTTGACCGCGCTCAGCTTCATGCCGATCGCATCCATTTGCTGTCGGAAATAACCCTTGCCGAGCACGTTCAAGTGATTGCGGAAGAAGCCGTCCATTGCGGTGCCGAAATCCAGATTGGAAATTCTATTTGGAAAAATAATGAAGAACGTGGCAAAGGTGTTTTTAGAATCGTTGAGGGCGAAATTGATTTTGACAATACCATGTTGAGCATCAACGGATCAAACTGAGATAGAAGATTTATAGCCGGGCGTGATTATTGATAAGGGATGTAACTGCTTATTTTCGGTGTGGTAAAATTCCTGAAATATTCAAAGTGGGTAGCTTATTTTAGTTTGCCTGCTTATTTATCGTTATGAACAGGCTATAACATTAGAGGAAATATCATGAAATTCAGTCCATGCGTTGATAAATGTACTTACGAAGGAACTCACTGTGAAGGCTGCGGTCGAACACACAAAGAAATAGCCGAAACTAAAAAGTTGGTCATGGCGGTAGTGAATTTTGCCCAAGAGCAGGAGTATGAAAATATTGAGGATTTTGCCAACGCTATCGGTCAAAGCGTACTGAAAAAGCTAAAGAAATCTGCGGCGGGAAAATAGTGGCGTTACGCCCAAATAGTTATGATATTCACTCCTGAAATTATCGGCTATTTAGCCGCAACACTGACCACAGGTTCATTCGTGCCGCAGGCCGTATTGACAATAAAAACCAGGGATACCGAATCTCTTTCCCTGGGCATGTACAGCACCTTTACCTTGGGCGTGTTGTGCTGGCTGATTTACGGCATTCATCTCGGCGATATGGCCATCATCATTGCAAACTCGATAACGCTGCTGTTGGCTGCGTCGATACTAAGCTTCAAAATCTACAATTTAGTTCGCAACAACAAAACCTAGGCAAATTTAGAGCTGCTGAAGAATCTCCAGCGCATTGCCGTCCGGATCACGGCAAAATAGCGCTTTCCGGCCGGATTTGCTCAGGGTGTAGGCGATACCGTTTTGTTCGAGCGCTTCCCGGACCGGCTCCAGATCCGGCACGCTTAAGGCAATATGCCGGTCGCGCCCGCCATGTTCGGGGCGGCCGGTTGTCGGGTCAGGATTTTTAAGTTCCAGCAAGTGAATCTGTTGAGCGCCCAATTGTAACCAGGCGCCGGGAAAACCCAGATCCGGCCGGGCGGTCTGTGGCATGTCAAGAATGTCGCAGTAAAATTTCAACGATGCCGTCGTATCGGCAACAACGAGACTGGCATGATGCATGGTGAAATTAAATTTTGACATTAGACTATCCAAAACAGTTGCCATGAATTACAAGTTTTTTACTTTTTCCAATACTTCCTGGGCGTGACCTTCGGGCGTAACGCCGTAAGCCACATCAACCAATTCGCCTTGCTTGTTGATAATGAACGTGGAGCGAAGAATCGCCATGCTTTTAACGCCGTTCTTTTCCCGTTCCTGCCATACGCCATAGCTTTCGCAGAGTTTGCCGTCTTCGTCGGCCAGCAAATCCACTTTCAATCCGTATTTGTTAATGAAATCTGTATGGCTGGCGCAAGTATCCTTGCTGACACCGATAACCACGGTGTCCGCCTTGGCAAATTCCTCCGCAAGCTGGGTGAACTGGTTGGCTTCTATGGTGCAGCCGGGGGTGTCATCCTTGGGATAAAAATACAAAACCACATTCTTTTTGCCCAGATAATTGGACAAATTGACCGTTTCATTAAATTGATTTTTTACACTGAACTGCGGGGCTTGCTGGTGTTGTTCTAACATGGGAATCTCCTTGCGAGTTCACGGATAGTTAAAAGCCTGAAGCCGCAGTGTAAGCGCAATCAAAGTTTCACTGCAAGCCTCATAAAACCTGGATATGTGTACGTTATTTAGACTGGAACGTGGAAAAATCTCTTTTATTCACCACGAAGGCACGAAGGACGCGAAGTTTTATTTCTTCGCGTCCTTCGTGCCTTCGTGGTGAGATATTTAGATGGAAACTACAATCACGCCTTATTCTCGCCGCCGAACAGCTCCAGCAAACGCGGAAAGAAGTTTGACAGTTCCAGCGACATGATCGAAAAATCCACATCGAACTGCTCGGCTTCAGAGCCTGATTCAGTATCGGCCACCTGATCCTGAATCAAATCAAGAAACTTCAGGCGTTTAATGGCCAGATTCTCATCGATAATGAAAGCAATGCGATCGGCCCAATTCACGGCCAGTTTGATAACTTCCTTGCCGGTATCCAGATGATTTTTAATTTCCGGCAGGCTCAGGTCATGGCGCTTGCAGCGAATAATGCCGCCTTCCTCTTCCGGTGAGCGCAATTCGCACTCGTCTTCAATCGTGATATCGTCCGGCGCCTGATTATTGACCAGCCACTCGGTCATGATTTTAACCGGTTTTTCGATAGTATTAAGCGGAACGGCCGGCAACGAACCCAGGCATTTGCGCAAGCTGCTCAGCAAATCTTCGGCTTTTTTTGCGGAAGCCGCATCGACGATCAGCCAGCCGCCTTTAGGGTCGATATAGGCGTAAGTCTTGTTCGAGAACGTGAAAGCTCTGGGCAATAACTCAAAGATAAGCTCATCTTTGATAGCGGTGCGTTCTTTTTTAGATAATTTGCGCCCTTGTTGTTCTTCGGTTTCAAGAATCTTTTCCTGCATCATTTCATTGACGACAGACGCAGGCAGGACTCTTTCCTCTTTTTTTCCGCACAACATCAAAAAGCCGTTCGCGCTATGCACCAGTTGCTCAGACGATTTTCCCAACGGTGACGTCCAGCCAAAAGTGAATTCCTCATGACTGCCGCAGGGGCGAAAAGCCATTTGTTCAAGTTTTTGTTCCAGGTCTGCTGGAGCTAGAGTGAAATCTTCAGTAAGACGGAAAATGCTTAGATTCTTAAACCACATGTGCAACGGATACCTTGTAAATAAAATGACTGCGCATTATCGCAAATTTGACGGCATAAAAATAATGTAAATTTTAAGAATGGGGGTAATTTAAGCAGTTTCAAAACCATATCAACTTAGCCGCCATCACAAACAACAGCAGCGAAAAATAGCGTTTTAATTCCTCGGCAGGCAGTTTATGAGCCAGTTTGGCGCCTATCGGGGCGGTATAGATGCTGGTCAGTATGATGCCCAGAAAAGCAGGCAGGTAGATATAGCCTAAACTCCACTCCGGCAATTGCAATGCATCCCGACCCAACAGGGCATAACTCAACGTTCCTGCCAAGGCTATCGGCAAGCCGCAGGCGCTGGCTATCGCGACTGCGTTTCGCATAGGCGTTTGGAAATGGACTAAAAATGGCACTGTCAGTGTGCCTCCGCCTATGCCGAGTAATGATGACAGCAGTCCCATGATGACTGCCGCACCGAAATCCAGTTCTTTGGATGGTTGTTCTCGTCCGGGTTTAGGCTTCCATTTCAAAGCCATTTGCACACCTACGGAAACTAAGTAGATGATGAAGATAGAGCGTAACAGGTCAGCGTCTATATGATCCGCGACCACGGCTCCGATAGCCGAACCGACCATAATTCCTGGGGCCAGGGCCTGAACTCTATACCACAAAACGGAATTCAATCGATGATGCGCCAGTACTGAAGCAATCGAGGTGAAAATAATGGTCGCCAGCGAGGTTGCCACCGACATGATCATGGTCAGTTCGGAGGGAAACCCTTGCCCCGCAAATAATACGGCTAAAACCGGCACAATAATAAGGCCGCCACCTATTCCGAAAAGGCCTGCCATGAGCCCAGAAACAGCGCCCAGTACAAGGCTGGCTAAAAAAATTGCTATCATTTTGTTTCCCTGATTATAGGTTGGGTGATGCGTCGGACGCACGGCCATTATGCCTTTTTTCGAATGCAGCTGTGTTATTCTAGGGCATTGTTAAACGGCTTGAGCGACTAAGTGGAAATATACCTTGTTGGCGGCGCAGTGCGCGATCAATTACTGGGGCTTCCGGTCAAGGAGAAGGACTGGGTGGTGATCGGCGAGACCCCGGAATCCATGGTGCGTCAGGGTTTTAGACCGGTGGGCAAGGATTTTCCGGTATTCCTGCATCCGCAAAGCCAGGAAGAATACGCGCTAGCCAGAACCGAAAGAAAAACCGCGCCCGGTTATAAAGGCTTTACGGTGCATGCAGCGCCTGATGTCAGCCTGGAGCAGGATTTAATCCGCCGCGACCTGACTATCAATGCCATGGCAATGACGCCAGAAGGACAGCTTGTTGACCCTTACGGCGGGCAGGGCGATCTTGAAAAACGCATTTTCCGGCATATCTCGCCGGCCTTTGCCGAAGATCCGGTGCGGATATTGCGCATCGCCCGTTTTGCGGCAAGGTATCAGCATCTCGGCTTTACGTTGGCCGAGGAAACCAAGGGCTTGATGCAAGCCATGGTGACGGCAGGGGAGGTGGATCATCTGGTGCCCGAGCGGGTATGGGCGGAATTGTTTAAAGCGCTTAATGAAAAATCGCCCAGCGCTTTTTTCTATACCTTAAAAGATTGCTCGGCGCTGGATAAAATCTTGCCGGAAATAGCTTGCTTATTCGGCGTGCCGCAGCCGGAAAAATATCACCCGGAAATCGATACCGGCGTTCATGTCATGCTCTGCCTGGAGCAGGCGGCGCTGTTGTCACCCAACCCCGAAGTGCGATTTGCGGCATTGGTTCATGATCTGGGCAAGGGCGTGTCGCCCAAAGCACATTGGCCGCATCATCATGGGCATGAAACCCAAGGGCTGCCGATTCTGGAACAAATGTGCCTCCGCTTGCGTGTGCCCAACGCGTTTAAGGCTCTGGCCTTGCAGGTCATGCAATACCATAGCCATTGTCATCGGGCTTTCGAATTACGCGCTTCAACGTTAACCGATACGCTGACCGCTCTGGGGGCATTCAAGCCGGTCAATAAATTGCCTGAGTTTTTGCTGGCCTGCGAGGCGGATGCCAAAGGCCGGGCCGGGCTTGAAAATGTCCCTTATCATCAAGCCAAACTGCTGAGCGGTGCAGCCAGGGCGGGAGCATCGATCGATACTTCGTCTATTCTGAACGGCGAACTTAAAGGCGCACAGATCGGCGAAGCGATTCGGCGCTTGCGGATCAAGGCCGTCAGCGAGTTTATTAGAGCGTCTGCATCGGCTAGGGGTGTTGAATAATGCCGCAAAGATTATTATAGTTAGGCTCCTTTTATTATCCTGACATCATAATCATGCCTTCTTTCGACATCATTTCAGAATTCGATAAACACGAGCTTACTAACGCCGTTGACCAAGCCAATAAGGAAGTCAGCACGCGCTTTGATTTTAAGGGCACCGACTCAAGCTTTGAACTGAATGACGATAAAGTGATTATGATCTCCCAATCGACGTTCCAGTTACAGCAAATGTTCAGAGTTATCTGCGCAAAACTCACGCGGCGCGGCATTGATATAGCTTGCATGGAGACAGGTGATGCAAAGCCTAGCGGTAAGGGGATGCGTCAGGAAATCACTATGAAGCAGGGGCTGGATAAGGAGATGGCTAAAAAAATCGTTAAATTGATTAAAGATAAAAAGCTGAAAGTTCAGGCCGCCATTCAGGGCGACCAGGTCAGGGTGACCGGCAAAAGCCGCGATGATCTGCAAGACGTAATTAAAATGCTCAGGGAAGAGAAGCTGGACATGCCGTTGCAGTTTGAAAATTTCAGGGATTGAGATTTATCCCCGAACCTTTTTGTAAACAAAATAGCCGATGAGGGCGAGGCTGAGCCAGCCGGTAACCAATGGGCCGATGACGCCATCATAGCTGCTGACCAGATACAGATATTCCGAGCTGGAATCAGTATTAAATAAACTCTTGCTCATCTTGATTTGCCACACCCAGCAGGTATGGCAGCCGATACATAAGCCCAGGCTTTGTTTGATGTTTGTCCTGAGCACGCCAAGAAAGATACCCACCATCAGCAAAGCTAAAAATGTCGACAGGATTTGCGGGTTCATTAAATTGGCAAAGGCTTCGCCTAGCAAGGTAAAGCCGCTGAATAAGTCGGCTTGTTGCAAAGGTATTTCGGTTTTGCTGTCCAGGAAATGCAGCGCTGCATAATAAGCTGAGCTGATAATAATTGCCGCAATGACCGGCAAGTTCTTTTTTAAACCGGCGAAGAGAATGCCCCGGAAAATAGGCTCTTCAATCATCGAAATCAACAACGCAAGCAACAACGAGATAAGCGCTTTTTCAGCCAGTAAACCGGCAGTCCAATGCTGCGTCTGATCAATGATATGGATGCCAAGCGCATATTCGGCGATAAACACCGGCATCAACGTTGCAAATCCCAAGCCGAACCCCAGCAATACTTGCTTAAAAAATACCGCTTTTGCAGCAAAGCCTAGATCGGTCTTGCTCAATTTCAGATAAGCCATGGCTGGAAAAATACTCAGCACCAAAAACAGCTGCGTCGATTTGGTGATTACTTTGGATAAAGGAAACCGGCCGTCAATACCCTGGAAAATAAAATAGCCTACGATGCAGGCTAACGATGAAGCTGCCAGCAATACTAGCAGCGGCACTATTGAATAAATAATTTTCCTGATCATCCGTTATTTCCTTTGCCGAAATCGCCCCATAACAGCTGCACGGCGGCCAAGGCGGCAATGGATGCGGTTTCTGTTCTTAATATGCGGGCGCCCAGGCGGACGGGTATAAAGCCGGAGGCTTTGGCTATGTCCCGTTCCTGACTGGAAAAGCCGCCTTCGGGGCCGGTGAGTAAGGTGACTGTCACTGCGTCGGGTTTTAAATCCATTAATGTCGTTTCCGCGTAGGGGTCGAGAAATACTTTCAGTCCCTGTTGGATGTTCACCCAGTCTTGCAGCCGCTCAACTTCCGGCATTGCGGGCAGGGCGGTTCTGCCGCTTTGTTCGGCGGCATGTTGGACGATTTTTTGCCAGTGCAACAGGCGTTGCGGTTTTTTTTCGCCTTTGAATTGCACCAGGCAGCGCTCGGTCAATAACGGTGTGATGTGGTTGACGCCCAGCTCCACGGCTTTTTGCACCGTCAAATCCATCCGGTCGCCTCGTGAGATGCCCAGACCCAAGATGACCTGCAACGGCGATTCCACACTACGGTCATCCCATTGCCCGACGGCAATCAGCACGGCTTTTCGGCTGACTTCGGCAACGGTGCCCAAATACTCACCGCCGTGCCCGTTAAATAGAATGATCGGGTCGTCTTTTTTTAACCGCAACACCGTTCTGACATAATGCCCGTTGTCATCATCCAGTTCGACCAAGTTGCCCGTGGCCAGCGGTGCCGGCGTATATAATCTGGAAACTCGCATAATCAGTCCTTAACTGCCTGTTGTATGCCTTGCCATGCAACTTCAGCAATCAATAATAGTTCATCCTCGGTGACAATATAGGGCGGCATGAAATAAATAACGTTGCCCAAGGGGCGCAGTAATACGCCTTTGGACAGCGCGTACTGATAGACTTTGAGTCCACGGCGCTCCTGCCAGGGATAGGGTTCGCGGGTATGTTTGTTTTTGACCAGTTCAATCGCCAGGATCATGCCCGTTTGCCTGACTTCAGCGACATGCGGATGGTCATGGAAACGCGCTGCCGCTTTCGCCATGCTGTCAGCCAACGAGCGGTTTTTTTCGATGATGTTGTGTTGCCGGAAAATATCGATGGTCGCAATGCCTGCCCTGCAAGCCAGAGCATTGCCGGTATAGCTGTGCGAATGCAAAAACGCGCTCATCGTTTGATAATCGGCATAAAAGGCCTGATAGACCTGATCGGTGGTCAACACTGCCGACAACGGTAAATAGCCGCCGGTTAAGCCTTTGGACAGGCACATGAAATCGGGGCTGGTTGCCGCCTGTTCGCAGGCAAACAAGGTCCCGGTGCGCCCGAAGCCGACCGCGACTTCATCGGCGATCAAATGCACTTGGTATTTGTCGCAAGCGGCGCGAAGTAATTGCAAATAGACTGGGTCATACATGCGCATATTGCCGGCGCATTGCACCAAGGGTTCGATGATAACCGCACACACCGTATTGCTGTGTTGTTGCAGCGTCTCCTCCATCAGCGTGAAGCGGCGGGTGGAATAATCTTCCCATGATTCGCCGGGTTCGCGGTGGTAACAGTCCGGACCGGGTACGGTGATGACGTCCATTAATAACGGTGCGTAAGTTTCCTTATAGAGCGATACGTTGCCGACGGCCAGCGCACCCAAGGTTTCACCGTGATAGCTGTTTTCCAGGGTGATGAATTTGGTCTTTTGGATTTGCCCGAGGTTGCGCCAATAGTGAAAGCTCATCTTGAGCGCGACTTCCACCGCAGCAGAACCATTGTCGGCATAAAAACAGCGGCTTAGTCCTGGCGGGGTTATTTCGATTAGTTTTTCCGCCAGTTCGACTGCGGACGCATGGGTGAATCCGGCGAAAATCACATGCTCCAGGGTATCGAGTTGGTCTTTTAATGCCGCATTAATGGCAGGATTGGCATGGCCGAATAGATTCACCCACCATGAGCTGATCGCATCGAGATAGCGGTTGCCGTCAAAATCCTCCAGCCAAACGCCTTGCCCTTTTTTGATCGGTATAAGCGGGAAAGTTTCGTGATCTTTCATTTGCGTGCAAGGATGCCACACTACGGAAAGGTCACGGTTGGAAAGGGATTGGTTGGACGACATAAGCTAGCTGCGCTCAGGTTTGGTGGACGTTCCCAATCGGGCTTGGGAACGGTGTAATTCTTGCTGCAAATACGGGTTGGGAGCGCGGCCTTGTGTTTAGTCTTTGGGTTTGATATGCAAATTTTCCAAAATCGCCAGGGTGGGCGCAGCCTGGTTCATTGTATAAAAATGCAGTCCCGGCGCGCCGCCTTCCAGTAAGCGTTGGCACAGGCTGCTGACCACGTCCAGGCCGAATTTCTGTATTGATTCCCGATCATCGCCAAAGCTTTCCAGGCGTTTTCTGAGCCAGCGGGGGATGTCCGCGCCGCACATTTCCGAAAAGCGGAACAACTGCGTGTATTGGGTAATCGGCATAATACCGGGTACGATGGGGATGGTTATGCCATTTTTTTCGCAGCTATCAACAAAATAAAAATACGCTTCAGCATTGTAAAAATACTGGGTAATGGCCGCGTTGGCGCCCGCTGTTGCCTTGCGCTTGAAGTTGTTGAAGTCTTCCGCACCGCTGGCAGCTTGCGGATGCACTTCGGGATAGGCGGCAATATGAATCTGGAAATGGTCGCCGGTTTCCTGGCGGATAAATTCGACCAGCTCATTAGCGTAGCGAAATTCTCCGGCTGACATGGTGCCGGATGGCAAATCGCCTCTTAATGCGACAATTTTAGTGATGCCATGATCCTGGTAGTCTTTCAGAATCGCCCGGATATTGGCTTTGGTTGAGGCAACACAGGACAAATGCGGTGCAGCAGCTATGCCTTTGGATTGAATATCAATGACCGTAGCGAAGGTTTTGTCGCGGGTCGAGCCGCCTGCGCCAAAGGTAACGGAAAAAAAGTCCGGATTGAGTTTTGCCAGTTTGCTATGAACAACTTGCAGGTTTACAGCGCCTTCTTCGGTCTTCGGCGGGTAAAATTCGAAACTAAATAGTTGGGGATGCTTTTGCATTTTTACGGTCTCACTGCCGGGAATCAAACGACTGTAGCTACAGATGTCTGTCGAAATGTATCGTTCCCGCGGTTTCTGTCGAGATGCCGCTGTGGACGCATTGCAGTCCGCATCGCCGAAGCGACACGGACCGCATTCCCACGGAGGCCGTGGGAACGATGATTAATCAATAACGGTAATGATCGGCTTTAAACGGTCCTTCTACCGGAACATTGATATATTTGGCTTGCGCTTCAGTTAACACGGTCAAATTCACGCCCAGCTGTTTAAGATGCGATCTGGCGACTTTTTCGTCCAGTTTCTTAGGCAGGATGTAAACCTTGTTCTCATACTGCGCAGAGTTTTTCCAAAGTTCAATTTGTGCCAGAACCTGGTTGCAGAATGAGTTAGACATCACAAAGCTTGGATGCCCGGTGGCGCAGCCCAGGTTAACCAAACGGCCTTCTGCCAGAATAATCAGGCGTTTTCCGTCAGGGAAAATGACATGATCGACTTGAGGCTTGATGTTTTCCCATTTGTATTGACGCAATGAGGAAATTTCAATTTCAGCATCGAAATGGCCGATATTGCAAACAATCGCCTGGTCTCTCATCGCCAGCATGTGCTGATGAGTGATGATATTGAAGTTGCCGGTTGCGGTAACGAAAATATTGGCGAGCGGGGCGGCGTCTTCCATTGTGACTACGCGATAACCTTCCATCGCAGCCTGCAATGCGCAAATCGGGTCGATTTCGGTGATCCATACGGTTGCGCCAAGGCCGCGCAACGATTGAGCGCAACCTTTGCCGACATCACCGTAACCGCAAACGACAGCGATTTTACCGGCGATCATCACATCGGTAGCGCGCTTGATGCCGTCAACCAGTGATTCTCGGCAACCGTACAGATTGTCGAATTTTGATTTAGTGACCGAGTCGTTAACATTGAAAGCAGGGACTTTTAAAGTGCCTTTAGCGACCATTTCATACAGACGCAATACGCCGGTAGTGGTTTCTTCGGACAAGCCTTTAATATCGGCCATTAATTCAGGGTATTTTTCATGCATCATGACGGTTAAGTCGCCGCCATCATCCAGAATCATGTTCGGGCGCCAGCCGTCAAGACCGTCGATTGTTTGCGCGATACACCATTCGGCTTCTACTTCGGTTTCGCCTTTCCAGGCAAAAACCGGAATGCCCGCAGCGGCCATTGCCGCAGCGGCATGATCTTGGGTAGAGAAAATGTTGCAAGAAGACCAGCGAACTTCTGCGCCTAATGCAGTCAGGGTTTCAATCAATACCGCTGTTTGAATGGTCATATGCAAACAGCCGGCAATACGTGCGCCTTTTAAAGGTTGTTCTGCGCCGAATTCTTCACGCAGGGCCATTAAGCCCGGCATTTCAGTTTCGGCGATATTGATTTCCTTGCGGCCCCATTCTGCCAATGAAATATCGGCGACTTTATAATCTGGTTTATTCATTACTGTTCCTTTGTTTTTATTTAAGGCCAGCCGCATCTTTCAATGCGTCAACTTTGTCGGTTTTTTCCCAGCTAAAGGACTCTTCGGTACGACCGAAGTGGCCATATGCTGCTGTCGGTTGGTAGATAGGCTTTAACAAGTCCAGCATCGCAATCAAGCCTTTGGGCCTTAAATCAAAAATATCCCTGATAATTTGTACCATCCTGTCTTCGCTGATTTTACCGGTGCCAAAAGTTTCAACAGTGATAGATGTAGGTTCCGCAACCCCGATCGCATAAGAAACCTGAATTTCACAGCGCTCGGCCAATCCGGCCGCAACAATGTTTTTAGCTACATAGCGCGCCATATAGGCAGCAGAACGGTCAACTTTTGAAGGATCTTTGCCTGAAAACGCGCCGCCGCCGTGTCTTGCCATGCCGCCGTAAGAATCGACGATAATTTTACGCCCTGTTAAGCCGCAGTCGCCGACAGGGCCGCCGATAACGAATTGACCGGTTGGGTTAATGAAATATTTGGTATCTTTATGAAGCCATTCTTTAGGCAGAACCGGCAGGATAATTTCGTCCATTACCGCTTCATGCAATGCTTTGGTAGCAATTTCAGGCGAGTGCTGTGTAGACAAAACCACCGCATCGATAGCTACGGGCTTGTTATCTTCGTAGCGGAAAGTAATCTGGCTTTTGGCATCAGGACGCAGCCAAGGCAAGGTTTTATTTTTACGTACTTCGGACTGACGTTTGACCAGCAGATGGGAATAAGTGATTGGAGCCGGCATCAGTACATCGGTTTCATTGCTGGCGTAACCAAACATCAAGCCTTGGTCGCCGGCGCCTTGTTCGTGATTTTCGGCTTCATCGACGCCCATCGCAATATCGGCCGATTGTTTACCGATAGCATTTAAAACCGCGCAACTTTGACCGTCGAATCCAATGTCGCCATGATCATAACCGATGTCGCAAACAACTTTTCGGACCAACGCTTCAAGATCAACCCAGGCATCAGTAGTGACTTCGCCGGCCAGAATGACCATGCCGGTTTTTACCAGTGTCTCGCAAGCGACGCGCGAACGAGGATCTTGTGCCAATAAGGCATCAAGTACTGCATCTGAAATTTGATCAGCAACCTTGTCAGGATGACCTTCTGAAACCGATTCTGATGTGAAAGTATAATTATTGCTCACGATACCACCTTGTTAAAATGTAAAACCCAGATATACAAAAGGCTGCCGAGGCAGCCTTCTTGCGTATGGTGGGCCCTGTAGGACTTGAACCTACGACCTGCCGATTATGAGTCGGACGCTCTAACCAACTGAGCTAAGGGCCCTTATATATTATTTACTCGCCATCCAGAAAGCACCTTAATTGCTCTGATCTTGAAGGATGTCTAAGTTTTCTCAATGCTTTGGCTTCAATTTGACGAATCCGCTCACGCGTCACATCGAATTGTTTGCCCACTTCTTCCAGTGTATGGTCGGTATTCATGTTAATACCAAAGCGCATGCGCAGGACTTTTGCTTCTCTTGCGGTTAATCCAGCTAACACATTTTGTGTCGATTCACGCAAACCGGCGATTGTTGCAGCCTCAACCGGGGACAATACTTTAGCATCTTCTATGAAATCTCCCAAATGAGAATCTTCATCGTCACCGATAGGCGTTTCCATTGAGATAGGTTCTTTGGCAATTTTCAATACCTTACGGACCTTGTCTTCCGGCATTTCCATGCGTTCCGCCAATTCTTCCGGTGTCGCTTCCCGTCCTAATTCCTGAAGAATCTGTCTGGAAATCCGGTTTAATTTATTGATCGTTTCGATCATATGCACCGGGATACGAATGGTTCTAGCCTGGTCTGCGATTGACCGGGTGATAGCCTGTCTAATCCACCACGTGGCATAGGTCGAAAACTTGTAACCGCGGCGATATTCGAATTTATCGACTGCTTTCATTAGGCCGATATTGCCTTCTTGAATTAAGTCCAGGAATTGCAGTCCACGATTAGTATATTTTTTAGCTATTGAAATAACCAGCCTTAAATTGGCCTCGATCATTTCTTTTTTCGCCCGCCTTGCCTTAGCTTCGCCGATAGACATGCGCCGGTTAATATCTTTTAAGCCGCTAATGGTTAGGCCGTAGTCGGCCTCAATATCAGCCAATACTTTTTGGGCTTTTCTTATTTCTTTCTCGCGTTCTTTTAGTGATGCTGCATACTTGCTGGCTGAGTTCAAATATTGGTCAAGCCATTCTGAACTGGTCTCGTGCTCAGGAAAGGAGGCAATAAACTCTTTGCGCGGCATTTTTGCATGATTAACGCAAATATCCATAATGAGTTTTTCCTGCTCCCGCACAGCGGTAACACCATTAGGAATAATAGCCGTCAATTTCTTTAAGTATTGCGGAGTCCATTTAAACTCCATGAACAAGTCGGCTAATGCCTCAAATTCTTTTTCGGTTTTATCGCTTGAGTAGCCATGCTTTTTAATTGCTGCGGCGGCTGTTTTTAATTGCTTTCTGAGAGCCTCAACTTTCTCTTTGACTTCTTCGTAATTCAGTCCTTTTGGCTCTTCTTCGGCTGGAGTCTCTTCGACATCCTCGCTCACGGGCAGGACGTTAACAAAATCCTCGGGTTCCGTTAAATCTACAAAGCCGGAAACCAAATCGGTAAGACGAATACCGCCTTCTTCGCCGGAAATATTGTCGAATGATTGTAAAAAATCTTCAACAACGATGCAGGAGCGAGCGATGGCTTTGACCAGCTGCTGTTGGCCTTCTTCAATGCGCTTGGCAATTTTTAATTCATCTGCTCGAGTCAGCAATTCCACTGAACCCATTTCCCGCATGTACATGCGTACTGGATCGGTGGTTCTGCCAAATTCGCTATCAACAGAAGCTAAAGCCGCAACTTCTTCGGCGTCTTCATCGTCTGTAGTAACAGCCGCTGAGTCGGTGATAAGGGAGTCTTCATCAGGCGCAACTTCGTAAACCTGAATCCCCATATCATTGATCATGCCAATAATATCTTCAATTTGCTCAGGATCAACAATATCACTCGGCAAGTGATCATTAACCTCGGCATAGGTCAGGTAACCCTGGACTTTGCCTTTGGCTATCAATTGTTTAAGTTGGGACTGCTGTTGTTCTTGGTTCATCATTTACTCACGGAAGACTCTGCTTCGGCCTAACTTCGCCGAACCAATGATTATACTACGAATTCCTATTATTTGGCACCAAAATTTTGGGCTGTTAGCATTTTTCGTAACAGCTCTTTCTCCTGTGCATCCAGTCCTTCTGTCTTGCCTTTATTCAATAATCTAGTTAAAACGGTTTCCCTGGCTTGAGTTAATAACCTGTCCAGGGAGTCGCAAAATACAGTTTCTATCTGGTCATCCGAAACTTGCACATCTAGTAAAGCTAATGCCTTTATAAATTTTTCTTCGGCGGTGTCTCGGTAGCATTCCATTAAAACCGCTGTATTTGACGGATTCTTGTCTGCAATGACTTGCAGGATATTTTTAAAAAGGGCTGCACCTGAAAAGTCCAGTCCGTTCCAGTCAATTTCCCGCTGCTCAATCAGCTCGGCCAGGCGGGGGTTCTGGACCAGCAAGGCAATAGCGGCTCGCGCCGACGATAATCTGCCACTATCCTGAGGTCGATTCCTGGCTGTATTCCTATATCGCTTTGGGTCTTGCTTGGAGACAAGTGTAGCTGTACTCTCCAAAACATCCAGATTGGCCCATCCAGATAATTCTTTTAATCGTGCAAACATCATCTCTTTAAAAATACTCTCCGGTAATTTATCTAGATACGGTTTGGCTTTAGTTACTAATTGTGCTCGTCCTTCCATTTCGGATAGATTCAGCTCTTTCGAAAAATGCCCGAAAAAATACTCCGACAAGGTTTCGGCGGTCTGTACGCGGCCAATAAATCCATCAACGCCTTCCTCACGCACCAGCGAATCTGGGTCATGATTTTGCGGTAGCAGCATGATGCGAATTTGTCGTCCGTCCTTTAAGCTGGAAAAAGCCGGCTCCATGGCTCTCCATGCTGCTTCGCGCCCCGCCTTGTCGCCATCAAAACAAAACACCAATTCCGAAGAAAACCGGAATAATAAATCAAGATGTGTTTGCGATGCTGCGGTTCCTAATGCGGCAACTGCGTAATGAATGCCAAACTGAGCCAAAGTAATAACATCCATATAGCCCTCTACAATCAAGATCCTTTGAGGTTTGGCATTCTTTTGCAGAAGCTCATGTAAGCCGTAAACTTCTTTGCCTTTATGAAATAGGGGCGTTTCTGGAGAATTCAAGTATTTGGGTAAAGAATTGTCGAGTACTCGTCCGCCAAAGCCTATAATTCGTGCTCGTTTATCCCTGATAGGGAACATGATTCGGCCGCGAAATCGGTCATAGGGCTGACCGTTCTCTTTGCTGACCAGTAATCCGGCTTCGAGCAATAATTTCTGGTCGAAGCGGGTCGCCAAGGCTTTCCATTCGTCAGGCGCGTAGCCCAGCATGAAATCGCTGGCGCAATCGCCACTGACACCTCGATTTTTTAAATACTTAGCTGCTTTTTTCCCTTCGTTGCCGGTCCTTAGTTGCTCGGTATAAAAGGCGGCTACCTGTTCCATTAGCGCATATAGACTGATTAGGTCTTCTTTCTGCTGCCTTGGTTGATGTTCGATAGATTCTCTGGGTACTGCGATCCCGGCAAATCCTGCCAGGTCTTCAACGGCTTCAACAAAATCGAGATGGCTGAAGTTCATTAGAAAGCTGATGGCGTTACCGCTGGCTCCGCAGCCAAAACAGTGAAAAAATTGTTTTTTTCGGTTTACGGAAAAGCTGGGAGTTTTTTCGGTGTGAAAAGGGCAGCGGGCTACAAAGTTAGCGCCCGTTTTTTTTAGAGGAACGTGCGAATCGATTAAGTCGACAATATCAACCCGCACCAAAAGCTCATCAATAAACTCACGAGGAATTCTACCGGACACAGCTACGCTCCGACAACTGCGTGGATGTAAGGCAGCGAGGGAAGCGGTTGCCGACAAAAACCGGTAAAAACAATCTACCCAGCTAGAGCTGCCTTGATCTTGTTGCTCACAACGGACATGTCGGCGCGCCCTTGCATTTTTGCCTTAAGCAAAGCCATGACTTTGCCCATATCCTTGATGGATTCAGCGCCGGATTCAGTGACAGCATCTTTGACCATTAAGTCGATTTCGATTTCAGTCAAAGCCTGAGGCAAGAAATCCTGGATCACCGGAATTTCGGCCTCTTCAATGTCTACCAAGTCTTGTCGACCGGCTTCGGCAAATTGACGTATAGATTCGCGGCGTTGTTTGAGCATCTTATCGAGTACCTGGATAACGCGTTCGTTATCCAAAGTGATGCGCTCGTCGACCTCGACCTGCTTAATGGCGGCCAAAATCAAGCGAATTACGCCTAATCGTGCTTTGTCGCCGCCTTTCATGGCGGCTTTCATATCTTCCTTGATACGATCTGTTAACAAATCCATCGTATTGACCTTGGTTTTACAGTGCAGGACGGCCGCGACGTAAGTTTTTCAATGCATAACGCTCGCGCGCTAATTTTTTCAAGTGACGCTTAACAGCAGCAGCGCCTTTGCGTTTGCGCTCTGCGGTTGGTTTTTCGTAAAACTCGCGGCGACGTACTTCAGCTAATACACCCGCTTTTTCACAAGCGCGTTTAAAACGGCGAATTGCAATATCAAATGGTTCGTTTTCTTTGATTTTTACTGACGGCATTATAATGACCCGAATATGTTAATATTTAAAAAGTTAGGATTTTTTAATCCACTGCACAAACAGAACCCTTAATTATACCTTTACTTTTAAAAATTTCAAAAATCAATGTACGTTTTAGGCATAGAGACCTCATGCGATGAAACCGGTGTCGCAATTTATCACTCCAAAAAAGGCTTATGCAGCCATCTTTTATACAGCCAGGTTGATATGCACAGCGAATACGGCGGTGTTGTTCCGGAGCTTGCCTCGCGCGATCACATTCGAAAATTAGTACCGCTGATCAAGCAATGCTTAAAAGAAAGTCAATTGACCAGTAACGATATTGGCGGCATTGCCTATACAGCAGGGCCCGGGTTGATGGGGGCATTGCTGGTCGGTGCGGCAACAGCCAGAAGTCTGGCTTGGGCATGGCAAGTCCCGGCACTTGCCGTTCATCATATGGAAGGGCATTTGCTGGCGCCTATGTTGGAAGAAAATCCGCCGGAATTTCCTTTTGTCGCATTGCTGATCTCCGGAGGGCATACCCTGCTTGTGCAGGTTGAAGGTATCGGTCGCTACCAACTGTTAGGGGAGTCTCTGGATGATGCCGCAGGTGAGGCTTTTGATAAGACCGCGAAAATGCTGGGTTTGGGTTACCCCGGCGGCCCAAGATTGTCCGCGCTAGCTGAACAAGGTAAACCGCAGATTAAATTTCCTCGTCCGATGACCGACCGCCCTGGGTTGGACTTTAGCTTTAGCGGCTTAAAAACATTCACGCTGAATATCATTAACGCTTCTGAAAAAACTGATCAGGATAAAGCTGATGTTGCCGCCGCGTTTCAACAGGCGGTTGCCGAAACACTTAGCATTAAATGCAGGCGAGCCTTGCAACAAACCGGCCTGAAAAGACTGGTTGTTGCCGGAGGCGTCAGCGCCAACAAGCAAATCAGAGCCTGCTTGACGGAGATGGTGGTCAAGGAAAACGCCCAGCTCTATTTTCCGAGACTTCAGTTCTGTACCGATAACGGCGCGATGATCGCCTATGCCGGTTGCCAGCGTTTAATGGCAGGGCAGCAACAAGGGCTGGAGATTTATGCTCGCCCGCGCTGGCCGATTAGTGAGTTATCGGGCAGCTGATCCGCCTTCCTGCCCGGCCAGTAGCCGCTGAATATTGCCTTTATGCCGCCATAGCAAGAAGACTGTCATGACCGTGGAAGCTGCAACAATAGTCTCATCGCCAACTATGAACCAGGCAAAGATCGGCGACAGGGTCGAGGCGACTAATGCGGACAGAGACGAAATTTTGCCCAATTTGTAAATCAGATACCACGTTGCCATGAACGCAAGACCCAGCGCCCAGAAAAAGCCGAGCAAAACGCCAACCGATGTCGCAACACCCTTGCCGCCTTTAAAGCCAAAAAACACCGGATAGAGATGGCCTATAAAGGCTGCCAATCCGGTAGCGGCAATCAGCTCGTTCTGTATTCCCATTGCATTCGCGGCATAAACCGGGATTAAACCTTTTAGCGAATCGCCCAGCAGCGTAATTGCGGCCGCTTTTTTTCCCCCGATACGCATTACATTAGTCGCGCCGGGATTGCCCGAACCCTGTTCGCGGGGATCCGGCAAGCCCATCAGGCGACAAATAATAATTGCGCTGGAAATTGAGCCTATCAGGTAGGCAGCCGGAACAAACAACCATTCAATCATTGCATAACCTTTTAACATTCAGAACTTGTAAGCGCAGTGCGTTTCCCTGATACTTACCGCTTTTTAAAAAACACGCATCATAACCGGAAATCACAATGGATATCATATTTTTAGGCGGGCTGGAAATCGAAACGATCATCGGCATTTATGACTGGGAAAGAGTGGCCAAACAAACCGTCATTCTTGATATTGAGATGGCTTTTGATATTCAAAAAGCTGCTGAAACCGATGATATTCAATATGCGCTTGATTACAAAACGGTTTCTCAGCGCATTGTTTCTTTTGTTGAAGCCAGCCAGTTTCTTCTGGTGGAAAAATTAATCTCGGAAATTGCCGATATTATACGCAGCGAGTTTAATGTGCCTTGGGTCAGAATCACTCTGAATAAAAAAGGCGCGATCAGTGCCGCTAAGGATGTCGGCATTATCATTGAGCGGGGAGAGAAAAAATCGTGACCCGGGGCTACATCAGCATAGGCAGCAACATAAACAAGGATGAACATATTCCTGCCAGCCTCAGGGCGCTCGAGCAAGCCTTTGGCGAGCTGACGATTTCAAGTATTTACGAATCCGAGCCTGTGGGCTTTACAGGCGATGTTTTCTACAATCTTGTGGTCGGGTTCGATTCCGATTTGGAGGTGAAAGCAGTTGCCAAACAGCTTAGGCAAATTGAGCTTGATAATGGCCGAACTCCCGACAGCCGAAAATTTGCTGCACGCACCCTCGATCTGGATCTAATCTTATATGGCGACCTGATCGTCAACGATGGACGCCTGCGGATACCTCGGGACGAGATTGAGCACTACGCTTTTGTGCTTGAGCCTTTAGCGGAAATTGCCCCGACCCTAAAGCATCCGATCAGCCATTTGAGCTATGCCGAGCTTTGGGACAGGTTCGATAAGACCGGCCTCAGGCAAAAGCGCGTCATACCGTCCTGGACGTTAAGAAAATAAAGTACGTCCGCCATCGACTGTCAGTATTTGGCCGGTGATATAGTCGGCATCCTTAACCAGAAAAAGCACCGCCTTGGCGATATCCATCGGCTCGCCGCTACGCTTTAGCATTACCCGTTGAAGTATCTCCAGTTTGGCCGATTCGGACAAGTCGTTATCGGGCCAGAGTATGGCTCCCGGAGCTACGCCGTTGACCCTGACGGCAGGCCCCAATTCCTTGGCTAAAACCCGGGTCATGGCGGCCAGCCCCGCTTTTGAAATACTGTACACGGGATAACCGTTCAGCCCGCGTTCGGCGTGGATGTCGACAATATTGACGATGCAGCCCTTATTGTCGGCTAAGGTCTTCGCCAAGGCTTTAGACAGAAAAAACGGCGCTTTTAAATTACTGCCCAATAACTCGTCCCATTGCCGCTCGGTTACATCGGATATGGCCGTTGGGTAAAAGGACGAGGCATTATTCACCAGCACATCTATACCGCCCCAGACCCTGCCGGCGTCACGGGCAACCGCCTCCAGCTCGGCCATATCCAGCAAATCCGCTTGAATAAGTTTCGCCGAATCGGGGCGCTGTCGATTCAGCTCATCGCAAAGCTGCTGCGCCTCGGCTCTTGAAGACCGGTAATGCAAAAAAACATTGCAGCCTTCACTATGCAGCAAGCGGGCGCAAGCCGCCCCTATCCGCTTGGCGGCGCCGGTAATCAACACATTTTTGGCAAGATCGTTCATTGGGGTTTTATAACGGCGTTATAGTGATTTCCGATTAAAAACGGGTAAATCTTGTTAACAAACAAAAAAGATTATCACCATCAAGGCACGAAGAACGCGAAGGGATAAAAACTTCGTGTTCTTCGTGCCTTCGTGGTGAACAAAAGACTTTAAGGTTACGCTTGCTGAGCCAGGCTTTTGCTCGCCACTTCGTAAACATCTTTGGAAATCGCTTCTGTCGATATAATCCGTTCCAGCTGCGCTTTCATCAGCGCCTGTCTGCTTTCGTCATATCTACGCCACGTCGTCAATGCGCCGACCATGCGCGATGCAACCTGCGGATTCAACGTGTTCAGTGCGATAATTTGGTCGGCGAGAAATTGATAGCCTTGGCCATTGGCGGCATGAAAATGCCGCGGATTAGACTGGCTGAATGCGCCAATCAATGACCTGACGCGGTTTGGATTTTTCAAATCAAATGCCGGATGCCGCATTAACGCCTGCACTGTCGCAAAGGTATCCGGCATGCTGCTGGAGGCTTGCAGCGCAAACCATTTATCGATAACCAGCGCTTCCGCTTTCCATTGATAGTAAAAGCTGTCCAGGCACTGCTGTTTGGCGGGATGTGGGTTATCGACAATGACCGTTAACGCCGCTATCTGGTCGGTCATGTTTTTAGCGGCATTAAATTGCTGCTGAGACAATTGATGAATGTTGTGGTTTTCCAGTTTGCTTAAATAACTTAAACAGGTGTTTTTAATCCGTCTGCGGCCGATGGCGCCGGCGTCGAATTTTCCGGATTCATCCCGATGATTATTCTTGTATAAAGCCTGGAACTGCGGTTGTAGCTGTTCGGCCAAGGTCAGCATGACAAATTCGCGCGCGGCATGGATGGCTTCCACATCCACAACCTGCATTTGTTCGGCCAGATAGGTTTCCGAAGGCAGGCTTAACAGCAGGGAAAAATACGACAAGTCGTCCCAGGGTTGCTCCAGCACTTGCTTAATGGCGGCGACCATAATGGGGTTGACGTGCATCTCCCGGCCGTTTTGCAGGTCGGCGCTTAATCCGGTAATTATCTGCCCGGCCAGTTGTTGTCCCGCTTCCCAGCGATTAAAGGTGTCGCTGTCGTGGCTCAACAAGAACGCGAGCTCATCCAGGCTACGTTCCATGACCAGTTTGACCGGCGCTGAAAAACCTCTCAGGATAGAAACGACCGGTTGCTCGGCCAAGCCTTCAAAGGTAAAGGCCTGTTCCGTCTGGGTCAGTTGCAAAATGACTTCATCGCAGGCTTGGTCGCTGCTATGCAGCTTGCAAGGCGCGACGGAGCCGTCTTTGTTAAGCAAGCCCATCGTCACCGGAATATGCAATGGCTCTTTAACGGCCTGTCCCGGAGTCGGCGGGCAGTTTTGGTTGATGGTCAAGGTCAGGGTTTGTGCGGATGGATCATAGTGCTGTAGAGCCGTTAATACCGGCGTTCCGGCCTGGGTGTACCAGCGGCGGAATTGGCTCAGGTCAATGCCGTTGGCATCCTCCATGGCGCTGACGAAATCATCGCAGGTAACCGCTTGTCCGTCATGACGCTCAAAATATAAATCGCTGCCTTTACGAAAGCCTTCAGCGCCGAGCAGGGTGCGGATCATGCGCACCACTTCCGCGCCTTTTTCGTATACGGTCAAGGTGTAAAAATTGTTGATCTCTATATAGGAATCAGGGCGTATCGGATGCGCCAAGGGCCCGGCATCCTCAGCAAACTGGCGGGTGCGCAGCATGTTGACATCTTCGATGCGTTTAACGGCTTTGGAAGTGCGGTCGCCGGTAAATTCCTGGTCGCGAAATACTGTAAAGCCTTCTTTCAGGCTGAGCTGGAACCAGTCCCGGCAGGTGATGCGGTTGCCGGTCCAGTTATGGAAATATTCATGGCCGATGACGCCTTCGATATGTTCGTAATCCGAGTCGGTCGCGGTATCGGGCCGCGCCAGCACAAATTTGGTATTGAAGACATTCAGTCCCTTGTTTTCCATTGCGCCCATGTTGAAATGGCCCACTGCGACGATCATGTACAAATCCAGATCGTACTCGCGGCCATACGCTTGTTCATCCCAGCGCATCGCGTTTTTTAAGGACTGCATGGCATGATCGCATTTATCCAGATCGTGTTTTTCGACAAAGATTTGCAGGTCGATGTCGCGGCCGGATTGCGTGGTAAAACGGTCAGCGATGCATTCGAGTTGCCCTGCCACCAGCGCAAACAAATAGCATGGTTTGTTAAACGGGTCTTCCCAGGTTACCCAGTGACGGTTATCCGGCAGTTCGCCTTGAGCGACCTTATTGCCGTTGGATAATAAAACCGGATAACGATCTTTATCGCCGACCAGCGTGGTGGTGAATAGGGTCATCACATCGGGTCGATCCAGAAAGTAAGTGATTTTCCTGAAACCTTCCGCCTCGCATTGGGTGCAGAGCATGCCGTTGGATAAATACAGCCCTTCCAGGGCGGTATTGGCTTTCGGGTTAATGGTATTTTCGATGGTCAGCGCAAAACGCTGCTGCTGCGGAACATTATGAATGATCAGCGCATCCTGGGTTTGCAGGTATTGATCCTGGCTTAAGTCGTTGCCGTCATCCAGATTAACCCGGATAAGTTTCAGGGTCTCGCCCGATAAAATCAGCGATGTGTTGCTTGACCGACTGGCCGGGTTGCGGCTCAGGATGAGTCTTGAGCTGACCAGCGTGTCTTCATCATCCAGAGCGAAATTTAAAGCAACGCTGTGAACCAGGTATTCAGGTACGGTGTAATCTTTTAGGTAGATGGTTTGTGGGTTGGCGTCGCGCATTATTTATACCTGCTGTTGTGACCGGAAAATCTGATGATTGGGGCGGCGGATAGTGTGATTAATAGCCAAGCCGCTAAAAAACAAACACCGCCGAAAGGAGTGATCATGCCTAGCCAAGTATGGTTAAGCAATGACAGAGCATACAGGCTGCCGGAGAACAGCAAGATGCCCGCGAACATTAACCAGCCTGCCCAGCACAATAATTTGGAGCCGGGCGCTTGCTGGCGGATCAGGGCGACGCCGATCAATCCCAACGCATGCCACATTTGATAAGTCACGCCGGTCTGGTAGACGGTTAGCATCTCCGGGCTGATAACTGTTTTTAAACCATGAGCGCCGAATGCGCCCATGCCGACGCCGATCAGTGCGCTTAACGCGCCGAGCAATAAAAAAGTCGATTTCATCATTTTTCCAGTAGTCTGGGCATGAGCTGCACTAAATTACAGGGGCGGGTGCGGTGATCCAGTTGTTCCTTAATCAAGGCGTCCCAAGCGGTGCGGCAGGCTCCCGATGAGCCGGGCAGGCAAAAAATATAAGTCGCATTGGCAACCCCGGCAATCGCCCTGGACTGAATGGTCGAGGTTTTAATATCCTGATAGGAAAGCATTCTGAAGACCTCGCCGAAACCGTCCAGCATTTTGTCCAGCAACGGGGCAACCGCCTCAGGCGTGCCGTCCCTGCCGGTTACGCCGGTGCCGCCGGTGCTGATTACGGCATTAACGTTATCTGCGGCAATCCAGTTTGAAACAGCCGCCCTGATTTGATAAATGTCATCGGGCACTATTTTCTTTTCGATAACTTGATGCCCGGCATCGGTTACACGTTCCGCCAGCGTTTTGCCGGATACATCGTCGGCATCGGTGCGGCTGTCGGAAACGACCAGTATCGCAATGTTTAAGGGGATGAAATTTCTATCTGTAGGCATGTTTTTTTAGAGGCAAAGGGCAAAGGGCTAAAGGCGAAGGTGCAATATTTGAAAGTTGTACCTTTCGCCTTTAGCCCTTCGTCTTTCATCTGATTACTTTAACACAACAAAGAAGCCTTCCTGTCCTCGTTGGATGTTCATCAATAATGGGCCATTCGGATTAGCCACCTGTTTCAATTCTTCAATATTGCGAACGCGATAGCGATTTGCCGACACGATAACATCGCCGGGACGCAGGCCCGCACGCCATGCATCGGACGCTGTGTCGATTTTTTCAATTAAAACGCCTTCAATCTGGTTTCTTTGCGAGTTGCTTAGCAGTGCGCCCTTTAGCGAGCGGTGCAGTTGGCTTCCTGCCAGTCGAGGCAACTCCTGTTTGCCGACTGATGCGGTAACCTGTCTTTTCTCGTTGCCGCGGAAATATTCCAGCTCAACTTTATCGCCGATTTGCAGCATGCCGATGATGTTGCGTATGTCATGGCTGTTTTTAATGGGGTGGCCGTTAGCCGAAACGATAATGTCGCCTGGCTCCAATCCGGCTTTGGCCGCGGGTGAGTTGGCTTCAACCCGGCTAATTGCGGCGCCCTGTAGGTTTTGAAGGTTAAAGGCCTTAACCAGCTCAGGCGTCAGATCCTGGGTGGTTACGCCCAGCAAGCCGCGCCGGACTTCTCCGTGCTTGACCAGCGATTCCTTGATGGTCATGATCATATTGGAGGGTATGGCAAAGCCGATGCCGACATTGCCGCCGGTCGGCGCCAGGATTGCGGTATTCATGCCGACCAGTTCGCCGCGCAGGTTAACCAGCGCACCGCCTGAATTGCCAGGATTGATTGATGCGTCGGTCTGGATAAAATCTTCGTAGCCTTCTATGCCCAGACCGGAGCGGCCCAAGGCGCTGACTATGCCGGAAGTGACGGTCTGTCCCAAGCCGAACGGATTGCCGATGGCAACCACAAAATCGCCGACTTTAAGTTGCGTGGAATCGGCAATGGGTAGCATAGTTAAGTTATCGGCAGGAATCTGGATGACTGCGACATCGGCTTCAGGGTCGGTGCCGATTAATTTTGCGGCAAGCTGGCGGCCGTCATTCAGGGTCACCGTGATGGTGTCCGCTTTGTCGATAACATGGTTGTTGGTTAGAACCAGTCCCTGTTTGCTGTCGATAATAACGCCAGAGCCCAAGCTGTTTTTTTGCTGCCGTCGCAGTTGCTGGTCGGGGATATTAAAAAATTGGCGAAAAACTGGGTCCTGCATCAGTGGGTTTTCACTGATCGTGATGTTGGTCGAGGTTGAGATATTGACTACCGCCGGCATGCTGCGTTCAAGCATGGGGGCCAGAGACGGCAATGCCTGGCCTTCTACGTAAGCCGGCAAAGCTGCTGTTGCAGGGGCAGATATACAAATGGATAAGAAAGTTATAAATAGCAGCTGCTTTACAGTTTTAGTATTCATTATGTTTTCCAGGCGTTTGTGAACATACATGGTCTACAATATATGCGTAAAAATGTTTAATACAAGGTGTGTTAAAGTAGTTTTTTTAAAGATCAACACTGTCATTTGGCTATTATCTTGCTTAAAATATTTGAATGGCTATAGACGGCAATTCTGAAGATGGGCTGGTTATTCGTAAGCTAATCCCGCTTGCAACATTGCCGGGGGCCCAGTTTAATGCGTTATGCGCTGAAATAACGGTCGAAGAGATACAAGACGGCTTTTTGTTTAAAAAAGACGATATATCCCCCGAACTTGTTTATCTGATAACTGGAGAGGTTACTCTTCAGGCGGCCGGACTGGTCGTCGAGGTTATTGCTGCAAACAGTGATTCTGCCAAGTTTGCCCTGGCGCATCAGATCCCACGAAAAATTGATGCAGTCGCGAACGGAAGGGTACGTTTTTTGCGACTGAATGCCGATATTATTAATAATTCACTCTCCCTTGCTTATAAAGAGGACAACAGTTACATGGTCATTGACGAGACTGAAGGCGATTCAAATGACTGGATGACAGCATTATTGCGGTCGCCAATTTTTCAACGTCTCCCTCCCGCTAATTTACAAAAAATCTTAATGACTTTGGAGGCTGTTCATTTCAAAACAGGCGAAACCATAATCGAACAAGGGAGCGTTGGAGATTACTATTATCTGATTAAAAACGGGCAATGCCTGTTAACGCGCAAGCCAACACCCAATGCAAAAGAAATTAAATTAGCGCAACTAACAAACGGCGACACCTTTGGGGAAGATGCATTGCTTTCCGGTGCGCCCAGGAACGTAACTATTACGGCGCTGACGGATATTGTTTTATTGCGTTTGGATAAACAACAATTTATATCCTTAATAAAAGAGCCTTCTTTGAAGTTTGTTGATTATGAAGGCGTGCAGGAAACAATAAAAAAAGGGGCGCTTTTGTTGGATGTGCGTACCCCGGATGAGTATGAAAATCATCATCTTGAAGGCAGTATGAATGCGCCTTTTTTCTCGTTAAGGATGCAACTTAAGACATTAAGCCCGGAAAAGCCTGTTGTTGTCGTTTGTCAGGATGGTAAGGTCAGTGAAGCGGCTGCATTTTTGTTGCTCAGGAATAAAATTGACGCAATGATTTTGAGAAATGGGATGGAAGGCCTTGCGGCAAGCACTCCATCCCTGGAGATAAAGCCGGATATTACGCCCGAGACGGAAAATAAAGCTTCTTCTTTCAATCATTCAAAAAGTGAGAATGTTGCTGAAAATAGTGACAGGAAACAGCCGGCAAATAATTCGGCGACTGTTGCTACCAATATATTGGAAGACCAGTTAAGAGTCCTTAAGCTTGAAAATGAAACCCTCAAAAATGCCAACCAGCAGCTCAATGATAAGTGCATGAAGCTGGAGTTTGACAAGCAACATGCTGAGAAGCAATGTCGAATACTGCACAAGCAGATGGAGAAGCTGACCCAAGTACTGGATAAGTTAAAAGGAGGATAAGTTCGAGCGGCCTGTGGGCCATAAAAGCGGAGTTGTAGCCCGGCAGTCAGATTGCAGATGCCGGGCTACGATATGCTGGGTTTGTGCCTATGAAGCAGATGCCGGGAGCGCCAAAAGCAGGCGCTTTAGGAACACAAACCGAAAAGAAGCTTAAGTCAAATAATTATTTGATTTTTGCTTCTTTGTAAATAACGTGTTTACGGACAACAGGATCAAATTTTTTGATCTCCATTTTTTCGGGCATAGTCCGTTTGTTTTTGGTTGTCGTATAAAAGTGCCCGGTTCCTTCAGTTGAAATCAATTTAATTTTATCGCGCATTTTTTTATCCTCTTAAGAGATGTCGCCGGCTTTACGCAAATCGGCAAGAACAGCATCGATGCCTCTCTTGTCAATGATACGCATGCCTTTGGTGGAA
>Ga0265297_10001270_pt1 | contig 61014 bp, 55 predicted proteins | sample Munlanlwell13791_FD_192502 | JGI IMG/M metagenome (GOLD analysis project Ga0265297, IMG submission 192502) | Leachate microbial communities from a municipal landfill in Southern Ontario, Canada - Leachate well 137-91 | ecosystem: Engineered > Solid waste > Landfill > Unclassified | place... | reverse complement strand
TGCCCACTGTGCCGACGCGCTGGTGTGCATCTCCAACTGCGACAAGATCACCCCAGGCATGCTGATGGCCGCACTGCGCCTGAATATTCCGGCTATCTTCGTGTCCGGCGGCCCGATGGAAGCCGGAAAAGTAGTCTGGAACGGTCAAACCCGCGCACTGGATCTGGTCGATGCGATGGTGGAAGCCGCCGACGACAGAATCAGCGACGAACAAGTCGCCGCCGTGGAACGCTCAGCCTGTCCGACCTGCGGTTCCTGCTCCGGCATGTTCACGGCCAACTCGATGAACTGCCTGACCGAAGCACTGGGCCTGTCGTTACCGGGCAACGGCTCCCTTGTCGCCACCCATGCGGATAGAGAACAGCTGTTTCTGCGCGCCGGGCGCACCATTGTCGAACTGGCCAAACGTTATTACGAACAGGACGACGCATCTGTGCTGCCGCGTTCCATCGCCACTTTCGACGCATTCCAAAACGCGATGAGTCTGGACGTTGCGATGGGCGGTTCCACCAACACCGTGTTGCACCTGTTGGCCGCCGCCCATGAGGCAGGCGTGGATTTCACGATGGCTGACATCGATGCCGTTTCGCGCCGCGTACCGTGTCTGTCCAAAGTCGCGCCCGCCACACAGAAATACCACATGGAAGACGTGCATCGCGCCGGCGGCGTGATGGGCATTCTGGGCGAACTCGACCGCGCCGGTGTGATCAACCGTGACGTGCCGACCGTGCATGCGCCGAGCATGGCTGCCGCACTGGATCAGTGGGACATTCAGCGCACCGGCGATGAGACGGTCAAAGATTTCTACCGTGCCGCGCCCGGCGGCGTTCCGACTACAATCGCCTTCTCGCAATCAGTGCGCTACCCGACCTTGGACAACGACCGCGCCGAAGGCTGCATCCGCGACAAGGCGAATGCTTACTCGCAGGACGGCGGCTTGGCGGTATTGCACGGCAATATCGCGCTGGACGGCTGTATCGTCAAAACCGCGGGCGTCGATGACAGCGTCCTCAAGTTCACCGGCCGTGCTCGCATTTTCGAAAGCCAGGACGCCGCCGTCGCCAACATTCTGACCGATCAAATCGTCGCAGGCGACGTGGTGGTAATTCGCTACGAAGGACCCAAAGGCGGCCCCGGCATGCAGGAAATGCTCTACCCGACCAGCTACCTCAAGTCTAAAGGCCTAGGTAAAGCCTGTGCGTTATTGACTGACGGACGCTTCTCTGGAGGCACGTCCGGGCTTTCTATCGGCCATGCCTCGCCTGAAGCGGCCGAAGGCGGCGCGATTGGCTTGGTGGAAGAAGGCGACACCATCGAGATCGATATTCCCAACCGCCGTATCCACTTGGCCGTGACGGTGGAGGAACTGGAGCGCCGCCGCGCCAGTATGGAAGCCAAGGGCGTGCAGGCGTGGAAGCCGGTCAACCGTCAAAGAACGGTATCCGCCGCGCTCAGGGCTTATGCCGCCATGACCACTTCAGCCGCTAAAGGTGCGGTCAGAGACGTTTCCCAAGTCGAGCGGAAGTAAAGCCTACGTTGGCTGACTGAACAGTAGCCGGTACTATTGCGCTACTCGGCATCGGCCAGCTGCGCTACGGAAAATGTTTGTTGCGGCGCCGTTTCGCGGTAAAAATCACGCCGCCGCACAGCGTTTTACGTTTTATAAAAAATCGACAAGCCGCATTGCTTGCCCGGCTTTCGGTCATGTCGCTGCTATAGACACAGCGTAAATTACCCGGTGCGGCAATAGAGTGGCGTTATGATTGAAAGCATTTTTCGACTGTCCGACGGCATCCGTTACGTTGCCGTCTATAAAAATGGTCACCTTGAATCAAAATCAAAAGCCGCGCTGCTAAACAGCAGCGCTTCGGAGACCGACCGATACGAGGAATTGCTGGTCAACCCAAGCTTACTCACATTGGCCTCGCAACGCGGCAACATCGACTGCGGCGGCCTTGATTACCTATTGGTTCGATACGGACATTTTTTTCAGTTTATCCTCCCGACAGGATGGGGACATGTGTCCGTGTGCATTGAAGCAGACGCCGATCCCATACAGATTGGCGGGCGCGTCAAGTCGCTGATAGAAAACGCGTCATAACGCGAAACCGCTTTCCGGTTGGTTTAAGCTGATTTAATCCTTCGATAGCTCAGGACGAACGGCTTGACGATAGAAAACAGTGATTTCGGGAAGTGATTTTTAACCAAATCCTAAGAGAAATATTGTTAGGTCTTGTAATCGCCTTAATTTTAGATTTTGTCTTCAGTAAGACGGCGGCAGAATCGGCTCGATGCCCTCAAACTCCGCCTCAGTATGATGTCTTGTTACCAATTTCCTGATGGTCTCTATCCGGTCGCGCGGAACATCAACCAGCATCAGTAGTTCGCCCTGTTCGATGGCTTCTTCAAACTGCTTTAAGCGTGAATTGCCCGAATTCATGCCCGCCAAGCCGCCCATCAAAGACCCGATCGTTGCGCCTGCGATAATGATCCCTAACAGCGGCCCGCCCGCAATGGCGAAACCCGCAAAACGCAAGCCAACCAATCCGGCCAATAATCCGGTGGCGCCGCCTAATGCGACTCCCCGTTCAACTGCGGGAATAAAATCCGTCTTTATGCTTACTCCGGCCTCATTCAGGCCTTCTAGCGGCGTATCCCTTTTCGCCAGGATATGAATATGGCGGTCTTCTATACCGTTAGCTTGGAGTTCTTTGACGATTTTATGGGTAATTTGAATATTGGGAACTAAAAAATAAATTCTTCTCATCACATTCTCCTCATTATGATTACATTCACATACCGGACAAGAATCATAAATTAATTTTATTATTTTCCAATAAGTTGAAACACGTATTTTAAGAATGAATGGATAGACTATTCCCGGTGTTCGGCAGCAACGACCGTATTACTGAATAACGCATTCCCAACTTTAATAGGAAATATTTTAGCCGTAGCAGCCATGCCGGTTTTTTATTTGCAATGCCGCTTATGGTGCTATGATTCGGTTACGAAGTTTGTTTTAAATACTTATCCCACTCAAGAAAACCTATGAATTTGAAGTCGGAAAAAATAAATGGCTGCAACGTCCTTTTTATTAAGGAAGAAAGAATAGACGCCCACAATTCAGGCGAATTAAAGGAAGCGATTTTGCACCTGATAGAGCATGGCGAAATCAATATTATTGTCCAGCTGGAACAAGTGCGTTTTATCGACAGCTCCGGTTTGGGCGCTTTGCTGTCAGGGTTTAAAAATGCAGCGGCCAAATCGGGCAAGCTGGCTATAGCCAACATGCAGCAACAGGTGTTATCGATGTTTGAATTAACCCGATTGGACAGGGTGTTTGAGATTTATGCGGATTTAAATGAAGCTTTTGACAGCCGACTGTAGGGATACAGGAGGTAGGGCAACGCAGGGAGCGGTTGCCGAGAAACGTAGAGGTTATGTATGTGTAACTCGCTTATTCAGGTAGAGGTAATCATTCCGACGCAGACCAAATATCTGGATTTGATCGGAAGCATCGGTGAGCGCATAGCGAAAGAACTGGATAAGTTTTCCGGCGACCGGGAAGCGTTGGCTTATCATTTAAACCTGGTGTTAACCGAAGCGACCGTCAATGCGATCAAACACGGGACGCAGACGAACCCGAATGACACCGTCAGGATAACCATTCATATTCGGGAAAACGAACTGAATATCAAGGTCTATGATCACGGTCAGGGCTTCGACCTGGAGTCCGTGCCGCTGCCGGATTTTGAGCATCCGCAAGAAGGCGGCATGGGCATCTTTTTCATCCGCACACTAATGGATTCGGTCACCTATACCCGCCAGGGCGATTGCAATGTTTTGGAAATCATCAAATACCTAAGCTGACCATAATGCTCATTGGTATCTGATGTGTCAACACTTACGGACACAGGGTTAAGCCGCTTTGTACTGCTATTCCCGCTCAATACCGGTCTACTCTGGGATCTTTAATATTAGAAAAGCGATCGTGTTGATTTTACTACCATTGAAAATCAAGATGATAAATTTATCCCTTATCTTAAATTCTATCCCCAAGTATTTTTAAGCGCGATTGGCCTGCGCTACTCTATCGCTTGTGATAGTGTGTGCAGCGTTTTTAGCAATTCTTTATTGGTAAAGGGCTTAGCCAAGAAACCACAGATAATACCTTCAACTATGGCATGCCGAACAACGGGATCATCGTAATAGTGATAGCCGGAAACCAGCACTATGCGCGGCTTTTCGTGCAACAGAGTGCTAGCACGGCGTGCTACTTCTAAACCGTCCATATCCGGCAGTTTGGCATCTAAAAACACAATAGAAAAATCACCGTGAGTCAGTTTAAAACAGGCTTCTTCTCCATTGTAAGCCGTGATGACGTTGAAACCTTGGGATTCAATGATGTGGGAAATAGCCCAACACATATCAGGATCATCATCGACTATCAGAATAGGTGTATTCATGGTTTTAAAGTAACGGCAAGGTGACGATAATAGTAGCACCTTCACCGTAGCGGCTCTCCGCTTGAATAGAGCCAAGATGTTGCTGAATAATGCTATAGCAAATAGACAAACCCAGCCCTGTTCCTTGTCCTACGGGTGAGGAGGTATGAAACGGATCGAAGATTTTATCCAACTCGCCTGAGGGAATGCCGATTCCCGTGTCGGAAATACGCACAACTACCCTGTCTTCAAAGGTGTCGACAACAATGCGCAACACACCGCCCTCGGGCATCGCATTAATGGCATTGAGAAAAATATTCATAAATACCTGCTGCAATAAACCCGACACGCCCGACACCAAGATGTACTTTTTTTGCATGGGCAACAAAATCTGAATTTTCTGCACTTTAGCTTGATTAGCGACCAGATCAATGGTTTCTTTCAGTACCGCGTTCAGCTCGACTTCTACCATTTCGGTATCGAGCGAAGAACGGGCAAAGCGTAGCAGGTTCTCAATAATCGCCGAGGCTTTTTGAATGTTAGCCTGTATTTTTTTTGAGCATTCTTTGTGGAATTCAGCGGTGATATTGTCTTCCAGCAAAAATTGCGCGGCCGAAGAGCAAACGGCAAGCGGATTGCGAATTTCATGGGCGATACCGCCCGCCATGACGCCCAATGCGGTCAGCTTCTGCGATTGACGTAATTGCAGTTCCAGCTTGCGCCGCTCAGCCAAATCGCGGCCGACTACCACCGTACCTACTGTTTGACCATAATCATCTTTCATCGGTGAAAATACCCAAGAAATCAATATGCTGCCGCCGTTATTAGGCGTTAATAAATGGAATTCTGTCGTGTGCGATTCATTACTGTTCTTCATGCGCATGAAGATCAGTCGCACTGGCTGTTTTTGAGTAGTGTCGCAGAATTCAAAAAAGTATCGTCCATGAACTTCATGCGAGCTTAAACCCGACAGCTTTTCCGCAGCCGAATTCCACGTTAATATGCGCCCCTCAATATCGGTCGAAAGAACTATATCGCTGGCGCTTTCTACCACTGAAGCGAGGTGTCGCTCAACTCGACGCACTTCTTCAGAAAGACGGACTTGTTCGGTGACATCCTCCATTAGCAGCATAATCTGGTTAGTAGGAATCGGTAAAATAGAGTAGTAGTAAATTCGAATCGGTACGCCCGGAGCGCGATAGGTCATTTTCTGACCATTGACAGGTGATCCGCTACGAAATACATTGCGTATGCGTTCTTCAAGACCCGTATTTTCTAATATGACGGTCGGAAAGACTTCCGATAAAGGGCGGCCAACCGTATTCGCGTTGCTACGCTGGCTTTTCAGTAAAAAATTCTGGTTGACTGAAACTACATGTAGTTTTTCATCCACCATTAGTACGGAAGAAGGAATAGCATCCAATAACATGTTATACAGCAGTTCAAAGTGATTTTTGGACTTTTTTTTAAATGGATTATCTGGCATATAGGCTGTTGTTAATCAGTTAGCTGGCGAAGTTATAGGGAGGCCAAGGCCCGCTGATGAACCCTATATCTGTTATGCTGTCGGCCAGGGCATTTAACTTGTCGCGAAATGCCTGTAATTCGGTGCGAGGCACTAAATAGCTCAACAGGTAAGTACGCTGTCCATTAAAAACACTGATTTCCGCGCAGTGTTGTCGATACAGTCCTGTCAACGCATTGTTCAGCAGGGTAGCTTGCTGTTCGACATGTTCGGGGACAGCATAAGCGCGTTTCCGCCCCAGCAAATAGTCATGACCGCTAACTTGCGGCATGGTAACGGTATTATCCGAAGCCGAATCCAACGGTAGCCGTATACCCATTTCTTCACAATTCGCAAGCATTGCTAATCGTGTTCGGTAACCCTCCTCATGGTTGAGTAAATGCTGTGTTACCGCGTATTCGTCTGCTAACACACTGCCATAGCGCATAGGAATGAGCGCGGTTTGTTGATGAATGCGCATTACCTGTTCGCCAAAAGCCAGCACTACAGCCGACTCGTGACTGATTTCCGGTTCGCCAGATTTGACTATAGCAGCTAACTTCGCTGCTTTAATCAACTGCATCCCGTGTTCGGCTGCCAGCGGTGCATCTTCGGCAACAATCCCATACAGTAACAAGGCGCTCCTGGGCGTAGTCGAAGCCTGTCCTGAGCTTGTCGAAGTGGCCTGTCCTGAGCTTGGTCGAAGGGGGCTCATGACGCAACAAGTTGGCAAAAACTATAGGCTGCCCACGGGCCTGTCACTCGAAAACTAAAACCGTAGGTTTCATAGCGGTCGGCAATGTTAGTGACTTGCTGCTGAAACGCGGCGACCTTCTCCTCAGAGAGGAGATACGCCCAATGCAAAACTTTATCATCCAACAGCCGCCGTGAGCGAAAATCACGCATCAAGGGATGCAATTCATCTTGCAGCGAGGTCAAGCATTGTGCCAGCCAGTCGTTCAACTCAGTGGCTAAGGTGCGGCGTAATTTCTGTTCTTCCAGATGACGGCGGCCCGCGGCTTCAGGCAAACAAAAGCGGCCGGAGTGCAGACCTTCGGCGAATAAAGAATCAACCGCCTGTTTACGGTCCAGTGTTGCTTCCAGTGACCATTCTTGGCAGCCTGTTATGTGCCGCAACACATCTAACACTTCTACAGAGCGGCATTGCATTTCCTGCTCCAATGCGATCAAACTGGAAAACAGCGTACCAAATGGTAAAGGATAGACCGGACCTTGAACCATTAATCTGTCTGCAACTAGAGCATGCCTACAGGCGCGCGGCGTTAGCCATGCGACATTCTGTACATTGGTTTCACCGATTTCACCGGTAAAATCAGACAGCGGCACCGAACTGATCACCGCATTCAACCCAGCGCATTGATGTGTGCCAATCGGGTGCTGATTATCGACTCCCAAAATCGGCGGTGCGACTGAATTTGGCAAAGTAAAACCATACAGATAAATGGCTTGAGTGGTCTGCGCTTCAGTGATCACTGTTATTCCCCTTATCGCCAAACATTTCTGCAATCACTTCGTCAAAATCGTGCTGTTCAATGCGTACAGTCAATTTTACTGGCTCCTCATCGCCCGTCGACTGGCTCAAGACAGCCTCTTTGCTTTGTTGCACTGCGCGGCGCAGTGCCGCTAGCGCTGCGCGGTTACACACTGCCGCCAATTCGGCACCACTGGCATCGTGACAACGCGCGGCTAAATCTTCGGCACAAATATTCGTGGCTAAAGGCTTATTACGCAAATGCACCGCCAGAATTTGCCGCCTCGCATCCTCATCGGGCAGGCCCAGTTCGATGATGTCATCAAAGCGTCCCGGACGCAGCATCGCAGGATCGATCAAATCCGCACGATTAGTCGCGCCCATAACGAAAACGCCTTTGAGTTCTTCCAAGCCATCCATTTCAGATAAAAATTGACTCAACACCCGTTCAGCAACATGTGAATCGGTCGCGCCTTCACCACGAGCGGGGACGACAGAATCGACTTCATCGAGAAAAATAATGCACGGTGAAGCCTGACGGGCTTTGTGAAACAGTTCTCGCACCCCCTGTTCAGAATCACCGACATAGCGCGACATCAGTGCCGGCCCTTTGACTGAAATGACGTTAACACCGCTTTCATTAGCGACGGCTTTAGCAATCAGCGTCTTCCCTACGCCGGGCGGACCTGCTAACAGCAAGCCTTTAGGCGGTTTCACGCCCGCTTGCAGATAGAGGTCGGGGTATTTGATCGGCCATTCCACGGACTCTATCAAGCGGCGGCGCACATCATCCAAACCGCCGACATCTTCCCAGCGCACATCGGGAATATCGACAAATAGCTCACGAATCGCTGACGGTGATACTTCACACAAAGCGGCACGAAAATCATCCATCGTTACCGTCAACGCCGCCAGACGGTCATAAGGTAATTCCGCGGCACTGAAATCAATTTCAGGCAGTAAACGACGTAAAGCGCTCATCGCGGCTTCGCGGCATAAGGCTTCCAAATCGGCACCGACAAAACCGTGGGTGACATCGGCAACTACATTCAAGTCAACATCGGCATTGAGCGGCATTCCTGTGCTGTGAATTTCGATAATCTCGCGGCGACCTTCGCGGTCTGGAATGGGAATGGTAATTTCCCGGTCAAAGCGCCCTGGACGACGCAACGCGGGATCAATCGCATTGGGTAGATTGGTTGCGGCGATGACGATAACTTTGCCCCGGCTCTTAAGCCCATCCATTAATGCGAGCAATTGCGCAACGATACGCTTTTCCACATCACCGACTACCTTGTCGCGGCGCGGTGCAATAGAATCAATTTCATCCAGAAAAATGATGCTGGGTCCTTTGCGTCCTGCTTCCTCGAAAATTTTGCGTAAATGGGCTTCGCTTTCACCGTAAAACTTATGTACGATCTCCGGGCCGCTAATGGTGAAAAACTGTGCATCGGTTTCTTGCGCAATAATGCGGGCAATTAGGGTTTTACCACATCCCGGAGGGCCAGTAAGTAACACACCTTTGGGAGCGTCTATACCTAAACGTTCAAAGACTTCGGGATAACGTAACGGCAGCTCGATCATTTCCCGAATGCGCCGCACTTGACCTTTAAGGCCCCCTACATCTTCATAAGATAAACGTTGTGCGCTGTAGCCCGTATTTTTAGCCTCGTCTGACTTGCCGATTACCAGTGTAGTAGTCGGATTGATCAGCACTGCACCTGCGGGCGCGGTGCTGTCGACTTTGAAATCGGCAGAACGGCTGCCAAACAGATGTGCGCGTAACAGATCGCCTCTCTGCACGGGCAAGCCGTCGAGTAGACTGCCGATGTAAGCCAAATCACGCTGATTGGGTGTAATCGTAGTGGGAATAAGGACGATGCGCGTAGCGTGTTTGCATGAGACAGGTTCGATCTGCGCTTTTTCATCTATGCTCAACCCTGCATTGCGCCGTGTCAAGCCGTCCAATTGCACAATGCCTTTATCGCGCATATCGGGATAAGTCGGCATCAACTTGGCAATCCCCCTGCCTTTTTTGCTGTTTAACTGCACGATGTCGCCAACAGCCAAATTCAATTTAGCCATATCGGCGGGGTCTAAACGGGCGTAACCTCGCCCAATATCTTTGGGCAAGGCTTCAACTACTTTGAGCTTGAGTTCTTCAGACATCAACGCCTCACTTTCTTAGTTTGACTTCCAAAATGCCGTTACGGCAAGACCGTTCTATAGCCATGCCATCAAACGAACGCGGTAACACGATTTCTTTATGATATTTCTTGCTGCCTCTTTCAGCGTGAAGCATCAGGATGTCGCCGTTCAAGTCTAAGTGCACATCCTCATCGGCAACCCCCGGCATTTCTGCCAATACCAAAACATGATCGCTTTCTTCGATGACATCGATCAGCGGTTCAGACACTTCCTGCACTGTGGTTTCGCCGGTTTGCTCATCTCGGCGTACATTGCCGAACGGCTCTACGCGCGTTTCCTGGTTCTCATCCAAACCCATTTTTACCGAAAAACCGTAAACCGCCTTAGCACTTTTGCCGCTGCTCGTGTCGATATCGAACGCACCGCTACGCTTTATTTGTTCGCCGGTTTCCGCCAATTTTTCCACCAACTCGCCTAAGCCGCGTAAAATGCCTTCGACATTGCCCGCCACGTTACCTTTTTTGTTACTCATGATTTGTTTACCTCGGCTGCATTGATTTTTTTGAGTTTAGAATGCAGCGTTTTGTAGTCAATATTCAAACGCCGCGCCGCTTCCGCCTTGTTGTTGCCTGTTTTTTTCAGGGTGTCTTTAATAATAATACGTTCTATTTGATCAATGTTTAACTGGGTGATCTCTTTGAGGGACGACCCTTCGAGACAAAAATGCCACACAGTGTTTAGATGATGTTCTTTTGTCGGCTGTGACGGTTCTATCCCATTTATAACCAAAGCCAAGGCATCAGCAGCAATCTCTTTTTCGGATACTAAAACAGCACGACGAATAACAGCGCGTAATTCGCGCACGTTACCCGGCCACTGATAGCGTAGAAGTATGTCTTTAGCGGCAACAGAAAAATCGAGCGGTGTTTTATCTAACTCAATGCAGGTTTCTGTCATAAAGCGATCGGCTAAAAATAGAATATCCTCATGACGGCTGCGTAACGGTGGGATACAAATGGTATATTCATTCAAGCGGTAATATAAATCCTCACGAAATTTCCCTTTAACCACAGCGTCCAGTAATCCTTCATTGCTGGCGGCAAGTACGCGCACATTGACCGGAATGGGATTAGTCGCGCCAATACGATAAACAACGCGTTCTTGTAGTACGCGCAATAATTTGGATTGTGCGGATAATGACATGTTGGCGATTTCGTCCAGGAATAACGTACCGCCGTCAGCAGCTTCAAACTTGCCCGCTTGTACGCGATCCGCACCCGTGTATGAGCCTTTTTCATGGCCGAATAATTCGTTTTCGATCAGCGAATCCGGTATAGCGCCACAATCGATGGGAATAAAAACGCCAGTCGCGCGTTGGCTGGCTAAGTGAATGTTTTTTGCGATCAGTTCCTTGCCTGTTCCCGTTTCGCCTTGAATAATAACTGAAAAGTCCGTGTGTGCCACGTTAATAACATCTCTGACAACAGATTGAATATTTGGACTATTACCCATCATGGCAGCGATGCGGTTTTTAGTATTTCTGCTGGCTTTGCAATTTGAATGGTGTTTACCGCCGCGCGTTTGCATAGCGCGGTTCACCAGCTCTAATACTCGATTGTTGTCGAACGGTTTGGGAATGTAATCCCAGGCGCCTGCTTTAATAGCACAAACGGCACTGAGGATGCCAACATTGCCGGTAATAATGATAACGGGGAGTTGCGGGTACAGCGCATGGGTATTGGCTAATACTGCCATACCGCTGTGTTTAGGGATAATGCTGTCGAGTAGCAGCACATCAGGTTCACGTTGAGACAATAATTTTATCGCCATGTCGCCGTCGTAACCTTGTTGGGTTTCATAGCCGGCTTTTTCTAGGAGATGCGACAGCAGATCACAAATATCTTTGTCGTCATCAATTATCAAAACATAGCCAGGATCAATGCTTTTCATTTAATAAATCCATTTGTTCAAGATGTGATGGTTAAGTGCTGAATTACTTACGTCATTAGGCTCTATTGCTAGTAATGGTTACCGCTTGCAATGGACGCGTAGAATAACACCTACGTTAAAACAGAGGACAGAGAAAACATTGCCCGACTTCTTAATGTATTAAACTGGGGGCCAAATACTTAGCTTGAAACACCAAAAAAAGAAGCTGCTATGATGTCAGCAAAACCATCCGAAACCATAAATATTCTATATGTATGATATGTTAAGTATTCTGGCAGCTATTCTCTCCTTGCCTGGATGCCACCGGGTTTCCCCAACGGTTGAATGAGAACGATGTCTTTGGGTAACTTCGTTTCAATGTTGTGCATTAGTCCCAAAAAAAGTATCGCTAATTCGTCGTCTTGCAACGTTTCATTAATACGTTGAGCAATATAATCATCTCGCTGATCCAATAATGCTTGCGCTGTTTCCAAAGAAGATTCGGTTCGCTCCGTAGACTGTAACAATTGCGTCATTAAGGCATGTTCTTGTAATAACAATTCGGGGGATTCAGTTCCCACCAACATAGCCCCTTTATGCTGTAAAGCGAGTAATAACGTATAATTCTGACTACCCGACTTAGCGACATCCGCAACTATTTCATTTTCTTTTCCGCAAACAGGCAAACCATCTTGATAGATTTTCAACTTGGTATAATCCAGTCCTAAACCTTCAATCGTTGTTGCGATCATTGTCCAGAAATGTTCAATGGCGGCAAGATGCTCGTGTGCTTGTTCCTCAGTCAGCAAATTGCTTACCGTTCCGCCCAGTGATCCTAAATCCTTAGCGCTGTGAATAATGGGAAAATGAATCAGTGCACGCATGAAAAGGCAATCCTTATGTGTGTGTTTCTTCGATAACGGTCGGCATAGCTTCCAAACGAGCTTCCAGACGCTGTAGACGTTCTTCTAACTCTGTCGCGGGTAAAGATGATGCTATCCTGGCTCTGGAATCAAACGCAGGATTACCGCTCCACCAGTCTAACCCCATTTCTACCGCTTTATCTACCGAACAAATAAGCAGGCGAATTTCCAATGTCAACAATTCTACTTCAACCAGCCTGATTCGAATATCGCCACTGATGACGATACCTTTGTCCAGCAATCGTTCTAACAAATCGGCTACGGTAGTCGAATTGGTTGAGTGGGGTAATCTTTTGTTATCGCTCATGGTGTAAATCCTTACAGTAGTCGACCTAAAGGCCTCAAAGCCACATTTTCATCATTCTCACGCTTTGGCGTGGGGATACCGTCAGTAACGCTCGGCGTCACGCAACGCAGGAACTGTAGTGGTCAACTAAAACAGTACGCTAGCTATACGGTCGTCGTCATCGCTTGCTCAATTCGTTCAAGTACATTCAGCGACAGCCGTAACAAGCCATCCTGTTCGTAACCCCGGGAAATGCTCATCAAACTGGATTGAGCAGCTTCACTTTCCTCGCTGTCAGGATATTCCTCAATAATTTTTAGATACACATCTACCGCTTGCCATAGTTCATCTTGTTCAAACCAAGTATTGCCCATACGCAGTAGCAATCCACGCGTTGCTGCATTTATGTCGATAGTATTGTTATGCTTCACAGGATTGTTCATCACACTCGTCCTTATAGTAATCGGCCTAATGGGCCTAAGTTAAAATTCAAATCATCGTCTTTAAGATCAAAAACCTCTCGTAAATGTTCCAGTTCCTCGGCTTGCCGCATTAACGTCAAACCTAAGCGCTCAATTTCTTCATCGCTGAGCGAACCCGAATCCATACGCTTAATAGCTTGGCGTTCCAACAGTTCGTGCAGCAGTTTAACCAGTGTTAAAACGAGTTGCGCCAAACCATTACGAACGCGTTCACCATCGATTTCTATTTTGCGCTTGTTACCTTGAACATCCGGTTGTTGCGTTGTTTGCGGTGGTAAATCAACCCTGGAATAATCTGGAAACAGGTGATTCGTTGTCATTGCCTTACTCCCTGCCACGTAAACGTTTTCCTGTTTCTACAGAAGCGACTAAAGCTTGTAGACTTAAATAAATCAAATCAATATTAGCGACTGAAATGGTTACATCAGCAACAACAACCGCACCTTTGTTCAGAATGCGATCCAATGCCTCACACAGAGAAACCTGTTGCTGTTCATCCTGATACTGCCGATTCATAGACATAATGCATATACTCCCAGTTTATAGAAACAACGCCGAACCCAAAGCCTTTAGCTCATCCAAACCCGTAGGCTCTATTTGCCGAAAAATTTGTGCTTGCGGCTGGTTAGGAAAAATGTCATGCGCGCGTTTGAGCTGCAATGATTCACGCGCATTAATTGCCTGGCACAATGCACAACCGCTGATAGGTGTAATCTGATTGATAAACAACGCTTTTGCCGTCATGCCTAGCCGCTGTAGTGCGCATAGCATTTCACTGGTTTTTTCTATCGCCAATTGAGTCGGAATAGTGACGGCATACACTTCTGTTTGTTCGATGTTTTGCAACAGAATGCGCAGTTTTTTTAATTCGCGTGAGAGCTGTACCAAGCGTTCCGATAAATGCGGCAACCGCATGACCTGGCGGTATTTTAGCAATAACGAGAAGAACTGTTTCAGCCAATCTCGAATCAATTCAGGCAATTCCAGTAAACGTAGTAAATGCCCGCTAGGCGCGGCATCGATTATTATTATGTCATAACGGTCGCTATCGAGATAATCAATAATTGTGGTCAATGCCATGATTTCATCCAGTCCGGGGGGAGCCAAATCGAGTAAGTGTTCCATCACTTCACGATCAAAGGTAATATCCAGATGCGGTAAAGCATCCTGCAAAAAATCTTCCAATTCTGCACGATAGTCCTGCCGAATTTTTTTGAAGTCAGCTTCCGCATTAATTTCCTGTGCATCGATTTCAACCAACTCCGTCCTGAGCGTAGTCGAAGGAAGCGTAGCCGAAGGGACTGAAGTAGGGTGCCGTTGTACGCTTATCCCCAAACAATCGCTAAGCGAATGCGCGGGGTCCGTTGAGAATAATAGAATACGTTTGTGCGGATATTCGCTATGCAAGCGCAATGCCGTGGCACAGGCCAAGGTCGTCTTGCCCACACCGCCTTTGCCGGCAAAAATCAATAGCCGTAATGTGCTGGCAGGCAGCTGAATGGGGTTTTCTACATGCAAGGGCAATTTATGACTATAGGCAGTAGTAGTTATGACTTCGTTTTCATCAAGTAAACGCACCTCTGACCACAGTGAGTAAAGTAATTTGCCGCTTGGTTCTGCGGCAAGTAAAGGCAGCGTCCAAAACAGGTGTCCCGGTAAAAGCTTAAGGGCGCTTTTAAGCGCGAGCATTTGCCTGCTGCGTTCAGCTAAACAGATTGGACAATCGTTTTTAGGAAACAATCGATTGACCACCAGATCGGAGATAAACACCCGCTGTTTATTCAAGGCGCTGACAAGATCAATACTTTCCTCCACACTCATCGTCTCCGCCAGCATTACTAAAATAAAACAACAACGTTCTGTGTCGGTCATCAGACTGTGCATGGCTTTTAGCGAATCATTCATGCCCAATAAAAAATTATCCAAATGATCCAATCGCTTATCGCCGCCAAAACGTTTTCGCATGTAGCGGTGTTTGGCGAGCAAGGTATCCAAAGCCGTCAACCACCGATGAATCAGGTCAGGCATTTCCAAAAGCCGCAATGTATGCCCCGTAGGCGCGGTATCTATAATGATGCGGTAATAGGTATCCTGTTCAATCCACTCGGCTATTTCAAGATAAGCCGCCAATTCATCCATGCCTGGAAGCGCGGCGTCCATTAAGCCTTGAATGTCGTTTTTGTCAAGGAAAGTACCGCGATCAGCGATTTCTTTCAGGAGGGCATCGTGTCGCATTTTGAACTCATGCAAGGAAGCGGCGGCATTTAATTCGCGCACCTCCAGATTCTTGGGCAACACCAGATTGGAAAGAATATTTTTCAGGGAGTGCGCCGGATCGGTAGAAACCAGCAGAAAAAGATGCTGTGGTTGTTCTTGCGCCAGCTTTAAAGCAGTCGCACTTGCACAGGTGCTTTTTCCTACACCGCCTTTACCGCCGAAGAAGACCAATTTCAGCAGTGACGGCTGTAAAAATTCTGGATAAATCGCAGGTTTCATTTTGTCGCGTCCTCATTGTCCTCATCCTCGGCATCCCCTATCATGTCATCCTCTTCATCCAACGCATCTAATCTATCGAGTAGTACGGCTTCCTGTTGTTCAAATTCTTCTTCGGTGATCTGACCCGCTTCCAATTGCATATAAAGCTCTGTCAAACTTTCACGAATACGATCCGCCTCGCCGGCCAATTCTTCTTCGGCCAGTTCGTGAATTTGCCGAAAAATCCACATAATGCCTTTAACAGGAGAAAACAGTATGTCATCGACCAGCAGCATGGTTTATCCTCAATCAGGGTGAACGCTTTCGCTCGGCAACGCTTTTTTCTTTGCTGTCGGGCATGTAAATCCAGAGTAACGAAATTATGCGGCGCCCACGGACCGGTATAATCAAACAAATAAACGTTATCAAATAACTTTGAGGCTTGAAAAACGCCTTTGGCGAACTCATCCAGCCGTTTTCTTTCTACCAAACACGCCAGATTCATCACATCTTTTTCTTTTTTAACAGGGTTTTCAATAATGTCTTCGCAATAATCGAACAATACTTCTTTTACTTTTTCAGTCGATTCTTTTCTATCCGCGCTACGCAATGATTCATATAAATTACCCAATCGAATCTTCTCTTCGCGGCGATTACCGTCTCTGGAATCTCTATTCCAGATTTCATCACGCGTTTCGCTCAAGATTGGATGCAAAGCAACAAAATATTCATAAATATTGGTGACATCCCAAGAAACGCGTAAGCCCATTTCCACGCGCCCATTTAGACGTTCAAAATGTTCTCTGATGGTCTTCTGGTTGGAGGCCAGCAAATTTTGTACGGCTTCGGCATTGCGTGCAATGACGCCGAAACGCATCGGCAATACGGTATTTTCTTCCGTCAGCGAGTGTAATACAGCCTGATGCGCAGTAATATTGCGTCTTTCCGGGCGTAAACGGGTGCTAAGCGTATCACTGACCACGGCTCTTAAACCGTTTTTATCGATGGCATAAACAGACGCAGATTCCAGTCCGCGTATTTTGTAGTTGGGTTTTGAGTCGTCGGAAGCACAAAGAGCATAAAGCACTTTAGCACGATAACTTCTGGATTTATCGATGTTCACAATGCACTCCTTAGTAAAATGCGTTTGCCTCTAGTGTGCTGCATCTGCATGCGGTTTAATCGCCGATATTCTTCTGAATAAATACGTCCTAAATCGGCAAGAATTTGTGGCTTCCCCGTCATGTTGACGCAAGCGCGAAAACTCTTCGCCATATGCGGGGTACGGATATGAGCGAGGGTGCGAATTTTGTTCATGATGACCGCCTCAATATTTGATTCGCAGACCGGAAGATTTTTTCTTCTCAGTTGACTTTGATTTACCGTTGTCGTCAATCGACGCACAGGCAGCGGCTGCAAGCAACATTTCCTTTTCTTTGTCAATATCGGCTATACGGCTATCGATACTGGCTATACGCGATGAAGCGGCCTCACGTTCTCGTATCCGCCGCCAACGCTCCAATTCCAACGCACCGACTTGAAAATAGTCTCGGTATGTTTGGTGGTCACCACTACCCCGTCCTGAGTGAGTTTTTATATCTGAGATTGTCCGAGGAGGACGCGTACTGATTGCCATGACTACTCCACCACTTTCATTTTTTGTGTGGATGTTTTGATTGTTGCTGGACCCACTGGCGGACAAATTTTTCGAATAACATCATCGACCATTTCATGAAAGATCGAGTGTCCGGCTCGTTGTATTTTAGCCGTTTCCATGCTCAAAACATCGTAGCAAATAGAATGGAATAACTTGTCGCCAAAACGCGGTTTCATTCCTTGCAAGGACAAGATGTTGGCAATGGCGATGCCTGCGCGTAACCCGTGTTTGGTTTCATGTTCATTGCCACGCAACTCCCTGACTATATCAACGATATATGCCGACTCGTTTAATTCCAAGTCAGAGCGCGCATGTAATATTTGTAGTTCGGTATCCCGATCCGCAAGACCGATATTGATGGTAATCATTCGATCCATCAGGGCGTCTTGGGTCTTGTGCGTACCCGCGTATTCTTCTGGATTGGAGGTGAAAATAGCGCGAAAGCTTGAGTGTACATCCATATAACCCTCCCCGGCACCACGTAAACCGGGCAAGTTCAAAATACCTTCGGACAACACCGATAACAGCACGTTATTGGTTTCCGCCTTCGAACGATTGAACTCATCATAAATCAGCATATCGCCATTGCGGCACGCGGTCGTCAAACGATTATCCACCCACATGCGGTTCATCTGCTCTTCAGTTTTAAGTACCGAATGAATGTAATTATCGACTAAACTGCTTTTGCGATAGCCAATGTCTTTTCCCGTCAAATCGGAACTTACGAACTCTTCGTTACCTTGCAACAAGGTGACGGGGCGCCCCCATTGTGCAGCGAGATGAAATGCTAAAGTCGTTTTTCCTGTTCCCGATGGACCGGCAAAATGTACGGGATAGCCTGCGTGTAAATAAACCAACGCGCGATCTATAATATCTTTTACATAAGAAGTCAGCACAAAATGATCGCTCGCTTCTGGAACGACGAGATCATCTTCTACGGTATAATGTGAAACGGTATTTTGCTTAATCATAAAAATACTCCTGTACTAATCGGTATAGGTTCCCCACACTGGTGGGACTGAAGCTCTGGATAAATATCATCAGAGTTGTCTAGAGAAGATGTTCGGTCGATGCGACTGATAAAAGCACCACAACCAGACCTTTAGTGCCTAATTAGCGCTAAAGGTCTATGAAAAAGTTATTAGTTCAGTGAGAAACTGCATTCCCAATAACCTTATAACCTTGTTTCTTTCTATGTAGGCTGTTCATCTGCACACATGCTCTTTGTGAGCGACAGCGGCAATATCCCTATTTGCCTTTCTTCGCGCCAAAAAACTCACTAGGTTTTTTCTTAGGCTTTTTGATTTCACCCGCTTCTGTACGCTCGGAAGCAACGTCTATCGACCCAAAGTGCTCTGCATGTGGTGATGACGGCACAGCTGCTTGCTCAACTTCTGTTAGTACAGGTTGTACACTTCCATGTGCTTCATGTTGGCTTAACAAACCTTCAACACTTCCAGCCGGAGTCTCATTAAGATGAATGTCTATACTGGGAATGCTGTTTTTTTTTTAGACGTGGCTGTGCCGAAAAATACAGCATGAGCCCCGGCTCTGTCCTGTGCGGCATCTTTGATAAAAGCGGCAACATTGTTAGTCATGTCGGCAATGAAAACCGCTCTTTCTTTGGCACTGCGTTCAGCCATACTGTTACGATTAGCCTTAAAGCTGCCTAATAAATCTAGCGTCTTCTTTGACATATCGGTCAAGAAAGCGGCACGGTCTTTGCGGCCCTGCCGCCCCATCACTTGATGTGTATGCCGAAATTCATTCAGTAAGCGATTAACATCATTGGTATTATCGGTGACAAACGCTGCCCGCATGTGAGCATCTCGCACTCCATTCCTTGCCCGGGTAGCAGCAAAGTCAGCAATCTGTGCGTTTACACTGGAAACCCGCGCATTTTGTTGAGCTAAACGGGATTCACGACTATTGTCAATGTTTCTACGCAACTGCGCCATATCATCTGTTAAGCGTCCCATAGGTGTTCTCCTTAGGTTATCACTTTAGTAAAACCCCAATCAGTAAGCTTGAGGCGGTGGAAAGCGCCCAAGCCGCTGAATACTCAACGGCTGGTCACTCTTACTCTTTGGTTAATTAAGCTGGAGTAGCTGCACTGGCGGTAAGACCAATGGCTTCTGCGTATTTCAAATAAGTTTCAACAGAAGCAATCACAACGCGTGCTTCTATCGACAGCAATTCGATACCGACCAATGAAACCTTGACCCAGGCATCAATAACAATGCCTTTGTCCAGAATGCGGTCTACTACTTCAGCTAAACTAGAAGAGTCAGTTGATTTTTGAACTTTAGCCATGACGGCGTCTCCTAAAAAATGTTAATAAATTACAGATGTAATTGGATTTTATGTGCAACGATATGCTGCACGGTAAGAGTAAGGCAATTAGTACGCCAAACTTTCGGCGTTAGAGTATTCTTTGAGCTGAATAATTTGTTTTTTCGTATGGAATGTCTTGAGTGCGCTGAACAATAAAGATATTTATTGTTTTTGAGTAGTGTAGAGCAGTATTGAATAAAATTTTTTTACTGTGAAAAGTTAGGCGTTTGTTGCTAATAATAATTGAAATTACCATGCAACTATGGTGTTAATTACTCAGTTAGGTAAGCCGCTCCCTAGCTTGCCGACCATAGATTGATTAATTTGAATTCGACATAAAAAAGCAGCCTTTTTAAAAATCTGAACGGCAAAATCAACTCAATTTTGTACTAACGGTAATGCATCAACTCTTTTCCAGTCACAACTATCGACTTCCCATCGTATGCTAAATACAACCCAAATACGAATGGAATGAAAACAAAGCATCTGTCAATCTCTCAAAACATGGTGTTGCATTCTTTACTTTTTACAACTACCGTATAAGCATGAACAGACCTAGCAAAACATGGCCGACAGCCTTGCAACGTATCGCTGAAAGAGCTTTGGGCAAGCAAGCCGGTCACGCCTTGTGGCAGAAATACCATGCCGTATTTTCGGCCGCATACCGGGCGCAGGTATCGCCGCGTTATGCGCTAAAGGATATGCTGTATCTCGAAGAGGTCCTGGCGTCCTGCGCAATCCCCTCGTCCGCATCCTGTCGGCAGCGTATCAGTCTGCTGAGTCCCGGCAAAAAAACCGATCATTACCGGCTGCATTTTTACAGCCTGCAACCGCGCTATCTGGACGAATATATCCCGGTTCTGGAAAACATGCATTTACGGATCATGGATCAGGTGCAGTTTCCGGTTACGGTTGCCCGCACAACCTTGTTTATAAAAAGCTTTACGATCAAGGCCGCCAAAAGCCAGTGCGCTTCATTCGCCAAGTTAAGATGCCGGATGCTGGAAACCATTCAGATGATGATGGACGGCATGGTCGAAAACGACGCGCTCAACAAGCTGTGTGTGCTGATCGGAATGACCTGGCAGGAAATCGACGTGCTCAGGGCTTACCGGAATTATTTCCTGCAACTGGGCCACCAAACGACCCGGGCCAGCGTTCATCATGCCTTGCTTAACAACCCGCAGGCCGCGCTGGGCTTGTTTAATTACTTTGAGGTACGGTTCAGGCCGAATCCCGACTGGGACGACCCGATGATTCGGGAGGAACAGGCTTTATTTCCGTTGCGTTTGCAGTTGCTAAGCAGCATTGCCTCGGTTTCCGATATTAATGACGACCGGATTCTGCGCACCCTGTTTAACCTGATCGACGCGACCATGCGCTGTAATTTTCATTTGCGCCGCGACCGGCCGGATTATTTCATCGCTTTTAAAATTAACAGCCTGGGCATCATCGATATGCCCTCGCCCAAGCCGCAAAACGAGATTTATGTCCATTCGGTGGATATGGAAGCCATACATTTACGCAACGGAAAGATTTCCCGCGGCGGCATACGCTGGTCGGACCGGCCCGATGATTTCAGGACCGAAATTCTGGGCTTGATGCAAACCCAGATCAGCAAAAACGCGCTGATTATACCGACCGGAGCCAAAGGCGGTTTCGTGCTTAAAAAGAGCGGCTTAAAGCACTCGCCGTCAAGCAACGGCCTGGGCCTCAAAGAAGCGGCGAAAAAAGCCTATCTCACCTTCATCCGCGGCTTGCTTGATTTGACCGACAATTATGTCGACGACAGGATCGTCCAGCCCAACAGCATCATCTGTTACGATAATCCCGACCCCTATCTGGTCGTCGCCGCCGATAAAGGCACGGCGCAATTTTCGGACAGCGCCAACGCGGTTTCGGCGGAATATCAATTCTGGCTGGGCGATGCCTTTGCCAGTGGGGGCTCCCACGGTTACGACCACAAAGCGTTGGGTATTACCGCTCGCGGCGCTTGGGAATGCGTAAAACGCCATTTTCGCGAATTAGACAAAGCCGCCGCACCTGATCAGCCCTCTTACCTGCGTCCCGCCGGCAAAGACATACAAAACGAAGCATTTACCGTCGTCGGCATCGGCAGCATGGATGGTGACGTGTTCGGCAACGGCATGTTGATGTCGCCCTACATCCGGTTGCTGGCGGCTTTTAGCGGATCGCATATTTTCATCGACCCGAATCCGCCCGATGGCGATGCCGCATTTAATGAGCGCAAGCGCCTGTTTGAGTTGCCCGGCTCCAGCTGGAACGATTACGACCGGACGCTTATTTCGGCGGGCGGCGGCGTTTATCCAAGATCGGCCAAAGATATTCCGGTTTCCGCCGAATTGAAAAAATGGCTGGGTATACGCTACAAATCGCTGGATGGCGAATCCCTGGTCCGCTACCTGCTGACGGCTCCGGTCGAATTATTATGGCTGGGCGGTATCGGCACTTATGTCAAAGCCGGCACCGAAAAGAACGAAGAGGTCGGCGACCGGGCCAATGATAACGTGCGGGTGAATGCGGCGGACTTGCGCGCCGGCATCGTTGGCGAGGGCGCCAATCTGGGCTTTACCCAAAAAGCGCGCATTGAATACAGCCTGATCGGAGGACGCATTAACACCGATGCGGTCGATAACTCGGCGGGCGTCGATTCCTCCGATCATGAGGTGAATTTAAAAATCTTCCTGACCGGTCTGCAAAAAAAAGGCCTGATCGCCGACTATCAACCGTTATTTATCAGCATGACCCATGATGTTTGTCGCTTGGTACTGGCCGACAATATTGCTCAAAGCCTTTGCTTGTCGCTGGAACAACTGCGTTGCGAAGAAACCCCGGCGGTTTTTTTACAACTGGCCGAACAGTTGGAATCCGCCGGTTCTTTCGATAGAGCCGCGGAATGTTTTCCACACGTCAAAGACGTGATGTCCAGGCCCGGACAGCTTATTACCCGGCCTGAACTTGCGGTGTTGATGGCCGCAAGCAAAATGCACCTGACCCAGCTGATACAGGATCAATCGGCCTTGCTGCAGGAAGAATGCTGCACTTGTTATTTGCAGGCCTATTTTCCGAAACAGCTTGCCACACAATACGCAGACCAACTTTCCAGCCATCCCTTGGCCGGTGAAATCAAAGCCACCCTGATCAGCAATAAAATCATCAATCAAGCCGGTTGCGGCTTTTTAAGTCTGGCCGCCGATAGCGACGGCACCCTCGATCATGTCACCTGTTACCTGACTTTCGACCGGGTTTTAGACGGCGATGCGTTGCGGCAGGCGATTAATGCGCTGGATCATAACGCGCCGGTCGATAAGCAGTATCGGTTATTGATGCAGCTGGAAACTACGCTGGCCGGCTTTTGCCGCTGGGCCTTAATGCAACGAAGAAAAATCCGGCCCAACGATCAGACCATCAACTGCTATAAACGTTATCTAAAAGGCTATAAGCAATATTTCAAGACCGACTGCGCCGAATTTGCCGAACAGTTGGCGCAATACCGGCAAGACGGCATTCCCGAGCAACTGGCGCTGGACATGGCGTTTATAGCCAGCCTTGACGATTTCCCGCTGATCGTCTCGCTGGCCGCCGAAACCGCCCAGGATTTTGTCACTACCTTGAAACTGTTCAATGAAATCACCGGCTATCTGGGTTTGTACCCGGTTTATGATCAGTTGGCGAAGCTACCGATGCACGATTATTGGGAACGAAAGGTATTGAATGAATTGCAAGAGGACATCAAACGCATGGTGGGCCTTGCAATCAAGGCTATCCTCGCAAGCAAGGCCGAAAGCTGTGCCGATTACTTCAACCGGCCGGACCAAAAACATAACATCAGCCGATACCGGCGCATTTACCAGGAAATCAACAGCGCCGTGCCGGTGAATCTGTTTCCGTATCTCGCCTTGGCTAAAGAGTTACAGCATTTGGTTGGCGTTGATCCGGTAGCCGGCAAGAAATAATCTGACTGAAACTTATGAAGGCGCATTGCCGTGCTGTACGCTTAGCCCTAAAAACCTAAGTTGAGCATTCCAAAATCCCGTTCGCCCTTCGACAAGCTCAGGGCGAACGGGATTTTGGAATGCTCATGCGTGTGCAAGCCGCCCAACTGCGGTTTTCAAGTTAATCAATTTTCAACACCTTCGCGCCGCGAATATTCCCTGTCTTCAACTCAAGCAAAGCCTTGTTGGCCTGCTCCAATGCAAACACCTGAACCTCCGGCTGGAGCTTCATTTCCGCGGCCATCGTCAAAAATTCTTTTACATCGCGCCGGGTGATGTTGGCGACGCTCTTTAGCTCTTTTTCCTGCCACAGATGCAAGGGATAATCCAGGTTCAGCAGGCCGTGCTTGTCGCCTTCCTTGCGGATCGCATTAATCACCAGCCTGCCGCCGGATTCGAGGTTCGCCAAGGCTTCAACGACAGGCTCCCATGCCGGGGTGGTATCGATGATGCAATCGAGTTTATTGGGCGCCCGCTCCACGGTGTCTCCGCTCCACACCGCCCCCAGTTGCTCGGCAAACGCCCTTTCCTTCGCGCTTCGCGCAAACACATAAACTTCGCTGTTTGGATACCGGTGCTGCGCCATTTTCAACACCAGGTGCGCCGATGCGCCAAAGCCGGTCAGTCCCAGCCGTTGCCCGTCCTTCAGGCCGGTCAAACGCAACGAGCGGTAACCGATTGCACCGGCGCAAAGCAGCGGTGCGGCCTGTACGTCGGAAAATGTCTCGGGGATGGCATAGGCGAAATCCGCCGCAACCGTCATATATTGGGCGTAACCGCCATTGGCGTCACGACCTGTCGCAGTAAAAACCGGACACAGATTTTCATTGCCCGCCAAGCAGAATTTGCATTTGCCGCAAGCGGAAAAAATCCAGGCAACGCCCACCCTGTCGCCTATTTTAATACTATTTACCTTGTTGCCGACCGCTTCGACCCGCCCGACCACTTGATGCCCCGGCACTATCGGTAATCGCGGTGGAGGCGTCCGTCCCTCAATTTCGTCCAGCTCGGTGTGGCAAACCCCGCAGGCCGAGACTTTCATCAGGATTTCTCGGTCGCCGGGAACCGGAACGGGTAGCTCCATTAATTCCAGCGGAACCTGGTTTTCTTTAAGATCGCAGAGCTGTTTCAATACCATGGCTTTCATTGCTTCCCCCTCATTTGATTCCGATTCTGCTACGGCTTTCCGCTCTAAGCTATCAGTAATGTCTCCAATTGAAAATACACCCCCGTTATGTTGCAATCATGGTTCGTGTTGCTGGAGAAAACGGTCCCCTGCCCGCTTAACGATAATCCATCCCCGGAGCATAATTAATGAACGATCTGCAACGCATGTTGAATGATATTGAAATGGAAGTTAACCTGACCCGTCATCTGATCGGCAAAGATGCATTGGACGACAGAGTCATGGCGGCCATCAAACAAGTGCCGAGACATGAGTTCGTGCCTGCGGATTTCCGCTTCCTCGCCTACGATAACGGACCCGCACCGATCGGTTCGGGACAGACCATTTCCCAGCCCTATATTGTGGCGCTGATGAGCGATTTATTGAACACCAAGCCCGGCGATACCGTCCTGGAAATCGGCACAGGTTCCGGCTATCAGGCGGCCGTTCTTTCAAACTTGGTTAAGCAGGTTTATTCGCTTGAAATCATACCGGAGCTGTCCGAAAAAGCGCGCCGCCGACTCAAAAAGCTGGGCTACGGCAATATCACGGTGCGCACCGGCGACGGCCACTCAGGCTGGCCGGAATATGCGCCGTTTGACGGCATCATCGTGACCGCCGCCGCACCTTATATTCCACCGGCCCTGATCGACCAACTGCGCCCCGGCGCCCGGCTGGTCATACCGGTGGGATTGCCTTACAGTTACCAGGAGCTGATGGTTTTAGAAAAAAAAGCCAGCGGCGAGACTGAGACCCGCACTATTCTTGGCGTCAGTTTTGTGCCGCTGACCGGCGGAGACGACGAAGAAACAAACGCCAGCGCCGCCTTAAATTCAGGACACAGGTGATCAGTACCATGAATATCCACCATGACATTAAAGACTCTTCGCTGGCCGATCAGGGACGCGAGCGCATTGAATGGGCGCTGACTGAAATGCCGGTACTGCGCATCATCCATGATCGTTTTGCCGAAGAACGGCCATTGGCCGGTGCGCGGATCAGCGGCTGCCTGCACATCACGACGGAAACCGCCAACCTGGCCCGCATCCTGAAAGCGGGCGGCGCGGAGCTGGTGTTATGCGCCAGCAATCCGCTCAGCACCCAGGATGATGTCGCCGCCGCGCTGGTGCGGCATTATCAGATCCCCACCTTCGCCATTCGCGGCGAGAACAGCGACACTTATTACCGGCATATAGCCAGGGCGCTGGATCATCATCCGCAACTGACGATGGATGACGGCGCAGACTTGGTCAGCGAACTGCATAAAAACCGCAACGACTTGTTGGCTGAAATGATCGGCGGCACCGAAGAAACCACCACCGGCGTAATTCGCCTGCGCGCGATGGCGGCGGACAAGGCGCTCAAATTCCCGGTCATTGCGGTCAATGACGCAATGACCAAACACCTGTTCGACAACCGTTACGGCACCGGACAAAGCACGCTGGACGGCATTATTCGCGCGACCAATATCCTGCTGGCCGGCAAGACCTTCACAGTTGCAGGCTACGGTTGGTGCGGGCGCGGCATCGCAATGCGCGCCAAAGGCCACGGCGCGCAGGTCATCATCACCGAAGTTGATCCGTTAAAAGCGCTGGAAGCCGCCATGGACGGCTTCCGCGTGACGCCCCTGCTTGAAGCCGCCGCTATTTCGGATTTTATCGTTACCGCAACCGGCGACAAGCATGTGCTGGATCACGCGCATTTTGAAGTCATCAAGGACGGCTGCGTGATCGCCAATTCCGGGCATTTCAATGTCGAAATCAACATTCCGGCACTGGAAAAACTGGCCGTAAAAAAACACCGCCCGCGCACCAGCGTCGAAGCCTATCAGCTTAAAGACGGGCGCACCGTCCGGCTGCTGGCCGAAGGGCGGCTGGTCAACCTGGCGGCTGCGGAAGGCCATCCGGCAACGGTCATGGATATGAGTTTTGCCAATCAGGCCTTGAGCGTTGCCTATTTGTGGCGGCACGGCGCCGGCCTTGAGCACACCGTGCATCCGGTGCCGGCGGATATTGACCAACGGGTCGCCGTCATGAAACTGGCGGCGATGGGCCTCAGTATTGACAGCTTAAGCCCGGAACAACAGGCTTATCTGTCGTCCTGGAAAGAAGGCACCTAAGGAAGCGCTGATTTAGTCCTTCGACAGGCTCAGGACGAACGGTAACGTATTGATTCCGTTCGTGGTGAGCCTGTCGAATCATGAACGGAAGCATTTTGTTCAGCGCTTCCCTAATTACCGCATCGGAGCGCCCAGGGGACATTCCTGCGCCGAAGCGTGGGAATGATAGTAATTAAACCGGGGGAGTCATAAAGATGTCATCAAATCTTAATATCCTGAAGTGGTTATTCGCGCTGGTTCTTATTTTCGGCGGGTTTACCGTTTACAAGATTTTCGGCGTTCTGGCTGTCGACCTCGGCAGCAAAGAATACGCATGGATACTAAAAATTATCTCTGAGTTTGGCTTATTCACGTCGGTGGTCATTTCAGTGGGTTTTTTCCATCACTGGATCATTGCTACCGAAGAACGTAGAGAAACCGAAAAGATATTTCACAGCGTACTGACCCGATATATCGATGGGACGGTTATCAATGCCAAGAAACGGGGGTTTTTAGGCATAACCGAGAAAGAACTGGATTTTTCAGAAATCATGCACAGTCTGTATCCCGGCGATTATGTTTATTGGTTAATCATCTTTGATCCGCGTTACAGGCATTATTGCCGGGAGTTTGAACTCGCCATTAAAAGGGGCGTTCATTTCAGGATGCTTATTTTAAAGGATTGCCCCACGCCGGAACTCTATGCGAATGAAATAATAGGTTTCGGCGTCGAGGAGTTCAGACAATATAACCGCTTGTTTTTAACATCGCTGAAAGATATAGCAGGACGCATTAATGAGAAGGACAGCGGCACATTGGGCGTTTTTGCCTATGATTACGATAATTTACCCAGTGTTCCTCTGTTCTTTATTCTTCGCAAAAAATCAGAAACCCTGGAGGTTTTTAACAGTTTTTACCTGTCCGAGCCGATAGGAAGAATGCCTTATTTGCATTGGCAGTCTGAACTGAAACACGACACCAGTTACTTTTTCGAGTCGGAAAAGTGGAACATGCCGGATCTTTTTTTAGACTATTTTCAGCGCCGCTGGATCGTCGAAAGACATAAATCCTGCGAGACCGATAAAGAAAATTCAGCTTGCAAAGATTTTCTGTACGCGCCGGCTTCAGCCAGGGAGAAATGCATCCGCCTCAATTCCGAATCGGATACACTGAGTAGCCCCGATACTTCATGATCTTGAGTATAAAATGAATCTATAGAATAGGTGGTCTGACTTTCATCCATTGTATAGGCCTGATTGACGATATTTTTAGAACGTTACATCGAATGTAGTTTCCTTTTTTAAAACCATTTACGAAAAGTTTTTCATATTGATCTGGAGAATAACGATGACTGAAACAAACCAACAACAAGATGTTAAAGACGCCGTCCGGGCAGCGGTTAAATCGGGAGATGATGTTCATCAGCAAGTTAAGGATATAACCCTGAAAGCGCTGACAAAGCGGCAACTGGATATTGAAAATATCAAAAGTGTCACTGAAGCGGTCATTAAAGGCACTAATGAGGGCATGACCGATCATGGCAAGCACGGCAAAGAGGTCTTTATGCAGGCGGCCACAGCATTGGACGATGCGTTGGCGACTGCCGCGGAAGCATCGGCATTGGCTGTTGAAGAGGCCGCGTCCAAAGTCGCCGAGTATTCCGAACATGATTTTAATGATGCCATCAAAGACATACAGGATATGGAGGGGATGTTTATCGACACCCTGGAGAAAGTCGCCAAAGACAGTAATCAGGTTGTTGCCGACATCATCGGCGATTTTATCGCCCATACGCGGCAAAACGGAACGTCAGTCGGCGAACAAACTTTAATTGCCTTGGATGCGCTGAAAGATTTGCCGAAAATAAGCAAGGACATCATCATTTCAAGCACGGTCGCCACAACGTCCACTTTGGCGCAAATAGGCAGCGGTATTTTATTGGGCATCGCTGAAAGCCTGAAGCCGTCCCATTCCAACAAATAAGGTTCAACAGCGCAGCATGTTATGGGAAATGTTAAACGCGGCGAGGGACCTGGGCAGGATTCAAGATATTGCAACCGTATTAATCCGCTATGGATTCGGCAGCTTTGTTCGCAGCCTGGGGATGGGCAAGGTATTGGAGAGCGCAGGCCGGGTGCTGCATTGGCAGCATGCCGAAGAGTTTGCAAAGCTCGACACGCCGCAGCGCGTGCGCCGCGTACTCGAAGAGCTTGGACCTACCTTCATCAAATTAGGGCAAATTCTTGCGACGCGCGTCGATTTATTCCCGCCTCAATATATTGCCGAATTTGAAAAACTTCAGGATCAGGCGCCCCCCATCCCCTTTGAAGAGTTGTTGCCCCAGCTTGAAGAAGATCTCGGCGGCAACATTGACGAGTTTTTTTTAAGCGTCGAGACACAAGCCCTTGCGGCGGCATCGATTGCCCAGGTTCATAAGGCTACGCTGAAAGACGGGACGCTGGTTATCTTGAAAATCCGCAGACCCGGCCTGCGCAAAATCATCGAAGCCGATTTACGCCTTTTACAGCGCATTATCGATATTGCCGAATCCGAATCAGAGGAAGTCCGAAGGTTTCATCTGAAAGAAGTCCTCCGCCAGTTTAACCAGTCCTTGCGCCGGGAACTCGACCTTGCCGCCGAATGCAGAAACGCGGAACGGGTAGCCGTCAATCTGGCCGGCGATCCCAACATCAAGATTCCTACTGTCTATTGGCAATGGACCGGCGAACGGCTCAATGTACAGGAGTATATTCAAGGCATTCAAGGCAGGGATCTGGCTGCGCTGGACCAAGCGGGACTGGACAGAAAACTGCTGGCTGACCGCGGCACCCGGGCGATCATCAAGATGATCATAGAAGACGGCTTTTTTCATGCCGACCCGCATGCGGGCAATGTGTTTTATCTGCCGGATAACAAGCTCGCATTCATCGATTTCGGCATGGTCGGACGCCTGACCGAGGAGCGCAGGGAACAGGTTGTCAGCCTGTTGTACGGCATGACCAATCACCTGCCGGTTAAAGTGGCCGAGATACTGGAAGACTGGTCGGACAATATTTATACCGATGAGCAAGTGCTCACCATTGAGATAGAAGCCTTTGTCGATCAATACAGCTCGCTGGCGCTGAAGGATTTAAGCCTTACCGCGATGATGGGCGACTTGATGGCGCTGCTAAGGGACCATAAACTGATATTGCCCGCCGATCTCGCCCTGCTGATCAAGACTTATATCACCCTGGACGGTCTCGGCAGGCAGCTTAACCCGGATTTTAATACGCTGGTCTTTTCCGCGCCCTATGTCCAGAGAGCCATGATGGAACGTTACAGGCCGGAGGCGCTTGCCAGACGGGGCTGGCGCAACCTGGTCAGCGTCGCCGATCTTTTATCCAGCTTGCCGAAAGACCTGCGTAAACTGCTGCGTGCCTCCAGAAAAGGGGCCGTTCAAGTCGATATTACCGTCAGGCGTCTCGACCAATATGTTCATAACATTGATAATGCGATCAGCCGGTTAACCATGGGCATCGTGACTGCGGCGCTGATTATCGGTTCCTCCATTATCATGACCGTAAAAGGCGGGCCGGAGCTATTCGGCCTGCCTGCCTTCGGATTTTTGGGCTACTCTTTTGCCACGATCGGAGGCATCTGGCTGCTGCTTTCCATATGGAAAAGCGGGCAATGATTTTTCAGACCACGCACCATCCAAGCCAATAAGCGGTTTTTTATTTCATGTCAGAGGAGCTTGCACTCCAAATCGACATATCCCCGCTTGCACCGTTGTTCAATTCCCGGAATGAAAAACCGTGCCATTCGCTGAAAGGTTCTTGAAAGCTTCAGGCAATACAATGCTCCCCGGTAGCCGTTCATACCTCCCCCTCATGACGGTTCTGGAGTGCAGCCATTCTTCCCCTCTCGACGGGTAGATTTTCGATACTCCAGGATTGGACGGTTACCGACCGTTACTCCCACGATGGGAACGGCGTCCGACATTCCGCCCCGCAAAGCCGCGTAGGGTACGCCCACATATCATACGCAAGTTCTACGGGGCATTTTTCCTTGATCAATTTATACTCCATCCCCTTTTCACCCATTATTCGTTATAAATCTGGTCAACCAAATTCTTAAACCAGCGCGGGCGGAAAACCATCACGAACAAAATCAGCACCTCCAATATCGGCAGCGGTATGACGTGTAAAATGATCAATATTATCAAGACTAAAATGCAAACGAGCAGCCTTGGGAAAAAAGCAGTTTTTGTCATGGCGAGACTCCTGATGTAGTGACCGCGCTGATAAAGAGGTTGATAACGATTTTATATTCAAATGTACCTAAGAGACCGGAAGGGGCAAAATATCGGCCGCCATTACCTTTGATTCCGGTAAAAAAGCGGCGCGCTTTATTCTAAAAACCGCGCAAGCGCAACAAAATACGCCAATCAGAGTATATTGATTTTACTACCAACCCGCACAGGAAAATCGTCATGACTGAAACTCGCGGATGGGCCACGCACGGTCCCAAGCAAAAACTCGAACTTTTCTCATACAATGCCGGGCCGCTGGGCCCCGAAGAGGTTGAAATTGCGGTCGAATATTGCGGCCTTTGCCATTCCGATCTGTCGATCATCAATAATGACTGGACAATATCGCAATATCCGACCGTTCCCGGCCATGAGGCCGTCGGTAAGATTGTCGGCATCGGCGAACAAGTCAAAGGCCTAAAAATAGGCCAGCGCGTCGGCGTGGGCTGGAATGCCGGAAGCTGCATGCACTGCCATCAATGCATGACCGGTAACAACAACCTGTGCGCAGAAGCCGCGCCGACCATAGTCGGGCATCATGGCGGTTTTGCGGACAAGGTTAGAGCGCATTGGGTCTGGGCAATCCCGCTGCCGGACGCGCTCGATATTGCCGGAGCGGGCCCGTTGTTATGCGGCGGTATCACCGTCTTCTCGCCGCTGCTGACCTTCGGCGTCAAACCGACTGACCATGTCGGCGTCGTCGGTATCGGCGGCCTGGGTCATATGGGCCTTAAATTCGCCAACGCCTGGGGCTGCGAAGTAACCGCTTTCACCTCTAATCCCGCCAAGACTGACGAAGCCAAAGGCTTCGGCGCTCATCGCGTCGTGTCGAGCCGCGACAGCGGGGACATGCAAAAAATCGCAAACTCACTGGATTTGTTAATTGTGACCGTCAATACGCCGCTGGACTGGCCTGCGCTATTGAAGACCCTGAAACCCAACGGACGCATGCATGTCGTAGGCGCGGTTCTTGAACCGATGCCGATTGCCGCCTTTGACCTGATTTCCGGGCAAAAAAGCGTATCGGGATCGCCGACCGGCGGCCCCACAGCCATAGCGACGATGCTTGAGTTTGCCGCGCGGCATCATATCACCCCGCAAGTCGAACATTTCCCGATGAGCAAAGTGAACGACGCGCTCGAACATCTGGCGTCGGGTAAAGCGCGTTACCGCATAGTGCTTGATGCGGATTTTGTTTGATTGAATTGACCGGAACACACCATGCGGTGCAATACGGCTAACGCCCATTGCACCCTTGCGACTCTCGTTGATAATCGCATTTCACTGTCTTAAAACGCGTACTTAAGGCCCATCGTAATGCCGAACTGCTGCGACCAGACATTGACCTCGTAACCGGAGCTCTCATCCTCGCCAAACACGGTATTCACCCAGCGATGGGAACCGGACGTGTCCAGCTTCAGGTAGTCCAGATCGAGATTCGCGCTGAGCTGCCGCGTCAGGCCGACGTCCAGCCCCAACGCAGCATGCCAGCCATTACCCCTCGTCTCTTCGTAGGTGAAGCGTCGGCCCTCCCTGAGCATGTGATGGTCCTCGTTTTCTCCTATCACATAAGCCCAGTCCAGCTGCATCCGTACCCCCAGCCTCGAAACGTAAACCGGGTTCCGCCATTCATAGGCTGTCTTGACCCCCAAAAAGGTTTGCCAATAGGTCTGCTCGAAGCGTATCCCGTCGCCGGGCAGCGCTATCGGTGGCGTGGTGTCTCCCGGCGACGGATAAACCTGGAGGCCGTCATGGCTGACAAATGAGAAACGCTGCCAGCGCCCCCCAATTACCGGACGCAGATCGAATCCCGAGGGCAATCCGACCCAATCCGAGATCTTCAGATCCACGTCGGCCCGAACCGAGTAGCTGGGATCGAGGCGTAAGTTCGATTCGGAATAAATCGTCTTAACCCCCGGCCTGGCGTCATCATCCCAATCCGAATCCTTAAACGGGCCGTCGGCCGCACCCGAGATATTCCGCATGGCTTCGATGCCGACAGAAACCCTCGAAAAGCTCCGCCTCGCCTCGAGGCCGGCCCACCACGAATCGAGAGGAAACTCCAGACGGCTCAGGGGGGCTTGATAAGGGGGGAAAGGGTTGCCGAATTCGTAGGAGGTGTGGCTGCTAAAGTCGTTCCTGACCTTCGGGTTGACCGACCAGGGTGTGTCCGGGGAATCGCCCGGATCCATAGCAGAGGAAGCCTGGGTCGCCGAAACAGCGGTCAACAGGATTAAAATAGCCAACAAACGTTTCATGGCGAATGCCCTCTTCTTTCGATGGACGAATAATTATTTAAAGTGAATATCTCACAACAACGGCGCAATCAACAAGGCGATAATGTTGACTATTTTCATAATAATATTGACCGCAGGGCCGGCAGTGTCCTTGTAGGGGTCGCCCACGGTATCGCCGGTAATCGAAGCTTTATGCGCAAGAGAACCTTTTCCGCCATAGTGTCCCGCTTCAATAAATTTTTTGGCATTATCGAAGGCCCCGCCGCCCACACTCATCGAGATGGCAAGACACAGGCCCGAGATAATCGAACCTATCAATACGCCGCCTAAAGCTTCTTTGCCCAAGGTAAAGCCGACGATGACCGGAATGCATACCGGCAACAAAGCCGGAACCAGCATTTTTTTGATCGCTGAAATCGTCAGTATATCGACGGCCCTGGAATAATCCGGTTTGGCCGTGTAATCCATAATGCCGGGAATTTCCTTAAATTGGCGGCGAACTTCATTCACAATATCGCCGGCGGCTTTGCCGACGGCCTCCATAGCCAGTGCGGAACATAAATAGGGGATCAGGGCGCCGAGTAACAACCCGAGAATGACACTGATATCGCCCAGATCGCAAACCAGACCTCCCAGTTCAGTGGTATAGTCGGAAAACAGCACCAACGCCGCTAATCCTGCGCAACCCAAGTCAGATCCCTTGGTCACGGCTTTCGTGGTATTGCCGACGGCATCCAGGGCATCGGTCATCTTGCGTATTTCTTCAGGCAGTTTTGCCATTTCAGCAATGCCGCCCGCATTGTCGGTAATCGGTCCGTAGGCATCCATGGCGACTATCAGGCCCGTTAACGACATCATACCGACTGATGCCATCGCAATTCCGAACAAACCGGCGAGTTGATAGGATAACCACATGCTGGCGCATATCAGAATAATCGGCGCCGCCGTTGCTTTCATCGATACGCTGAGTCCGGCGATCACATTAGTGCCGTGACCCGTGGTTGATGCTTTTGCGATATAACGGACCGGAGCGTAATCGCTGGAAGTATAGTAGACGGTCACCGGCATCAACGCGGCCATTAAAGCCAAACCGGTAATTGCCGAATAAAACAGGTTTATCGACGGCACGGTCTTGCCGCCGATAATCAGCGTCTCTCCGAGCATCCATTGAGTAACGGGATAATAGATCAGGACCGTCAAAACAGCCGTCACAATCAATCCACTGTACAACGCAGCGATGATGTTTCCATTAATGCCTATCCTGATACAGAAGATGCCGACGATGGACGTCAGGATGGAAATGCCCACTAACACGAGAGGGTATAGCTGAATGTTGTTACTTCCAGTCACCAGAATATCCGCCAATATCATGGTTCCGATTATCGAAGCCGTGTACGATTCGAATAAGTCCGCGCCCATGCCGGCGCAATCGCCGACGTTATCGCCGACCTGGTCGGCAATAACGGCCGGATTGCGAGGATCGTCTTCAGGAATTCCGGCCTCCAACTTGCCGACCAGGTCGGCGCCGACATCGGCGCCTTTGGTAAAAATACCGCCGCCGAGGCGGGCGAATACAGCGATCAAAGAGGCCCCGAAAGCGACCCCGATCATGGCTTGCAAGGGTTCATGGACACCGCTTGCCAACAACATTTCGTAGTAGCCGCTGACGGCCAAAAGTCCCAGGCCGGCAACCAGCATCCCGGTAATAGATCCACCCCTGATTGCAATCAAAAAGGCCCGGTTGATACCTATGTAGGCCGCCGCCTGGGCAGTACGGGCATTTGCACGCACGGAAACATGCATGCCGATAAAACCGGCGATTGCCGAAAACGTTGATCCTATAACGAAACCGCCTGCGGTTTCCCAGTTTAACGAGAATGCAATTATCGCGAACAGAATAATGCCGACCAGCGCGATGATCTTGTACTGTCTCGATAAGTAGGCTTGAGCGCCCTCCTGTATCGCGGCGGCAATCGCCTGCATTTGTTCGGTACAGGCAGGTTGGGCATTAATCCACTTAATCGAAATAAAGCCGTATAAAATCGCACAAATTGCCGCACCGGGAGCGAAGAGTGTAAGCCAATGCGCCGGCAAAAAAACGGAATAGATGTTGTCAAGCATAAGGGATCCTGGTTAATGATTTCACGCAACTAACAATTCCAGCACCCCGTTCGGCAAATGCCGGTTGCCTCAATATCACGGGCGCGGCCCGCTCCTACGGAAGCATTGCGCTTAGCTTAACGGCATTGAGTCTTTATCCAGGTCGGTCATAAATTCTGTCAGCACTTTCCGGTCTGCATGCGGCATCACCACAACATGCGCATATTCCAGTTTTTGACCATTAATGTCCAAATGCATGGTTGCCAGTGAATATTTTTCCACAATCCGGTCGCTGGGCTTTCTAAAAAAAACGGTATTGGAGCGATCGTTAACGCGTGTGGGTTGCAGGTAGGAAAAATGGCTTTGCATCTGTTCCATCAGGTAAATCGTGTTCTGCAACATAGACCGTGCGTCTTCAGTTAGTTTGTCCATGGCCGACGGTGTTGAAAAGAAATAGAATTCCGCCGGTTTTACAGCATCCCTGGAGCAGGTTATCGTTCCCGGCACATGATGGATATATTCGGGATTATGAATTTGACTGAAAAGCTCATTAAACTCGTCGAAATGGCTTTTTGTGGTAATGAATAATCCGGCGGGCGATGGAAAACCGAAAAATTTATGACAGGAAACGGCTATCGAATCATATCGGGCCAAAGCCGGGTTGCTCTGGGATTGGTATGACACTTCCCCGGCATGGGCGGTAAACGGCAGGTAGCCGCCAAATAATGCCGCATCCAGATGCAGGTGACTGGTATAGCCTTTTAACGCTTCCTGAATGCGGTCAACCTGATCGATAGCACCTTTAAAAGTGGTCCCGATCGTCGCTATGACTAAAGCCGGATGAGATGGATTATCGGCCAGCTTCTGCTTCAGGTCATTGGGGTCCATGCCGCCATCCGGCAGCGTTTCGATCAAAACGGTTTCAAGCCCCAGCAAGTCCCGCAAAATCTGTATCGAATAATGCGCTTCTTTGGTGAAATAAGCTTTCGGCAACACGCCGGTACGGCCTTTTAACAGGGTCCGCCCCATGTACATGCCGTGCATGTTGCTGTCGGTCCCGCTATGTGAAAGAAAGCCCCAGGTATTACCCGGAGGAAATCCGTATAACTTGCCGAATCTCAGGATCAGTTCTTGTTCAAAATCGTGGGTATTGTTTGGGATAGCGCTGTCTTTGAACGGATTGCCGACGTTATTGTAGGCAAACGTATTGATTCCGGCATCGAGCAGTTGCCGCCGCCAAGCAAAAAAATCATCGGACAGCGTATTCATATTGACCGGATACCCCAGCAAAAGATTTTTCTGCGTTTTGAGCTTTGCCTTGTCTGCCAGCGACAGGTTTATCTCTGGGGATGCTTCCGCCTGATTTACCACCCAATCGAGATGTTGCGGTCTACAGCCGCTGGAAACGGCCAGGATCCCTGCACCACCATAACCTAAAAAACGACGTCGTGTAAGCATGGCGAACTCCTTTTAAAATCTGACGATCTTTTGAACTTGGTTTTATTAGACAGGTTCAGCTTCTCAAGTCCATTCATATAAGTCAATGGAAAACAGAGGCGCTTAAAATTCAGCTTCTTTCATGTCAGCAAGATGTCCCACCTACGCTTACCTCGCTAGAGGAACGCAACGACAAGATTGAGCAACGTGAGCACCAGGCTTCCCAGCAATGCGGGTCCAAACCCCTGAACGCGGATGCCCGGAACGATTGCCGCAACCAAGCAAAGCATCAGCGCGTTGATCACAAGAAGAAAGAGCCCAAAGGTCAGCACAGTGAGCGGCAACGTCAGAAGAACCATCAGCGGCCGCACAACCGCATTCACGAAACCGAGCACAAGCGCGCCGATGAACGCGGCTCCCCAGCCCTCCACCTGAACGCCGCGAACGAGGTTGGCCATCAGCAGCAACAAGCCTGCCGACAAAATCAGATGAGCAAGGAACGTGAGCATAAATACCTCCGGTAAGGCTTGAGTGTCCTGTGAAAACTTAAGCTTTGTAGGGTACGCTGTGCGTACCCTTTTTTCAATCGCCACAAAAAATACCGTAGCGTGCAGAGTTTCATCGAATGCCAACATTTCGGTATTTGATGATGGAACGGTTGCGGGCAAACCCGAAACCTACGCATATTGAAATATAGAGGCGCCAACATAAATAGCACTCCATACAGGACTTTTTTTCCGGAAAATAGTCGAGATTGCTTGATACCGATATTGCAATGTCTGTACAAACGGCGCACAATTAAACCCATTGGTTTAGGAGATTCCCAATGAGCGCAACAACCGTCAAAGAAAATCGTCTCAACATACGATGCGATAATCACGCCAGACAAATGCTTAATAAGGCTGCTGCCTACGCGCATGTCAGCGTTTCAGAATTTATACTTTCTCATGCCTTGGCTTCAGCGGAACAAGTAATTCAGGCGCATGAATCGATCACTTTAGATCCGGCAGATTTTGAAGCTTTTCTTGCCGCCCTTGATAACCCCGCACAAGCCAATGACGCTTTAATCCGTGCATTCGATCGCCATAGTGAACAGGTTGAACGTTGACGAGCTATATAATCCGGGCTCACGATGGAAAGTTTGATGCAAAATCGTTTAGTTGCGGACAATCCGCACTTGATGATTATATCCGCCGCTATGCTTCACAGGATATAAAACGCGATCTTGCAAGAGTCTTTGTCGCTTCGCCGGCGGATGATTTAGGTTGCTTGGCCGGTTTTTTTACGTTAAGTGCGGGCAGTGTCAATTGCTCGGATTTACCTGAAAAACTGGCGCACAAACTGCCGCGATACCCTGTGCCGGTGGCTTTAACAGGGCGTTTAGCCGTCGACCAAGCCTTTCAAGGCAAAGGGCTGGGTTCAATCTTGTTGGCCGATGCTTGCCAAAAGGTAAGACGGGCAAGAGATACTTTATCTGTGGTTGGTATCATCGTTGATGCGAAGGATGATTCTGCCGCCGCGTTCTATCGGCATTTCGGATTTATTGAACTTTCGGGTCAACCGGATCGTTTATTGCTGCCTGCTGCGGTTTTTTGCCGATGAAAATAAGGCGCGCGCAGCACGCCCTACGGATGACCGATAAAACTTGTCTGGATAGTTATAGCTTCCGCCTTTATAAAACTTCCAGCATCGCCCGCAAGGCCAAGGCATTAAAAGGCGCGGCGCATTCGGCGTCATTGTCGAAATAAACATGCACTTCCCTACCCTCATTTAACCACTCAGTAATACGCTCAGCCCAATAGGCCAGTTCGGGGTTGCTGTAGGAAGAGGCGTAAGTTCGCGCATGCCCGTGCAGGCGGATATAAACCAGGTTTGAGGTGACACAATCCCACATCGGCCAGGTTTCGGCATCGGACATACAAACGGCGATTTCCGCTTGGGCCAACTTGGCTGCCACTTCATCATCAAACCAGGAGACGTGCCGGAATTCTATGCTGTGGCGCACTTCGGGCCATTGTTGCAAGGCGTCGATAAAACCTCGCAGCCGGAGCAGATCCTTTTTCAACAGGCCGGGCAGTTGCCACAACACCACGGCCAGTTTTTCTCCAAGCGCTACGGCATGATTTTTCTCAATCAGTACCGACGGTTCGGGATCGAGCAGTTTCTTGTTATGCGTTAAATAGCGGTTGGCTTTTAATGCGAACTTGAATGTTGCCGGGGTTTCGTCGAACCATTTTTTAAACGTAGCCGGACTTTGCAGGCGATAGAAAGTGCCGTTAACTTCCACTGCGGAAAAGCGTTCTGCGTAGAATTTAAGCCAGTCTTTCCGCGCGACGCCGGTGTAAAAACAGTCATGCCAGTGCTGATAGCTCCAGCCGCTGGTGCCGATGAAAATCATAGGTCTATACAGTCCTGCCGGGATAACCAACAGCGTAGAAACTTTAGCGGGACACCCTTTTCACCTTTTCACCTTTTCACCTTTTCACCTTTTCACCTTTTCACCTTTTCACCTTTTCACCTTTTCACCTTTTCACCTTTCACCTTTCACCTTTCACCTTTCACCTTTCACCTTTCACCTTTCACCTTTCACCTTTCACCTTTCACCTTTAGCCTTTAGCCTTTAATACAAATCACCGGCTCCAGTCGGGCGACTTTTCGGGCCAGGCCGGCCCGGTCGGCAATATCCACCACCGCGCTGACATCTTTATAGGCCAAGGGCGCTTCTTCGGCGACGCCGCGCATCGACGGGCTGCGGATAATAATGCCTTTGGCCGCCAGTTGGTCGACCAGCGTTCTGCCCTGCCATTGCTTGGTGGCCTGCGTGCGGCTCATCGCCCGTCCCGCGCCGTGACAGGCCGAGCTGAATGCGCGCTGTTCGCTTGCTTGGGTGCCGCACAACACATAAGAACTGGTACCCATCGAGCCGCCGATCAGCACCGGCTGACCGACTTCTTTGAATGCAGCCGGCAAATCGGGATGACCGGGGCCGAAAGCGCGGGTTGCGCCCTTGCGATGCACGTACAGCGATTTCTTTTGGCCGTCAATCATGTGCCGCTCCAGCTTGCAGGTGTTGTGCGAGACATCGTACAGCAAACCGAGGTGGATGCCAGGGAACACCGTCGCCACGGCCTGCCGGGTCAGGTGGGTGATAATCTGGCGGTTAGCTAATGCGCAGTTTATCGCGGCCCGCATCGCGCCCAGATATTGTTTCCCTAAAGGTGAATTCAGCGGCGCGCAGGCCAGTTCGCGGTCCGGCAAGGCGATTTGGTACTGGGCCGCCGCCATCGCCATGTCTTTCAGGAACTCGGTGCCGATTTGGTGCCCTAAGCCTCTGGAACCGCAATGGATGCTGATCACCACATCACCAACCCGTAAACTGAACGTTTTGGCGACAGCCGGGTCGAAAATCTCCGCGACCCGCTGCACTTCCAGATAATGATTGCCGGAGCCCAGGGTGCCCATTTCATCTTGTTGCCGCTCCCTGGCCCTGGGGGAAACATAGTGCGGTTCGGCGCCGGCCATGCAGCCGTGTTCCTCAATGCGCTCCAGATCCCGCTGTTCGCCGAACCCCTGGTCAAGCGCCCATCGCGCGCCGCCTGTCAACATGCCGTGCATGGTTTTATGGTTCAGATGTATCTTGCCCCGGCTGCCGACACCGGCCGGCACCGTGCGGTACAACGCATCCGCCAGCGCCTGTTTGTGCGGCTGCAGCTGATCGATGTTAAGGCCGGTATGCAAAGTGCGGACACCGCAGGAAATATCGAAACCGACGCCGCCTGCCGACACTATCCCGCCTTGATCGGGATCGAAAGCGGCGACGCCGCCGATCGGAAAGCCGTAACCCCAGTGCGCGTCAGGCATCGCATAAGCGGCCTGAACAATGCCCGGCAAGGTCGCGACATTGGTGATCTGCTCGTAAACTTTCTGGTCCATCTCCTGCAATAATTGCGCGTCGGCATAAATAATCGCCGGAACGTGCATTGCGCCTTTAGGCTCAATTTCCCAGCAAGTTTCGTCTCGTTGTATAAATTGACCGGTATCCATTGATTCTCTCCTTTAAACATCGACAACGCATTGGGCAACCCACATGCCGTCAGCTTGCCGGTAGACGTGCAGCCCGGTAAAAGTAGCGCCTTTGATTTCAACGGCGGGCTGATGTTTTTGCCGGTCAACGGCTACGCCAAAAGCAGTCGCCGTTAATTTGCCGCCGTCGATGGCGACCCGGTAGCGGTTGAACAACCAGCCGTGCGCGGACATTTCATAAACCAGCTCATTGATCCAGCTGACCAACAGCAGTTCGTTGTCGGGTGCTTCGCATTTTATCGGCACGGCTAAGGCATCCGAAACCAGCTCGGGATCGGTCACCACGGCGGTCATCGCGACGGCGGCTTGTTCGAACGCCTGCTCAAGCGTTGGCGCAATACCGCGTATGCCGATGTCGGCTTCGTGTTCGAAATGTTCCCAGTGAGGCATGTTCATCATCTTATAACAGCTCCGACGGGCTTCAACAATAGATAGACGCCAACCCCGATCATCGCCAAACCGCTGATTAATTTAAGCAGGCGCCCTTCTCTTTCCTGGAGCCGCCGTTGGCTCAGCGTGACGATGCCGATGGCTAAAACAATAACGTCATCGAACATATAGGCTAGGTTGTACAGCAGCAAATAGCCGTAATAGCCGAGACTATCGGGCTGTTTCAGCGTTAGAATCCGTGTGTACAACGCCGGAAAACCCGAGGTGCACATGAATTCGACAATCTGCACCAAAACAGCCAGCACTACCGCACCGATCAGCGCGCCGGTCAGATTTTGCGCTTGCAGAATTTTGCGCATCCGGGCATAAATATCGGGTTTGGCCGCATCGGGGATCGTTAATGACACGCCTTGTCGATAAAACCGAAAATCCTTCAGGTTAATCGCGCCGACCAGCAAGGCTATAACTGCAATGGCGATTTCCGAAACACGGGACAGGCCGATCAGCAGAAAGAGGTTGAGCCAAGCCGCCATGAAGATGAAATAGACCAAACCTTCCACAGCGACGAATGTACCGGCGATCATGAACATCCGCATCCGGTCTTTCATCGACGCGAGCAACGAGACCATCAGCAGCAACACCCATATCGAACACGGATTGAACCCGTCCAGCAGACCGATTGCCAGCGTAAACAGCGGCAGACCCAGCTGATCCAGCGATAGCCTGTAACCGAAAAAGTCGATGTCTTGCGCCGCCTCGCAGGACAAGGGCGCCTCAATGGTGCAGCTGCCCGAATCATCCTGTTTTTCCGGTATGCGGACTTTAGCCAGTAGGCTGCGGAGCAATTGATCTGTGCCGGCCTCCTCCGAATAACCGGAAATCAATTGCCCGCCCACTTGAAAAGCGGGCACTCTTACTGCATTGATACCTTGGTTTCTGGCGATCAGCCGTAATCGCTCCAGTGCTGAGGGCTCATGAACGACGTCATGAGTGGCGATGCTCAGCGTGGGCTGTTCGCGTTTAAGAGCCTGTAAAAACGCCAGCGCATTCGCGCAGTGCGGGCAACCCTCTTGCACAAAGACCTCAATATCGGCTGGCTGCGTAATCGAGTTGTCGGCGCTTGCCGGTAAAGAATCCATTCTGCCGGCAAACGCCGTCGGACTCAGGCCGAAAGCCGATAGCCAGACAAAAACCAAAAACCACCGGATAACAGATAATCCAACTATCATTTTCAAGGATACCTCCTCTTAGGATTTGGTTAAAAATAACTTTCCTAAATCACTGTCTTCTATCGTCAAGCCGTTCGTGCAGCCCCTTCGACTACGCTCAGGACTAAAGGCCTTGTCGAAGCATGATCGGCTTGACGCGGTAGGCCGAAATTTTTCCGTCCACCCCATTCGACAAGCTCATGACAGGCTTGGACAAGGCTCTCCTGAGCGTAGCCGAAGGGCTCAGGGCGAACGGAAGAATTTTACCCGATCCATATCGGGAAGTTATTAATGACCGTATCCTTAGTCTGTCGTTCGCAACCCCAATTATTTTTCTCGCTCCCTCGTGCGGCTAATCGTTGCAGCAAGTTTTAAAGCCTTTCTCACTCTTGCGGCGCCGTTATCAATTGCTGCACATCATGGTTTGTCTCACTAGCATCATGCACTACAGAACGCACATGGATGTCCCGTTGCGGAAAGGGAACTTCTATGCGGTGCTCTCGCAGGGCTTTTTCAAGCCGGAAAAGTAAATCATGCGTCACCGGCAGCCGGTTTGACAGTTCGCAGACAAAAACACGAATGGAAAAATCCAGCGAACTCTCGCCAAAACCGACCATCAATACACTCGGCTCAGGCTCTGCAAGCACCAGCGGCGTTGATTTTACGGTATCGACCATGACTTTATGCGCCAGTTCCACATCGGAACCGTAGGCGATGCCGACAGGAATCACCACGCGGGTTACCGCATCGCTTAACGTCCAGTTGATAAGCTGGCTGGTGATAAAGGTTTTGTTCGGCACAATCAGGTCTTTCTGGTCCATGTCTATCAGCGTAGTGGCGCGCATATGAATACGGCTGACTTTACCGGTAATGCTGCCTATGGTTACGGTGTCGCCGACCCGGATCGGACGCTCGAACAATAGGATAATGCCCGACACCATGTTGGCGAAGATCTCCTGCAAGCCGAAACCCAAGCCGACACTGAGCGCCGCCACCAGCCACTGAACCTGAGACCAGCTGCCGCCCAGTTCATTTGCGACGCTGATAAAGCCTATCGAAAATAAAACATATTTAGCCAGCTGGTTAACCGCGTAACGGCCGCCCGCCTCTATCGGCAAGCGCCTGAATACCAATAATTCCATTACGCCGGAAAAGTTTCGTATCGAGACCACCGCGATAAAAATATACAACCCGGCCAACAGCAGATTGATCAAGGTTATCGGCTGATAACTCTCCTGGTTGTCGATATTAACCAGATGATGCCAGAGTACAACACGATCCAGAAATGAAAAAGCCGGCAAGATGTTTTTCCAGATCATCCAGAAACCGATCACCACGGTAAAACCGATAAAAACGTTCAGCAGTTTTATCGTTTGAGCGTTTATTTTAGGTATATCGATTTGTTGCTCGTCAACCGGCAGTATCGGATCTTCCGATCCTGCCAGAGGTTTTTCGGCAATCGCCGCGGTTTTGCGTTTTTGTCTGGCATTGCTGATGGCCAGCTGTCTGTTGACCAACGTTAACCAGCGAAACACCAGCGCATGAATAATGATGACCGAAAAAATCAGCCTTAAGGTGACAACCAGTTTTTGCTGCAACTCCAATGCACTCAAATAATAGCCTGCCACAGCAAATCCGATGATAACCAACGGTATCGCGATGGCCGCCGAATACCAGACGTAGCGCAGCTTGGCTATCCAACCGTCGGCGTTTTTGTCGATATAGCCCCGCAACAAACCGCTGGAGGGTTTTAACACCCGGCCCACAAATACAGTCATGGCAATCATGTCGATAATCAGCGCCAAACGGCCGATGCTGTCGCTGTGTGCGGAAAACTTTGATGCGCCGGTACTGCTGATAATGAATACCCCCGGCACGACAATAAAACGTATCCAGGCGACCTGTGTGCGTAAAAGACCGACTATCGTTTTTTGCCATTGAAAATGTTTGCGCGCTATGCCATCGGCCGCAAACAGGCGGTAAAAGAATTGCAGGAAAAACAGCGGCAGCGCGGCTCCCTGCAAACCTTTACCGAGCGCTTGGGAGAAATCGTCAACGCCAATATCCATACTCAAAAACCAGCCCAGGTACTCAAAAAGCAACGGCAACGGCAAGACTATAATCAAGTTGTAGGCCAACGCTCTTAAGGTGTAATAAAAGCTATCGGTAGAAATCCTTTCAACCTTGCCGGAAATGGCTTGCAACTGTAATTTCGCCCAGTTTCTGGCAAACTGTAGACCGACAAAAAACAATACCGCGACAAACGTCAGAAACAGGTAATTCCAGGCCAGCTTAACCGTATCTTTAATCAGCGCCATCCAGTTAAACGGCGACAGCAGCCATTGTGCGGAATGATATAAATCGGCGATATAATTCAGGTTAATCGGCTCCGAACTGGGCACCCACAACAAACGCTCGTCCAGATAAGTGGCGAATTTACCGGCCTGAGTGATCATTTGTTGCCTGGCAAAATCAAGGTCGCCTAAGGTGTGCAGGTAGCTTGTATAAGCAACGGACAACTTGTTGAGCAGCTCTTTCTGATTGTTCAGCAACACCCTTAACTCGGCCTGTATCATCATGCGCTGATCGGCAGGCAAGGCCGGATCGACCTGCCGTCTCATCATGTCCTTCAGCGTTGCATCAACATCGGCCAGCCGCTCCAGTTTGTCCTCAACCTTGAATTGCGCAAGACTGGCTATTGCAGTTTCATTCTGAATAACCTGGGATTGCTGCTCAAACTCATTCTGAATCGGTAAATTGCGCCGCTGTTCGCGCAGTATTTTCCCCAGAGCCGGACTTAAACCCGCCAGGCTGATTTTCTTTTCAGCGCTTTTGAAGTCGGTTTCAATTTCGCCGGCTTGAGCATCCACCCTGGCTTTTTGTTCGGTGTATCGCTCAATTCTTGCGGTAAAGTCCTGTAAATCGCGGCTGTATTGAATATTTTCCCGCGTATTTTCCTGGATAAGGGCATGCTTACCGGAAGCCGCTTTTTCCGCCTGGCTGAGTGCATCCTGCATTTGTTTCGCTTCCTGCTGGCGTAAATCGAGAGCAAGACTCTCGATTGCAGCAACAACCGAGCTCAACGCCGCTTTTTGCATATCCAGCTGCTGAAACTGGGCTTTAAGCAATTCAACCCGGGCCGGATTGCTGATGGCTTCAACATCTAGCATTTTCAACTCGGCCGCGCGTGAATCAATTGATGTTTTCAGCTGCGCCTGCCGGGCTTCGACTTCCAGTTTTGAATCCGATTTATCCGCCGTCATTCCCAGTTTTTTTTGCGCCGTCTCTATATCTTGCTGCGCAGCCAGCATTTCTTCGCGAATAAACTGCGGGCGGCTGCTTTGCACCGCAAGCTCATCTTCAAGTTTCTTTAGCTGCTCGTCCAGATTACTGAGATTTCCTTTCTCAATAATAAGACGCTGCTCAAGCTCCTCGACCGGTATCCGGCTAAAATCTTCCGGTTTTTGCCTGGAAGCTTTTAGCGAAGCCTGCTCAATTTCCTTTTGCAGCCTTTTGGTTTGTTCAGGCGCTTGCTTCAGGGCCGCCTTAAAATCGGCGGTCTGCGCCTTAAACTTTTCGATATTGGCCAAATTATCTTCGGCCGTTTGATAAATTGACAGCAACTTGGATTTTGTTGCCTCATCAATGCCCTCCCGTGTATTGATGGCGTCTATTTTGGCTTTTAGCGTGTCTTTATTGATCTGAAACATTGGATTTTTCTGCCCCGCATCCGAGGCTGCACTTTTAGCCCATGCCCCGCTTGAGCCCAAGGCGACAACCAGCAATAAAAACAACAGGGGATGAATCCTAAATTGAGTAAGAGGCAAATTAATGATTTTCATAGATTATTCAAAGCACAACTGGAAATGGATAGCAGCGTTATTGTAAACTGTTTTTGCCGGTTTCGAAGCGGGAAGCGTGAGAAGGATGCGAATCTCCGGCACTGCGGCATAGATGCATTCTTTACCTGCAAGGATGCAGGCAAGATGCGGCGGCTTTCAGCGCAGCCTGGCATTCACTTCCGCCAACACTTTTGTTAACAGGTCCGGTTCGCCGGTCTGGAAATTTGCCGCGTCGGTTTCCCGGCGCAGCCAGGTAAACTGGCGCTTGGCCAGCTGCCGGGTGGCGACGACGGCTTTTTCGGTCATGGTTTCAAGATCATATTCGCCTTGCAGGTAGGACCAGGCTTGGCGATAACCGACAGCCCTGATCGACGGCATTTTCTCGGTTAAATCGCCGCGCCGATAAAGCGCTTCCACTTCATCGATAAATCCCTGTTCCAGCATTTGTTTAAAGCGCCGGGCGATGATGCCGTGCAGTATGGCCCGGTCTTGGGGGGCGATAATCAGTTTTATCCGTCGATAGGGGATGTCTTTCGCCTGGGCTTCGGTGAAAAAAGACGTTAACGGCTTGCCGCTGATTTCGTAAACTTCCAGGGCGCGTTGTACGCGCTGCGGGTCATTGGGATGGATTCTCGCCGCCGCCTCCGGGTCGATCCCGGCCAGCCGGCTGTGCAGGGTCTCTTTACCCAATTGTTCCAAATCCCGGTCGAGCCTGGCCCGGATAGCCGGGTCGGCTTCGGGTAGTACCGCAAGCCCGCTGTTCAGGACATTAAAATACAGCATCGTGCCTCCGGCCAGTATCGGAATTTTGCCGCGCCGGGTTATGTCATCCATCAAGTCCAGCGCCTGTTTCCGAAACTGACCGGTAGAAAACGATTCGGCGGGATCGAGTATGTCGATCAAATGGTGGGCAACGCCGCCTCTTTCATCCAACGTCGGCTTGGCGGTGCCTATATCCATGCCTTTAAACACCAACGCGGAATCGACGCTGATGATTTCTCCGTTAATCGCATGGGCCAGTTGTACGGATAGCGAGGTCTTCCCTGAAGCGGTAGGCCCCATCAGGAAAATGGCCGGAGGATTGGGGTGGTTTTTCATAATTGAGGTGATGGTAACTAAAATGGAACACGGATGACGCTGATTGGATAGATTAATACGGATAAAAAGGCAAAGGGCGAAAGGCGAAAAAAACACCTTTCGCCCTTTGCCTTTCGCCTTGTACCGATAACATTATTGCCCGCGCAAGAAGAATTTATCCAAATCACCGGTCGATAATTCTATCCATGTCGGTCTGCCGTGATTGCACTGCCCTATTCTTTCGGTTTGCTCCATGTCCCGCAGCAAGGCGTTCATTTCGTCGATAGTCAGGCGGCGGTGCGCACGCACCGAGCCATGACAGGCCACCGTGGCCAATATTTCATTGGATTTTTCCTGTATCCGCCGACTCATGCCGTGTTCGGCCATGTCGGCCAGCACATCCCGAATCAGGGTTTCCATGTCGGTATTGCCCAATAGAGCGGGTATCGAGCGCAGGACGATGGTTTCCGGTCCGGCACGGTTAAGTTCAAAACCCAGGGAAGTGAAAAACGCTTGCTCCTGTTCGGCCAAATCCGCCTCCGCCGCACTGACCTTTATTTTAATCGGCAGCAATAAAGGCTGACTGGGCACCGCGCCGTTTTGGTATTGCTGTTTCAAACGCTCATAGGTAACCCGTTCATGAGCGGCATGGGCGTCGACCAGGATGATGCCGGCCGCGGTTTCGGACAAGATGTAGATGTTGTGCAAATGCGCGATCGCGTGGCCCAGCGGCTTCGCTTCCGGTTGAACCTGCGCTACCGGCTCGGGTTTTGGATACAGCGACGCATAGGCTTGTACGGTTTCTTCCACATGCAAGGGTAGCGATGCTTGTTGCGGCGGTCTGAGGCTGTAGACCGGTTTATTATCAAAACCGGGCGTTGACTGTTGGGTTGCGCTATCGTTTTGCCAACCTACATTCTGGACAACTTGTGTTTGCGGCGGCGATTCGGTGGCCGACTGTTGGATTATGCCATGCCCCGGCCTTAAATCGGCAAGCGACCGGTGCAGCGCAGAAAACAGAAAATCATGCACCAGACGGCCTTCCCTGAATCTGACTTCAAGCTTTGCCGGATGTGCATTGACATCGACCAGCGCAGGATCGAGCGTCAGGTACAAGACAAAAACCGGGTGCCGTCCATGAAACAACACATCCTGATAAGCCTGCTTGACCGCATGAGAAACCAGCTTATCCCTGACCAGCCTGCCGTTGACGTAGAAAAACTGCATGTCCTGCTGGCTGCGGGAAAAAGTCGGCAAGCCGACCCACCCGGTCAGTTGCAGGCCCGATGCCGCAAAGTCGATTTTTATTGAATTTTCGATAAAGGCCGTGCCGCAGATACCGGCAATCCGCTGTTCCCGCTCGGTTTCCGTTGCCGCCGGCTTCAGGTTGAGCATTTCCTTTTGGTTGTGCGACAGCGTAAAGCCAATATCGAAACGGCTCAGCGCCATGCGTTTGATCAATGTTTCTATGTGGACATATTCGGTTTTTTCGGTTTTTAAAAACTTGCGGCGGGCCGGGGTGTTGTAAAACAGGTCGCGCACATCGATCGTGGTGCCGGGAGGATGCGGGTCGGGTTGGGGATCGAAATCCTGCTCCGAGCCGTCGGCAACAACCTTCCAGGCGCAATCGGCGTCGCTGATGCGTGAAATCAGCGTAAGCCTTGAAACCGAACTGATGCTGGGCAAGGCCTCGCCGCGAAAGCCCATGCTGACCACCTGCTCCAGATCCTTTAAGCTGGCGATCTTGCTGGTCGCATGCCGGGACAAGGCCAACGGCAAGTCGTCTTTGATGATGCCGCAACCGTTATCCCTGATTTTTATCAGCCTTGCGCCGCCCTGCTCGATTTCAATGGAGATTTGACTGGCCCCCGCATCAAAACAGTTTTCAACCAGTTCTTTAACCACGGACGAGGGTCTTTCGACCACTTCGCCGGCGGCAATCTGGTTAACAAGTTGAGTGGGGAGGGAACGGATACGCATCAGCCAGCCTAAAGCAAAAAGCGTATTTTATATGATGGGGGTAATTATTCACACTGCCTTGTAAGAAGCCGACCGGCATCCTGCAAGGTTAAAGCTTTTTCACATCTCTAAAGCCGCTACGCTGCTTCCCTCTGGGGAGGGTTTGTAAGGAGACGTCGTATCGAAATAATTGCGCACGCCATCAAAAATAGCGCCGGCTATTTTCGCTTGATGCGCGGCATTGACTAACCTAAGCTCTTCCGACGGATTGGAGATAAACGCTGTTTCAACCAAAATAGACGGCACATCGGGCGATTTCAGCACCAAAAATCCGGCCTTTTGCACCGAAGCGTAATGCAGTTCGCCGATGCGTTCGAAATTTTTCAACACCTTGCCCGCAACATTCACGCTGGCGTCTTGAGTAGCGGTCTGCGACAAATCCAACAATACCGAAGCCAGCACATCCTCTTTATCGTTCAGGCTGACGCCGCCGACCAAGTCCGATGCATTTTCGCTGTCTGCCAGCCAACGCGCGGCTTCGCTGGTTGCTCCTTTGTTAGACAAGGTGAATACCGAAGCGCCTTTGACTGTCGTATTCTGGAAGGCGTCGGCATGAATTGAGATGAATAAATCGGCCTTGGCCGCCCTGGCAATCTGCATTCTTTTCCTAAGATCGACGAAATAGTCGCCTTTGCGAACCATGACGGCCTTCATGCCCGGCTGTTTATTAATTAAATGCGCAAGTTTTCTGGCAATTTCGAGTGTGATCTTTTTCTCTTCGGTACCGTTGGCTCCATGTGCGCCGGGATCGTTTCCGCCGTGTCCCGCATCAACCGCAATAATGATGTCTTTGTTTCGTTTGGCCGTTTTTGTTGATTTAACCGGCACGACCTCTGCCTTTTCAGCTTCTTTTGTTGATTTAACAGCTATCGCTTCAGACTTTTCAGCTGCTTTCTTTTGCAATTCCTTAACCGGTTTTTCTATTTGTTGCTGGCTGTCCGCCGCTTTGAGGGCCGCCGGTTTAGAGGCAATAGGCTTAATATCTGCTTTCTGCTCAAGCTTCGCGTAGCTATTCGGATTCTTATCCAGCAATTCAATAACCAAACGCTTGCCATTCAGGCTATTGGTTCTTAGTGACGTGCTTTGTGCGCTAATTTCTCTTTTTAAATCGACTACAATTCTTATATCGGTCTTATTTTTTGCTGCAACGCGTACTTGAGAAAACAGCGGATGGGATGCGGGCGGCTGGCTTAACGCCTGCTTTAAATTAACATTGCGCATATCAATCACCAGACGCGCCGGATTCTTCATCAGGAAAATACGATGTTCCGGCGAAGCAGTCACATCGAACAGCATTTGAGTCTGGTCAGGCGTATTCCAATAACGCAATGAACTCACATCGATTTGTTGCGCGTAACCGGGTACCACCGCCAATACCTGTAATCCAATAACAAACAAGAGCTTCCAGTAACTTCCCATCGGCATAACTCATAAAGTAATAATCTGGATTAGATTATAGCAGTATGTAATTGTTTTTCTAGGCCGGTTATATAACTATTTTTTTAACTTTGTGAGTTGCCGTGTAATTCCAGTGAGCGCCCGTTCCCGTCCGTAGCCAAACTGATGACCCTATCCGGCTCGGGTAAAAAGCCTTTGCCCATGTCCGGCCACTCAATAAAACACACGCAATCCTGATCGAAATAATCCCTTATGCCGATCCATTCCAGCTCTTCGGGATCGGCGACCCGGTACAAATCGAAATGAAATATCTTGCGCCCCGCTATCGTATATTCTTCGACCAGCGTATAGGTCGGGCTTTTGACCGCGCCGGTGTAGCCCGCCGCCCTGAGAAAGCCCCTGACCAGCGTTGTTTTTCCCGCGCCCAGATCGCCGTGCAAAAATATCACGCATTTTGTCGGCAACTCCGCCCAAAGCTTCGCGCCAAACTGTTCTGTCGCTTCGGCATCCTTTAAATATGTCTTCATTCATTTACCAATTGTCTGAGATAAGGCATTAAATCACCGGCCAGCAAGCCTCTTTCCCCGTCTTTTTCTACGGCCAAATCCGCCGCCAGACCGTGATTATAAACCCCTTGCTGCGCCGCATCCTTTAAAGACAAGCCCTGAGCCAGCAATGCGGCAATCACACCAGACAGCACATCGCCCATGCCGCCGGATGCCATACCCGGATTACCGGTGTTGGAAACGGCAAGTTCGTGTTCGGACGCAATCAATGTGCCTGCGCCTTTAACAATCGCAACGCCGCCGTAGCGAACCTGAATGGACAAGGCCGCCGCAAACCGGTCTTGCTGTATGCCCGCAGTCGTGCAGTTTAACAGTCGACCGGCTTCACCCGGATGCGGCGTTAAAATCCAGTCCGGCTTTGCGGTTGGCGAAGCGGCCAAGAGATTCAAGCCGTCTGCATCGACTATCATCAGTTTTGCTGAACTTATCACGGCATTAAACAGCGCTTTCGCCCAATCGCTTTGCCCTAATCCCGGCCCGACCACGACAACATCGGCTTTTGCCAGCAACGCCGCCAACTGCCCGGCTGTTTCCACGCCATGACACATTAATTCCGGCCTGTTCAGGTTCATCAACCCGGCATGCCCGACCCTGGTCGCTATGCTGACCAAGCCTGCGCCGACCCGCAACGCCGCCTCGCCGGCCATCCGGGCCGCACCGGAATACCCCAGTTCGCCGCCTATTATCAGCACATGCCCGCAACTGCCTTTATGCGCGCAACGGTCGCGGCGCGGCAATGAGGTTTTGACTACACGCGTCGCCGAGGCTTTAAGCCCCATAAACACATCTTCGGGCACGCCCAGTTGCGCATAGCATATCTCGCCGCAATACTCGGCTGCCTGTCCGGTAAACAGTCCCTGTTTCAAACCGATAAAAGTAACCGTGCAAGCGGCTTTTACCGCACAACCCATCACGTTGCCGGTGTCGGCATTTAAACCGGACGGAATATCCACGGCGATCACAGGGGACGGATGGGCATTGATGGTCTGTATCGCTTCGGCGTAAAGCCCGGTAACCGGCCTGTCCAATCCGGTACCCAGCAGCGCGTCAACCAGCACATCGGTGTTGATGGCTTGCCCGGCCTGAAACGGCATAACCGCGCCACCGGCTGCACTGTATTTCCGGTAGGCGGATAATGCATCGCCGGTCAGTTTATCAGGCTCCGAAACCGCATATACGCAAACGTTCAACCCCGCTTCCACTGCCAGCGCGGCAATAATATAACCGTCGCCCGCATTATTGCCGGAACCGCAAAAAACGGCCACCGACCGGGCGTCCGGCCATTGTTTTTTAATGCGCTGGAACGCTTCATGCCCTGCCCGGCTCATTAATTCAAAACCGGGAATGCCGCGTTCTTGTATCGCGATTCGATCCATTTCCCTGACCTGCGCGGCGCGATAGAGTTTTATTGGTAAATTTTGCATGTCTTGTGATGTTGTTTCGTAGCGGCAACCGGCAGGTCCTCTGGGTAGCACCGAGAAACCTAAAGGAAACGCCGATTTAATCCTTCGACAGGGCTCTCCTGAGCGTAGCCGAAGGGCTCAAGAAAACGGTAACATACTGATTCCGTTCATGGTGAGCCTGTCGAACCATCAACGGAAATGATTTGCTCAACGCTTCCCTACAGGTTTTATTGGCTGGATTTGATTATAACGCAGTAGTAAAAAGCTTGACTGAAAAGTGAAGATGCGCCACGTCTGGTTACGCCACCCACCACACATTGAACCGTGTGCTATCAAATGCTATCATTCAAGTGCATGTAATTCTGGATTTTTGGGGGCATATCATGGCAAATTTAAGCGTTAGAAAACTGGATGAGGATGTCTTTTCAAAACTACGTCTACGTGCTGCGACACATGGCGTTTCGATGGAAGAAGAAGTACGCCAAATTCTTAAACAAGCCGTTGCAAACCCTATTAAACTCGGCGATATGGCTTTGCAATTGTTTGGCGAAAAGCACGGAGTCGAACTGGAATTGCCTGAACATACGCCGCATGAACCATTGGATTTATTGTTGTGATTGTTCTGGATACCAATATCATTTCAGAAGTTATGTGCCCTCACCCAAGCGAGTCTGTTGTAGCATGGCTAAATCAGCAACCCGGCACCAACCTCTTTATTACTTCCATAAGCCTTGCAGAAATCGGATACGGCTTGCGTGTCCTGGCCGATGGACAACGCCGTAGAAACTTGCAAAACCGTTTTGAAGAATTCGTTACCCAAGGCTTTGAATATAGGGTACTCGACTTCGATGCCGCTGCTGCGCGTATTTATTCTGAAATAATGGGACACCAAAAAGAAATTGGCAGTCCAATGAGCTTTCCCGACGGTCAAATCGCCGCAATTACATTAGCCAATCATTTTATACTTGCAACCCGCAATATTAAGGACTTTAACCATTGCGGTCTTGATTTGGTTAATCCTTTTGAATAAGTTGCAGCAATTACGCTATCGCCCCTACACCGCCTTACCTCTTGCTTACCGCACGGTTTTTTCGGCCTAACAAGACTTTATTGCCGCAACAATACGGCAATAAACAATATTAATCATCTCGTTGATTATTCTTAAATTTAACGATCTCATTCTCATACCAAGCAGCACCGAGAGTCCTTCGACGATACGCGTCTCCCATCTCCTCGTAGGTAGATCGCTCACCTATGTAAACCCAAGTGTATTCAAGCCCTTCTGACAAACACCATTCATCAAAGCATTTTTTATCAAGTAGCAAAGGTGAACCACGTCCTTCCAATCTTCTCAGAAACACCTGTCCATCTGGCAATACCCAAAGCCCACTATTTCTGGGGTCAGGGATGCTTACTCCAAGTGCATGATGAATACGTGGATGAGGCACTGTATATCGGACGCTCCCTTGGATCGAGCAATCTGAATCGTCTTCTATGTATCCAGTAAAAATCGGCGTTGCTATTTCGGCATCACCGTATCTTGCTGACTCCAAAAACGGAATTTCATCTGATGGCATCAAACTAAATTCGTAGACAAAATAACCGTCTGGCTTTTCTTTTAAACTCCATCCATCAATCCCATGGTCATGATTTTTTAAAAAACCATTTACAACCTTTTGCCGATCACCCGCCTTGTGGACGACCAGAGATACAAATGCTTGCGCTTGGCGGCGGAATGCATCAAATGAATGTTCGTCATCAATCGATTCAGACCAATCAGCGATCAAACACGGACGATCATCCAACTTACCTGTCAGCCAGACTTCGGGATTGTCAAAATGATCAGCTCGAAACGGCCATGACGCAAATTCAGCACCCTCAACTTCTTCGATCAATAATGGGGGAGGCCCAATGAATGACGGCGCGAGAAACGGAGGGTTATCTTCCCTTGGGGGTAAAATTGTAGGATCAATACGATCACAAACCCAAGCATCCTGTCTGGACTGATAAATCCGTGTTCCATTGTCATATTCAGCCTCAACCCAAAAATTGTCCGCCAAACGCGCCTTAACTTCTTCCAAGGCCATCCATTGATATTTTTTTCCAATTCTTTCAATTACCTGACGTTTTCTACCACTGCTATGTTGCTCGTGAGGGAATCGCTCCTTAGTCCATCCAAGTTCGTAAGCGCGTCGCCCCACCCATAGACCGACCGGCTCAGGATTGCGTGTTTCAGGCGGTTGGAACTGTCGATGGATTTTCGGTGCAAGTTCCGTCGCATAATCCGACCTCAGTGGTTCTGGCAAGCAGCTTACAAACGCCGTTTCGAGACTATGGATAATCTCGTCGGACATATTTTGTCGCTTACGAGCAGTGCTAACAGTCGAAAGTAAAGCTTCAAGCATTAACTCAGGAGCACCACCCAAATCATAAACGCTGTATTCAAAACGATCTGCCCGCTCATCCTGCGTCAGCGGCGGTGGATCAGTCAGAAGAGTCTCAGTAAAACTGCTGATTGCCGGTTTGATTTCATAGATAAAAAAATCATCAACTCGACATGACCTTGAAATTGTATTATCACCTGCTGTTATTGCAATCGCCTCCAGATCATCCTTGCCGACATTAAACATGGGTGAAGCGCTGCCAAAAGGCTGACGCACTTGTGCCATATTAAAATCTTTCGGTGCCAGATTACGTTCGGCAGCTCGTTCCAGAATTGAACGCGCCCAATCTCGAATTGATAAATAGACGGGAGGCTCCACAGTTCCGAAAATCACATCGGCAACAGCCTTGGCTGCCGTTGTTAATCTTTCGTTAGAGGGAGCAAGACAAATTGCCCCATAACCCGAAGCAAGAAGACGATCCAAAATATAAAAATCATCGATTGTACGAAATAAGTTCATCAAATAAGGGAAAAGCGTTGGCACTCCTATTTGCAGATTCACCAGAGCCTTAGTAGCGGAATCACGGATAGAACGGTTTGTCACAGCGAGTAACCAAGTCAACGTAATCCCAGCAAGCCGTACAACCTCTACATCAGCGATTTGGGCATTTACATTTAAAGCCCAATTGATAACTTTTACGGACTGTTCGGAGAGTTCCGATGAGTTATCTGCAAAAAAACGCGACCACTTAGAATCCCGATCGGCAAGTGGGAAAGAAAAAAGCTTTTCAGCTAAAAAATCGGCATTCCAAGCATGTCCCGGTACGCAGGCAGTTGATAAGAAAATCGCCAGTTTTTTCTCTGGCTCATCTTCCCATAACCTGTCAAGAAGACGTCTTGTATCTTTTGTGAATGCGGCACAAGAACGTTCACGTATAGAGGCAAGAAATATCTTACGAAAATCATTGGGATAGAAATGAACATCAGGGCTTCCAAAAAAACTGGGGATATTAAAAAGTTCTATTTGATGCTTCTCTGCTACAAACGACCACAGCGCCCCAAGAACACTTGCCCAACGTGGAGTAGGTTTGAGTATGGCAATGCCATCTTCACGAATAGACCGTTTGACAAGGAATGCAAATGGTGCATCAGGCCCAAAGGCATTTTCAATATCCTGGCAATAGCCTATAAGATGTTCAGCCATTAGGTTATCTTGCAATCGTTGAAATGAAAAACGCACCACTTCATTAGGCCTCCCCCAAGCCACATTAACATTCTGAGTTTTTTCAACATCTCTCCGCAAAATATCCGAGCCTTCAAGGACATCCAACCAAGTCTGCCCATTGATCGGGAAAGAGCCAAACTCTGAGTTAATCAAGGCCATGGCATCGGATAAAGGCACACAATCTATGTTGTGTTTCACCATAAAACCAGCAAGGCTATTTAGCGCTGACAATAAAGCACTATGCAGCCGTTCAGTCCCATCGTGGCGAGTTCCTAATGCTTTTGCTTTTGTCGTAAGCACAAAATCAAAAACCTCTCTAGCACCATGAAGTCCCCGAGGAAATACTTTAATTCCGGCTTTTGCCATAGATCGACAGACCGACGACATAAAAAGCGGGTTAAAAAATTCTTCATCCAGCAGCGGTGCCGTTGGTCGAGAAATACCCTTTTCATCCATGAACATCTGAAGAGCGGCCTCTCTTTCTTTTTCAGTTCTAAAGCCGTTAACGGAAAAACGTATAAACTTACCAAGCGGCGCACAATCTTTAGGCGGATTCCCGTTTGTTTCAGGGTAAACACGCGGTTCGGCAATTATTTCCTGGGGAACAATATATTCAAGGTACTCTTCGCGGCAGCTTACTACCAAAACAATACGATCATGCGCATTGATTTCCCGAACAAAGCTTGCGAGATGGTTACGCCAGACATCAATACCACACCCTTCATTCATGGCGTCAATGACCAGCAACGCGCGTGTTCCAGCCGTTTCAGCAGCGAGGTTTAACGCCGAGAGCAAATCGAAAAACGTCCAGTCGGTAAGCTCTAGTCGATTAAGAATGGATTGACGTGGATCGTTATCCAGAATATGTTGCCCTAAAAGATGAATTACCGGCGCTCCTGCCGCCCAGGCAACTTCCGCACCACGGGCGAGAACGTGTGATTTACCCCTACCTGCCCGTCCGACAAATAGTGCAGCTCGCGACCCATCGATGGGCAAGAGGTGAGCCCAGTGTCCACCAAATACTTTTGGCTGTATCAAATCGTAAACTTTGGTAGCTTCATTTACTTTCTGACGTAAGGTGTCTCGGTCAGACGATTTCTCGGTTTGGATTCGATCACAAATGGGGCTGTCTACGCTCATGAGTTGCCGAGTAAACGAATACCAAGACATTAACCAATAACAAACTGGCCATTCTTTCGCAGCACTCCAATTAATTGCCTCCTCCAAACTTAAGAGTTCATTGCGCGAATTTTCCACTGTAATCATATCTGCTTCAGGTATGTTTGCGTTTTCAACCAACGAAGCCGCCGCACGTGGATTTGAGCGTTGTGCTATATCGAATACGACCTGTAAATCCTGGCAAACATTTTCTCGTCGAAAAATGACGTCGAATGGTTTGAGACTTTCAGTGTCAACATGTTCATCTGGACTGTATCTGGCCTGAAGATCATGTATCGTTCGATCCAAATGCCGTTGTATCCATTCCTGCGTAAATATCTTTTTATCGAAAAAGTACTTTAACAAATGCTGGGCATTCGGCTTAAGAAGCGCCGCTTCAAGCTCAAAAGCAGTCCAAGGCTCAAAGTCAACATTCATCGTCGCCCAAGTTTTCCACTGTTTGACTTGCGTATCCCATTTACCCCAAACACCCTCGGTACTACCGCCACGTGCAGCCCTTGTACCTGTAAAACTGCAAGGCAACGCAACAACATAAAGTTCGAGTTCAGGATGCTGTTTAAGGGCAGTTTGAACGGAGCTATCGATTTTTTTCCAATCAATACTTTCTCTGGATAGATGAAATTTCGCCTGATACCCAATTTTGCCTCCGCTAGGCAAAATGCGTAACGCCTCTACTCCGCCGTCACCGCCAGCGCCTTCTATCCGGCGAAATTCGCCGACATTCCCATCAAGTTCTGCCAAATGACAGACAAGCTGTTCGAAGGCACTACGTTGTCCTTCCGCCGTATCGCCTCTGATACAGGTAAAATCAATTATGTTGAGCATATATTCCTAAGGAAGCGCTGTAAAAACTCTAATAATTGTAGCTAATAGAATTTTATGGGTACATTTTGCATGGTATTGTGGTGTGTCTCCTTAACTTCGTAAACACATTATATCCCCTCGCCAGCTATGGACGTCAGCAGCCAACAAAGATTACCCTCGCCTACGGAACTATTGGACTAAACGAACAGCCGGTAGCGCCGTTGGAGGCGTTGGAGGACGTTACCCCCGACGATGGCGACCAAGGCGAGAACGAAGCAATCTAACTCAACGCTACGCTATTTCCCAAAGCCCCATCAAACTTATCCTGTCCGCAATCCCAACGGCTTATTCAAGGTTGAATCAGCCCCACGGACATGCTCTAATGTGTATCGTTTGTAAATTCCTTACACAAGAACAACCCAATGCGAACCCATATAATCATTGACGACACCTTGATGGCCGATGTTTTAAAAGCGACGGGGGTAAAATCCAAGCGGGAAGCGGTGGAACTCGGCTTGAAAGCCTTATTGATGTTAAAACAGCAAGAGGGCATCAAAGCCTTTAAAGGCAAGTTAAAATGGGAAGGCGATTTAGAGCAAATGCGGACTGATCGTTGATTCCGGTCGATTCCGGCGTTTGGATCGATTACTTCAACGGCACGGAAACTCCGGCAACCCAAAAGTTGGATAAGTTGCTGGGAGTGCAGCCGGTATGCAGCGGGGATCTGATTCCGGCGGAAGTGCTACAAGGGTTTAGGCAAGATCTGGATTATCAGGCCGCGAAAACCTTGCTTTGTTCATTACCTGTCCACGCCATGCTGGGTGTGACAATGGCGTTAAAAAGCGCCGAAAACTTTAGAAAACTGCGTCAACAAGGCATTACCGTTCGCAAAACCATCGACACGATGATTGCCACCTACTGCATTGAACACGAACTGCCGTTATTGCATTCAGACAAGGATTTTCAGCCCTTTCAACAGTTTATGGGATTGCAGGTTGTATAAGGAAGTGCTGAATAAATTGATTCCGTTCATGGTTCGACAAGCTCACCACGAACGGAATCAACCACTTGCCGTTCGTCCCGAGCCTGTAGAAGGATTTATTCAGCGTTTCCATAGAGGTTTCCCTCATGCGAAATCGATTTTACCGCTTCAGGCCGAGCAGCATGCCCCAGCCCTTCGACAGGCTCAGAGCGAACGGTTAATCCTTAACTTAACGGCATTGCCCCGCCCGGTTCGGCTTATTAAGCAGTTCCATTTTATCTACGTTCAATCCTTCGCCTCCCGTCGCCCGCTATGAACATCAGCAGCCAACAAATGATTACCCTCGCCCTGCAAATCAAGCAATGGGGACAAGAGCTGGGCTTTCAACAGGTCGGCATCACCGACACCGCTATGCCGGAAGCGGAGGCGCATCTGCAAAACTGGCTGGACAATGGCTTTCACGGGGAAATGGACTACATGCAGCGCCACGGCCTTAAGCGCAGCAGGCCCGAGCTTTTGCAGCCGGGAACCGTGCGCATTATTTCCGTGCGTATGGATTACCTGCCGGAGCCGGCCGCTACGATGAAGCAGCAGATGGACGACCCCAGTTCCGCCTATATTTCCCGCTATGCGCTGGGCCGCGATTATCACAAGCTGATGCGCGGCCGCCTGCAAAAACTGGCCGACAAGATTCAATCGGAAATCGGTCCCCTGCTCCCGGACTCCATGCGGGCTTTTGTCGACAGCGCCCCGGTGCTGGAAAAGGCCTTGGCCGAAAAAGCGGGCCTAGGCTGGATCGGCAAGCATTCCAACGTCATCAACCGCAAAGCCGGATCGTGGTTCTTTTTAGGCGAACTGTTCACCAACCTGCCGCTGCCGATCGACAGCCCGGCCACAGCGCATTGCGGCGAGTGCCGCGCCTGTCTGGACATTTGCCCGACCCAGGCGATTGTCGCTCCCTATCAGGTCGACGCCAGACGCTGCGTGTCTTACCTGACTATCGAACTGCACGGTTCAATACCGGAAAACCTAAGGCCGCTGATCGGCAACCGTATCTACGGCTGCGACGACTGCCAGATCATCTGCCCGTGGAATCGCTTCGCCAAACTGACAGGCGAACGGGACTTTAATCCCAGGCATCGGCTCGACACCCAACAATTGCTTGAGGTCTTCGCGTGGACTGAAGCGGAATTTCTGGCAAAAACCGAAGGCTCCGCAATACGGCGAATCGGCCATCAACGCTGGCTCAGGAATATCGCCGTTGCCTTGGGCAATGCGCCTGCATCGCCGCTTATTACCGACGCCTTAAAGCCCATGCTCGACCATGAGTCCGAGATGGTTAGAGAGCATGTAATATGGGCGCTGGCTCGGCAAGGCCCTAACGATTCAGCGGGATAAACAAGGCGAAAGGCGAAGGGCAAAGGACAAAAACCACC